>ERZ809742.576-NODE-576-length-8588-cov-6.12844_pt1 | contig 8588 bp, 10 predicted proteins | sample MGYA00520278_ERZ809742 | MGnify/ENA primary metagenome ERZ809742 (study PRJEB31588, sample SAMN03401275) | human gut metagenome | study: EMG produced TPA metagenomics assembly of the PRJNA231909 data set (A prospective, longitudinal analysis of the... | reverse complement strand
TGAGGATGGCGTAGTAGTTATAAGGGATGGTGCGCAGGAACATGGTAAAGCCGTTGATGCCCGAGCCTTCCGGGACGGAGGATGTGACGGCGGCGGCCCAGCTGGACACCGGCGCGATGATGCAGACGGGTGCTGCGGTGGCGTCGATGAGGTAGGCCAGCTTTGCGCGGGAGACCTTCTGCCGGTCAGTGACCGGGCGCATGACGGAGCCGACGGTCAGGCAGTTGAAGTAGTCGTCCACAAAGATGAGGATGCCCAGCAGCAGGGTGGCGAACTGTGCGCCCGCCCGGGTGTGGATGTGGGTGGAGGCCCAGCGGCCAAAGGCGGCGCTGCCGCCGGCCTTGTTCATCAGGGCCACCAGAATGCCCAGCATCACCAGAAAGACGAGGATGCCGACGTTGCTGGAATCGGACAGCTTGGACACCATGCCGCCGTCTTCGTTGAAGAAGAGGGTGGTCAGCGCCAGCTCAAGATTGCCGTTGGCGTAGAGCAGTGCGCCGGTGGCGATGCCCACCAGCAGCGAGGTGTAGACCTCTTTGGTGTTCAGGGCCAGCACGATGGCTATCACAGGGGGCAGCAGGGACAGCGCCGAGCTGTACACGGCGCAGGTGTAGGTGGAAGGGTCGTCGATTTTGCCGGGCGTTGCGGCGGTACACCACAGCAGCAGGGCAAACACCAGCAACGCACCCACCCACGAGAGATTGGTTTTTTTCATGATAAACTCCTCGGTTGATTTTTTTGCAGCCTGCCGGGCAGACTAACCCTTTAGAAGCCGTTTTCATAAGCATTGCACACCGCCCGAACGGCCTTTTTGCCCGCATACTGCGTTGCTTTCCCTTGCAATCCGCTCAGGATTGCTGCGGAAAATCGCCTTGTCTGCGAGCAAAAATTCTCGTCGTTCGATGCACTCTGCTTACAAAAACAGCTTCTAACGTGATGGGACACGGAAGGGGGTGTTGGCTGCGCCGGACTATAAAGCGATGTATTTAGAGCTGTTCCGTGCCAGCGAACAGGCGGCACGGCTTTTGCAGGAAGCTCAGGCCCGGGCCGAGCAGCAGCTGCTGGCTGCCGACCCGCCGCCCATCGAGCTTGCCGAGAAAAAAGAGTCTTAGCCCTTCTTGCTCTCGGCCTTGGCGGCAAACTTTGCGTCGTTGACCACAAAGCGCTCGTGGACGCCGCCGCCCACGGGGCCTTTCTCGTCGTACAGGGAGACTTTGAACACCAGCTTGCGGCCTTCCACAGCGGTCAGCTCGCTCTCGCAGGTGACGGTCATGCCCACGGGGGTGGGTGCGGTGTGCTCCAGCTCCAGCTTGGTGCCCACAGAGCCGCAGCCCTCATCCAAAGCGTCGGCGACGCTCATCCAGCAGGTCTTTTCGGCCAGCGCCACCAGTGCGGGAGTGGCGAAGACATTCAGCGTGCCGCTGCCCATGGTCTTGGCGGTGTTCTCGGGGGTGACGGCGACGCTCTGCTTGCCGCGGATTCCAGTTTCTAACATATAAAAATTCCCTCTTTCTTAATTTGTCGTGATGCCGCGGTTTGCGGCAGATAATTTCACATTTGTAAGGATACCACAAAACTCACACTATTGCACCTGTTTTCGGGATTTTCCTTCAAAACTCTTTCCGTCTGAGGCCAAACGCGGTATCATAAGCTGGACAAGGAGGGAAAGAAGATGAACGATTTCTGGAAATCCTACGACATCACCCACGCCGAATACGGGGCCGATTACCGATGCTACCCGCTGTATGGCACTGTTCACCTCATGGAGCTGGCCATTTCGCTTGCCTTTATCGTGGGGGCGGCCCTGTGGTATCGCCGCAGTTCTGCCCGCACCCGGCGGCGCATTTTAGTCGGAGTCACCGCTTTGCTCCTGCTGGACGAAGCTGCCCTTCTGCTGGGGATGGCCCTGACCGGCCAGTGGAACTGGAGCTATCTGCCCCTGCACCTGTGCAATATCAATGTCTTCGTCTGTCTGTACAACACGATCACGGACAGAAACTGGTGCAAAGAGGAGCTGTATGCCCTCTGTATCCCGGGTGCAATGCTGGCACTGCTCTGCCCCAGCTGGCTGGATGTCCCCTCTTGGTGGACGCTCATCAATCTGCACTCCGTCAGTATCCATGCCCTGCTGGTACTCTATCCAGTCCTGCTGGTGGCGGGCGGCTACCGTCCCAGTCCCCGGCGGGTGCCGCAGGTGTTGGCGTTCCTGTTCGGCTCTGCTCTGCCCATCTACTTTCTGAATAAGTCTCTTGACACCAACTTCTATTTCCTCAATAATCCCTACGGGAACATCATCACCAGCACCTTCACGGCCCTGCTGGGCGAAAAATATTATATCCTGGGCTTCCTGCCTGCCATCGCGCTGGCGCTGTTCCTCATGTATCTGCCGTGGGCGGCGGACTATAAAAAGAAGAAGCGGGCATGAATGCAGTGCTTTAGAAAAAGGCAGTTCGGTCAGGACTGCCTTTTTCTGTTGCCCTAAATCGCACCCTTCCTGCAAAATAAAACTGCAAATTTCTTGCGTTTTGAGGTCTATTTTATCAATTTTAAGAGAATGCTGATTTTTTATACAAAACTCCTTGACAGGAGCCATACAGCGTGTTATCATGAACACGTGAACAGATGTTCATATATTAAAGCGAAAGGATGACAACGATGGCTGAGAATGCTCTTGCCCCAGAACAGAAGCTGCCCAAGGCCCCGCCGGTGCTGCCGGACGATGAGGTGCTCTACGAGCTGGCCGATTTGTTCCGGGTGTTCGGCGATTCCACCCGCATCAAGATACTCTACGCCCTCCACGACGATGAGCTGTGTGTGCAGGACATTGCAAATGCCGTCCAGCTCAGCCAGTCGGCGGTGAGCCATCAGCTGCGGGTGCTCAAGGACTCAAAGCTCGTCCGCTTCCGCCGCGACGGCAAGACCATTTACTATGCACTGGACGATGACCATGTGCGCAGCATCCTCTCCATGGGCATGGACCACATCGAAGAGTGATGCCCCGAAAACGCTGCAAGCTCTGCCGCACCCGGCGGCGGAGCGGGGATATAGAAAGAAAGGCTGGTACTTATTATGAAAAAGAGCTACAAGATCGAAGTTGACTGCGCAAACTGCGCCCAGAAGATGGAGGATGCCGCCAACACGGTCGCCGGCGTCGCAAAGGCTACCGTCAGCTTCATGACCCAGAAGATGAACGTCGAGTTCGATGAGGGCGCGGATGTCAAGGCTACCATGCAGAACGTCCTCTCCGCCTGCAAGAAGGTCGAGGACGACTGCGAGATCTTCGGCATCTGAGTTTCGACTTACACTGCCGGGATGCGCGTGGAAAATGTGGAAAAATAAATCAGCTTTCAACAATTTCCACGGCGTTTTCAACATTCTGGACGCAAAAATAGAAAAATGAACGCGCATTTGCGGCTTTTTGCGGGAAAACCTCGTGGAAAAGCCGGGGGAAAGCGTGGAAAACAAGCCCCTTGTGGGGAAAACCTGTTGAATCTGAGAAAACTGCCCCAAAAGGAGGCTGGGACCCGTGACGAAAAAACAAAAGAAAATGCTGTACCGCATCATCGCCGCTCTGGCGCTGGTGCTGGTGCTCAAGCTACTGCCGCCTCTGCCCGTGTCGGTGGAGCTGCTGCTCTACTGCATCCCCTACCTCGTGGTGGGCTGGGATGTGCTCCGCAAGGCCCTTCTGGGCATCAAGAACCGTCAGCCCTTTGATGAATGCTTCCTGATGGCCGTCGCCACCGTGGGTGCCTTTGCGCTGGGCGATTACGTCGAGGGCTGTGCCGTTATTATCTTCTACCAGATCGGCGAGCTGTTCCAGGGCGTTGCCGTCGGCAAGAGCCGCCGCAGCATCTCGGCCCTGATGGATATCCGGCCCGACTACGCCAACATCGAGGGCGAGGACGGCAAGCTGGAGCAGGTGGACCCCGATGAGGTCGAGATCGGCACCATCATCGTGGTCCAGCCTGGTGAGCGTGTGCCTATCGACGGCGTTATCGTCGAGGGCGCTTCCACCCTCAACACCGCCGCCCTCACCGGCGAGAGCCTGCCCCGGGATGTCCGGTCCGGCGATGAGGTCATCAGCGGCTGTGTCAACATGAGCGGCCTGCTCAAGGTCAGGACTACCAAGGAGTTCGGCGAATCCACCGTCTCTAAAATTCTCGACCTCGTGGAAAATTCCAGCATGAAGAAGGCCCGCGCCGAGAACTTTATCACCCGCTTTGCCCGGGTGTATACCCCGGCGGTCTGCTACGGCGCGCTGGCGCTGGCCTTCATTCCCCCCATCGTTCTGCTGCTGATGGGCCAGCCCGCCCGCTTCGGCGACTGGGTCTACCGCGCCCTTACCTTCCTCGTCATCAGCTGCCCCTGCGCTCTGGTCATCTCTATCCCGCTGAGCTTCTTCGGCGGCATCGGCGGCGCTTCCGCCTGCGGCATCCTCGTCAAGGGCTCGACCTATCTGGAAGAGCTGGCCGATACCCGCGTCGTCGTCTTCGATAAGACCGGCACCCTGACCCAGGGTACCTTCAAGGTCGTCAAGGTCTGCCCCGTGGAGGGCGGTACCGAAGACAGCCTCGTGGAAGCCGCTGCGCTGGCCGAGAGCTGGTCGAAGCACCCCATCTCCCTGAGCATCAAGGCTGCTTACGGTAAGGACATCGACTCTGCCCGCGTCACCGACGTGGAGGAGCTGGGCGGACACGGCGTCACCGCCAAGGTGGACGGCAAGTTGGTCGCTGCCGGTAATGCCCGCCTGATGGCAAAGCTGGGCCTCACCGTCCCCGATGTCCCCCAGACCGGCACCATCGTCCATGTGGCCATCGACGGCAAGTATGCGGGCTATCTGCTCATCTCCGACGTGGTGAAGCCCCACAGCGCACAGGCCATCAAGGGCCTCAAGCGGGCTGGCGTCCGCAAGACCGTCATGCTTACCGGCGACGCAGAGCCGGTGGCAAAGGCTGTCTCGGCAGAGCTGGGCATCGACGAGTACCACGCCGGTCTGCTGCCCGGCGATAAGGTGGACCAGATCGAGAAGCTCCTGGCCGCCAAGAAACCCAAAGAGATGCTGGCCTTCGTGGGCGATGGCATCAACGACGCCCCTGTCCTTTCCCGTGTGGATGTGGGCATCGCCATGGGTGCTCTGGGCTCTGACGCCGCCATTGAGGCCGCCGACGTCGTCCTGATGGATGACGACCCGGCCAAGATCGCCCTCGCCATGCGCATTGCCCGCCGCACCAAGAGCATCGTCTACCAGAACATCGTCTTTGCGCTGGCCATCAAGGCGGCCTGCCTGCTGCTGGGTGCTCTGGGTATCGCCAATATGTGGGCGGCCATCTTTGCCGACGTCGGCGTCATGGTCCTCGCTGTCCTGAATGCGACCCGCGCCCTCTATACGAAAAACCTCACCCAAAAATAAAAGATATAAGGCAAAGAGGGTTCTGTGCGGCCGCACAGAACCCTCTTTGCCTTATAAATAGTTCTTGCAAATGCAGATAAACCTGTTATACTACTATATTGGAGGGTTGAAATAAATGCAGGAACAAAACGAAATAAATTTGAACCGTGCGCCGGCGTGGCGTGCGTTCCGGGCCGCAGCGCCTCAGACGCTGCCGGTGTTTGCCGGATATTGGGTGCTGGGCCTCGGCTACGGCATCTATGTGCAGTCGCTGGGCCTGCCAGTCTGGCTGCCGCCCCTGATGGGTACGGTAGTGTACGGCGGCTCGCTGGAATTCGTGCTGGCGTCGCTGCTTCTGGGCAGCTTTGCGCCGGTGTCGGCCTTTCTGATGGCGCTGATGATCCAGGCGCGGCATCTTTTCTACGGCCTGACCATGCTGCAGCGCTACCGCGGCTACAGCCTGCGCAGCGCCTACATGATCTTCGCCATGAGCGACGAGACCTTTTCCATCACCTGTTCGGCAGAGCCGCCCGAGGGCGTGGATAAGGGCTGGTTCATGTTCTTCATCACCCTGCTGGACCAGATCTACTGGGTCGCCAGCGCGGCCATGGGTGCGGCCCTCGGCGCTGTCCTGCCCTTCAGCACCGAGGGCGTCGATTTCGTCATGACGGCCATGTTCGTGGTCATCTTCCTCAACCAGTGGGAGAAGGAAAAACAGCACGCCAGCGCCATCATCGGCATTGCCGCCCCGCTGGTCTGCCTGCGCATCTTCGGCTCAGGCAGCTTCCTCATCCCCTCGATGGTCTGCATCCTTGTGGCACTGCTGCTGCTCCGCCGTCCCATCGAGGCCAAAGAAAGCGAGGCGGCAAAATGAGCAATATCCAGTTCATCCTGACCATCGCCGTCTGCGCGGCGGCGACCATGCTCACCCGCTTTCTGCCTTTTTTGGTGTTCGGCTCCCGGGGCGGCAAGGTGCCTGAGGTGGTGGAGTATCTGGGCCATGTGCTGCCCGCTGCCATCTTCGGAATGCTCATCGTCTACTGCCTCAAGGGCGTCAGCCTTACCTCGGGCAGACATGGCATCCCGGAGGCCATCGCCATCGGCGTGACCGTCGCCCTCCATAAGTGGAAGCATCAGACGCTGGTTTCCATCGCCGGCGGCACGCTGTGCTATGTGCTGCTGGTGCAGATGGTGTTTTGAGAAATGTAAAATGTCCTGTATTGATTTTGCAGCAATACAGGACGTTTTTAATTTGCTATTTTTTCTGGAAGAGTATCGGAAGTGCCAAATAGAGACAACTGTTCGTTTTCAAACCGGAGCTGATTTTGAGTGCCGGTAATGACATAGTTTGTAAGAAGTGCCTCTACGACAGGATTGCGGTTCTTTTCCTTTGCACCTACATGATAAAAATGTTCCCGTGTGATGATTTGGCAGTCATTCCACACCTGCTCGATATATTCGTTTGAACGGTAATCATTATGATGCCATGTTGACAGCATAAAATTGGACTGTGATTTAACGAGTGCGCTGTGCAGAGCAACTTCGAGTTCTTCATCCCAACTGTCATAGTAATCGACATGACGGCCAATATACGGAGGGTCGCAGTATATGAAATCGGAATGGGTCGCTGAACTTATCGTATCCTCAAAGGATTGACACAAAAACTCCCATTCATGGGTTTTCAGAAGCTCTTCGATGTGGACGACCTGGTTTACGATTTTTGTGATATAAGCCTTTGCAAACCGCTGAGGTTTGTGTCCATATGGAACATTGAAGTTGTAGTCCTTATTGAAGCGCATCATCCCGTTAAAGCAGGCACGGTTCAGAAAGAGAAAGTCCAGAGGTTCGTGATGCTGGTTGAATCGGTCACGAACCTCATAGTAATAATCGGCATCGCCATTCTCGAGTTTCTTCCCTTCCGCTTCGAGAAATGCACGGACTTTTCCACTGGTGATAGAGCCATCTTTTATTCTGTTATAAAAGTTGATGATGTGAGGGTTGACGTCTGCAAATACGGCACGTTCCGGCTCAACATTAAAGCCAACAACACCAGACCCCATAAATGGCTCATACCATATAGTTTCTTTGTCCAGAATCACATTTTCTCGAATCAGGGGGACAAGCTTTGTTTTAATGCCTTGAATTTTAAGAGGAGGAACGAATATTTTTTCGCTCATTTTGTGCTCCTTTTAGAGGCTCTGCAATTATTCAACTCGGAAGGCAGTCCTCTGTATTGCAGATATTCCGAAAAAGAGGAAAGCTTTTTTCGCTTGTTCGCAGAAAGAATTTCTATTTTGCCAAAGTTTGCCCAATAATCATCAAACAATTCTTCACCAGCTTTGGCAAACACACCATTACCATTTAAAATATCTTGAATATTATGGATACTGCCGATATTTGCCGTGTTTCCACTGCCACCCTTGTCACTTGCTATTTTCCACTTTTCTTCTGCGAAAAAGAGAAAATCGTGGATAACAGAAGGAATCTCATTCAGCTCATCAATGGAATATGTATGCGTCTCATTCTTTTTGTCCAGCACTGCACGGGTGTAAATGATTCCGAAACAGAAGTGCCCGCTGTAATCATCATAGGGATATTGAATGTTTTTGGTACTTGTGCGATTGATAAAGTATTCGCCGTGAGAACCTAGTGTAAATCCATTGCAGAAATCAGGATGATTCTCTTCTCGGTAAGTTGTTTTCAAATCGACAGCAAATTTGATGGAAGGGTCGGTTTTAGAGATAAAAGTCAAATCTGGGTAGTAATTTTGATAAGTTGCAAGTTCGATGTCATATCCAGTCTGTTCGGCAAAGGCTAGAAACTGAGGGAATAAGTGCAACTCTAATATTTTGGAGACGATTTTAGTGTCGGAAGAAATCGTATAAATGTTTTTGAAAATATCGATAAAGCCCTTGATGGTCCATTCATCGTTTACTGCAATCTTATCGGACAGAGTATTTGCAAAGTCTTTTAGTTGTGCTAAAAATAAGGCTTTTTCACGTTCGTTTTTCATTACACGCTCCTCAATGGTAGAACGTATCAAAATTGACCTGCCGGTAGAACCGCTGCTGCAGCTGGTCGAAGCTGTCGCAGTCCTGCGCCAGCAGCCACATGATCTTCGTCACGACGGCTTCAATGGTCATGTCGTGGGCCTCAAGGAAGCGGAAGCGGTTCTTGACCCGCTTGCCCACCTCGTAGA
>ERZ809742.551-NODE-551-length-8827-cov-5.24555_pt1 | contig 8827 bp, 10 predicted proteins | sample MGYA00520278_ERZ809742 | MGnify/ENA primary metagenome ERZ809742 (study PRJEB31588, sample SAMN03401275) | human gut metagenome | study: EMG produced TPA metagenomics assembly of the PRJNA231909 data set (A prospective, longitudinal analysis of the... | reverse complement strand
TAACATTTTCTTTTACGCGCACGCAAATGCCTCGCTTACCTTGCGATATTGCTTGATATCGTAATTCTTGTTTTTTATCCACTCGTTCATTCTGTTGCCATACGCCTTCTCTGATACTTTGGTTTTGAACTTACATTCCTCAGTAAGAAATCTGAACACGCAAGCGCCCGGTATTGACTCCTCGGTAAAGAATCCCTTTTCGCGCCACAAGATCATAAAGCACGTAATGATCCGATTCTGATAGTCCTTCACTCCGCAAGTCAGTTGTCTTGCGGCAATCTTGAGCTTGAGTAAGAAATTGATAAACCGCTCCTTCTCGCGCTCGTACGTCTCCACGTCTATGAAGGCCTCCCGAAAGTTACGTTTGCGGCGTCCCCGTGCTTTTCGGCGTCCTTGTGTTGCGACAACCGCGGTGGCCTTGCCGCCAGCCTCCCCCTGTGGCGACGCAACGTTGGCGCTTTGGGGGCATTCGCCTTGAGAAGAAGTGCCTTCCTGCGCGGGGATGGTGACCTTGAGCCCGACCGTCTCCGCTCCGATGAACCCCTCTTCTTTTAGCAAACCGATGATCTCCTTTATCAGTTCATTGCACCGCCTTTCAAGCTCCTTCATCTTTCGGTAGTCCATCTTTGGCGGGTAGGATCGGTCGCTGAGCGCATGGTAGAGCTTGCAAATCTCCCACACCTTTGACTTTATCTCTTTCCGAAACAGAAACATTTTCACCCCATTCCTGTCTTTGAATTCTATTTGTTTGTGTGCGCCGAGTTGGAAAAAAATCTTGCTTCTCTCATCAGCCCGATCGTCCTTCCATGGGCAAGGCGGCGCACCCTCATTGTCTCTCCAGCCAAAAGGCGTGGATGGTTCGTTCATCTGAGGGTTGAGTAGATCATCAAGGAAAGTTTCAACTGGAGGGCATGGATTTTCCTCAACCTTGATACTAATGCTACTTTTGATTGCAAAGAGAGTATTCTGTACAAGAGGGTTCTCGCTCAACTCATACAGTCTCTGTCGCACTAATTCTTCAATCTTTCCTGAAAATTTTATTAGTCTGTGTTTGTCGTGGTTTCGCTCTTCGTCCACATGACACAATTTGTCCAGGGAACTTGAATTGTGTTGTCCCCCGGTCCCTGTAAACAGGTCTACTGCTGTTGGCTGACAATTGTCAGTCCGCTTGTTGTTCTTTTCCATTTTTTTTAAAAAATGGGTTGACGACTCCTCCCGCGTGGAGGTTTATCAATGGTCAAAGGTACAAACTTTAGTTAAAGGCCGCAAGAAAAAAGTGGGAAAATGCTAGTTAAAAACAATTAATATATTGATTGTGAGATTCTTAAAAGACATTTTGTATTATTTATGTATCTGTGTTATTTTGCCACTAATTATATCTCTTTAACGGTGTGTTTAACGGGAACTTAAGATGTGATCTTTCTCAAATCTGTCTTTCAGTTAGTTGATCTCTATTTTAGTAGTCATATTTATTGACCAATCACTTGCGGTTTTCTTTGGGGATTGCATATATAATGGTATATTGCAAACAAACAGTTTGCCCCGCTTGTCGGGGCGGGGTGGGGCAGCCTGCGAAATGGGGGCTTGTGCCACCCGTGGAGCGGAGGCGGAAACTCGCATTTTTCTTAGGTCGTATGGATGGGAATGCTTACCTTTGCGCCCGGAGGTCCATAAGCCATCCGCTTGCGCCAAGCCCACTCGGATAGGAGGGGCAAGGGAAAGGGCAAGGCCGAAGGACTATATAAATAAGGAGCAAGAGGAATGGGAAGGGACTGTTAAGCGATGGAAGCAAAAAATATGGAAGCAAAAGACATGAATCGGAAGGACAAAGAAGTAAAGGACATGAGACAAGTCCATCTGACTCCCTTGTCGGCAGTAGTCGATGAGGTGTGGGGCGAAAAGGGAAGTCCTCATCGCGACGCTATGGAGAGGCGGCTGCGGGCCGAGACGGGTAAACGGATGACGTAACCACGCGGCCCCCTGTCTCCAAAAACTTGTCACGAGTCTCCCGCTCCTCCGTCGCTCCAACGCTCGGCCTGCGGCCAGTTGCGCCCGTTGATATTCCCCCCAAAAACTGCTCTTGCGCGATTTTTCTTGGGGAAAAGTTTGGAAAGCCAAAGATTATTCTTGCCTTTGCATCGTCAGTCCTCGCCAAGCCTCTTCACAATGCTCAAATCGTGCGAGGCGTTTTTTGTTTATGCCCCCTTGCGCATGGACGGTCCTGCGGCCTTTGCCAAACGGTAGGAATCCTCAGAATATAGGCTTCCTCGGGAAATAGGCATCCTCGGAAAATCAGAAAAAGCCTGTCAGTTGAGGAAGAAGGTCTCGACCAGCGAGCGCAGTTGCTCGTCGGTCAAGCGGTCCACGCCCACCTTGTCGATCAAAGCATACTCCTCTTTCTTGCTGGTGATCACGTGTTTTCGTTCTCTTCCGTCCACTTTGCACAGCAGGTGGTAGTTGCCTTTGTAGGTCTTCTCCACGCGTATGTTTTCAAAAAGCGTCCCGCCCGTTTTGATCGTTGTCGCCTTGCGTCGCTCCGCCAGTCCCCAGTCGGTCACATGATGGTTGAGGGTGGTCTCGACGGCGCCAGTCCAGCGCGGGCTCACCTCGCATTCCTCGGCAAAGTCCCTGAACTGTCGGATGGCGGCAGCCACCTCGCCTATGATGCCCTCCGCTCTTTTGATCCCGTTCTCCTTGCCCAGGGCCAGCGCGTCTTCGATCGTTTGCCCCTGGAGCTTGCCCCGCATCATCAGGCAATGCATCCTCTCGGGCAGGAAGCCCCCGATGTTGAAGATATAGGTCAGGTCGTAGGCCGGGGCCAGTCGCCAATGGCCCTTCTCGTCCATCAGAAACGAGAAGTTCTTGTTGTGGTCGTCCGTGTTGTTGGCAAGGATATTGAACACCATTCTGCGGAAGACCTCCTCCTGATCGCTCTCAGGCAGTCGCATCTTGCGACATACCGCCAGCAGCTGTTCGTAGCTGTCGGCATCGGGAGATAGCGCCGCCAACGTCTGCATGTGCAGTTTGCGGCCCTCCTCGCGGTCGAAGCGACGGGTGACGAAATGCTTCCGCCCCTCCACCTCCAGGGTCTCGCACGCCATCATGCTTATGCCTGCCGCCTTGGCCATTTTGTGGTAGGCCATCTCCAGTTCGGCCGACGATCGCTCGGGGTCGCCAAACTTCAGTATGCAGTACGCCACGCCCTGGCGGCCCGCCACCTGCCCGCTTCTGATTTCCCCGGTCTCGGGATCGATGGCTATGATGGCCTTGGGTTGGCGCCCGCCAGCCGAGGTGCCCACGGCTATGAGCGACTGCATGGTCAGCGACTCCTCGGGCGCTACTCTTGCGTTCTCGCGCTCGAGGAATATTCTCTGGGCCAAGTCGGTCAATGCCCTCATGTTCAGCTTGTCGGAACTGCTGATGCCGGAGGATTCGGGCACAAACTCCAGGGCTCCCATTCCTCGCCTGCCGATGAACGAAAGAATGTCGAGCGGGGTGATCTCCTGAGGGCAAAGGCCGCTTTGTATGCGCCAGCACTCAAACAACTGGTTGCCCCAGGCGTCGGGCAGCGAGTCGGCGAGAAAAGGAGGCAGCTTGCGGTAGATCTTCGTTTCCCTGTCGCCCATGATGGGGCGATGGCTGGCTGCCGACTTGACGGAGGCCATGAGTGGAAACGGGTCGAGGCTTCCGCGAAGAAAAGAGGGGTTGTACTCGAAAAACGAAACGCCTCTCCTTGTGTCCCAGAACAAGCGGCCGACCTCCTTGTCCCAGAGCATGATCTTGAGTGTACTTGTCGTCATGGTTTCTTATGTCTTATGCGTTGCACTTTCTTTTCCTTCCTGATCAGGTAGGGCGAGGGCGGCAGCTCCGGCAGCAGGTCGTCCAGGGCCTCGATCTCTCCTATCGCCTTCAGCAGCAGGAGAAACGTGGCGAGCGAGATGTTGTCCGCGGCTCCGCTCTCAAACTTGTGGATGGTCGTGACCGTGAGGCCCGACTGTTCCGAGACCTCCTTCTGCGTCATGTTGCTGCGCAGGCGGTAGTCCTTGAAGCGGGCGCCAAGGAGCTTCACCAGTTGGGGGATCGCATACTCGTAATAGTCCGTCATGAGGCTTTTTTTAATTTATATTGCGCTATAAGTTATGCCAGATTTTGGGCCCTATCTTATATTCCGCTTATATTTATCTCGCATGCAAAAATACGCGTTTTTTTCCGTCTGTGCAAACATTCCTGGCGAAAATCCTTCTCCCGCCCGCTTTTTTTAGCTTTTCGGCCGAGGGGGCGTGTCGGCTTTCTTGCAGACGAAGCGCGGACGTAAAGGAAAGAATGCCCTTTCGGGGGCGCGCTATTTACAAAAAAAGAGGTCTTAGCGTAAAATATACGCAATAAAATTTGCAAGAGAAAAATAGAATGTTTACCTTTGCGGCGTGAAATGGAACGCTTTCGATAAGCCATGCGCAGAACTGAGCTCGCTCAAGTTATGCCATGGCGAGAAAGGGTGTCATGAAGTGAAACTATTTATTATAGACGATATGAAATTCAACGAAATAACCAAGAAATGGGAATCTCCCTTCTGGCATCCTGCGGTGACCACAGATGCCGTGGTGTTCGGATTCGACAAAGAAGACCGATCGCTCCAGGTGCTCCTGATCAGGAGGGGTAATGCCAAGCCTGGCGAGGCGCCTGCTTTCGAAGGTTATTGGGCTCTCCCAGGCGGTTTTCTCCAAAAGGAGGAAACGACTGATGAATGCGTTCACAGAGAGTTGTTTGAAGAGTCGTCCATGAAATTGTTCAATAACGAAAGCGGCATTAGGCCGGAGTTTATAGAACAACTGAAAACATATTCCGCACGCGGAAGAGATCCCCGTGAATTCGTCATCACCGTCGCCTACTACGCACTTGTAAAAAAAGAAAAGTACGAAATCAAAGGAGGTGATGATGCCGTCGAAGCCAGATGGTTCCCGGTCGATGTTCTACCTGAACTGAAGATAGCATTCGACCATGCTCAGATCATACAAGATGCAGTAGAAATGCTGCGTGAAAGGATCCACTTCGAACCAATCGGATTCCACCTGCTCGACAAGGAATTCACCATGCCTCAATTGCAGTATATATATATTGCGATATTAGATCCTTCCGAGGAAGACAAAAACTTGCGAGACAGAAGGAATTTCCCCAAGAAAATGCTGAAGCTCGGCTATATCAGGGAAACAGGCAAAAAGCTGACAGGCAACCCCTATCGTTCGCCCAAGTTATATACTTTTGACGAAGAGGCGTATGCTGCCGCAAAAAAGATTGGCATGAGACTGGAATTCTAATCATAGATCTGCGTGGACCTCTCTTATCCGGAGAGGTTTAAAAGGCGCCAGTTTTCAATGTGTACCCGTTACGCATTGGCTCTCGTAAAGCAGAGTCATTTCTGTTGCCTATAACCAAAATTTCATTGCGTAAAACTTACGATAAGTAATTAACATTTAAAAAAAAGCAATTATGGAAAGATTTGATGACATTTGTCCGGAAAATGAGTTCGAGGACAAGAATTACAACGAGGAGTACGATCGGGAATACTCTTTCGATCAAGGCTACGAGTGGACCGAAGAAGATGCTTGGGATGCTCTGACCGACGGCATGTATGGTGATATGCCAAGCAATCCGTTGGAATACGATGCAATGATGGACGCCATGGGCTTTTAACATAATCCGTTCGAATATGAAAAAGACTATCACAAAATCAAAGCATAAGACTGCTCCAAAGGCCAACCATGTCCAGCGCGTTTTCAATCTGATCATTCTCGACGAGAGTGGATCGATGTCAAGTATTGCAGGACAGGCGATAAGCGGACTCAACGAAGTCTTCCAGACCATCGGAAAGGCTCAAAAAGAACATCCGGGACAGCAGCATTTTATCTCGTTCGTGACTTTCAACAGCGCAAAGATCAGAACAGTCTTTGATCGCCAAGCGGTAAGATCCGACAAGGAAATCAAGTGGACTGACTATATGCCGAACAGTTGCACCCCGTTGTATGATGCGATGGGAGAATCTCTGAACAAATTGAAAAAGCACGTTGGTGATGATGATGTCGTTTTGGTGACAATCATTACTGATGGCTACGAGAATGCTTCAAGAGAATATAGCGGGCATGATATCAAGAGACTTGTAGCAGAGCTGAAAGAGAAAGGTTGGGTCTTCGCTTATATCGGCACTAATCAGGACGTGGATGCGGTTGCTGACGACATGGGGATTGGTAGCAGAATGCGTTACCAATATTCCCCCGAAGGTGCAGCCAGGATGTTTGCACAAGAGCGCGTTAGTAGGAGAAGGTTCTTTGACAGGCTGGCAACTCATGGTAAAAGTATTATAAAGGGTAAGCGCTTTGACTATTTTGAGTCGGAAGAAGAGTCAGGGAAAGAGCCAGAAACTGCTCGGGACAAGATTGGCGATACTTCTTCTCTCAGCGATAGCCAGGAAGTGGAAGGCAAGGAATGGCAGGAGGCTGGCCAGGAGCAAGTTTCTTCAGAAGACAACGAAACGACAGAAGACCCCGAAAAGTCAAAGACCTTTTTTGGGAAAATGATGAATGGTATTTGGAGTAGAATATGTCCTAAAAAATGATTTTTTAAAAGTATGGAAAAGGTAAAAATGTTAGGTGCTATGCCATGTGCCATAGCAGCCTGTATGTGTCCCATTCCTGGAGATATAGCAAAACGTTGCCATTCTCTCTCTTTGGACAGAGAATCTCAGGGATGTCAAGGGTAGATGGTGTAAATTAATAGAAGTGAGAACCGTATAAATTGTGAGGATCATGAATATTTGGATAATCGTTGCACTTTACTGGATAGTATGTTGCGTTTTGGTATATGTGCTTGCACATATAAACGGACAAGTGGCTTATCGCAGAATGATGAAGCAAAAGACTACCTTTTGGGAGCATCTGCTCATCGTCCTGTTTAGCCCATTGGCAGCTCCTATTATGCTATTTGCCTTAGCGTATCATGGCTGCATCAATCTGTATTATAGAAACCGTCCAAGACCGCTGCCCAAAAAGATGAAAAAGTATATGAAGAAAGATTGCGTGTTGGACGAGAACAATCAGACCGTCTCATTGGCGGAGTACAACTACAGGCATGCCACGGCATATACCTTGGATGATGTCTATGGCAAGGGTTATGTTGAATCGTTGACCGAAAAAGAGCGGGCTAGTATCGCCACAGAATTCAAGGAGCATGACGAACCGGAGGAGGTTCATGAGAGCATACCAGACTTACCAGATGTAGGAGAAATATGGTTGTGAGAAGATTTGCCCTTTGGGTACTTTCGTGGATTTTGAAAATCTTCCCGACTCAAATGCTGAGCATGCAGAGAGATTCTGATACGCAATGGCAAAGAGACCTCCTATGAAGAGAAAGAAAAGATGATCATATTCAAGTATCATTGTGGCAGATATTTCCGAAACAGGTTGTAAATGTAGGCCCCAGAGCATTGCTTTGGGGCCTATACTTATAGGTTCCATTATTATTGTACCCTTTCCCGCCATTATTATTGTACCCTTTCCCGCCATGGCATAACTCGATCGAGTTCGGTTCTGCGCATGACTATCGAATGCGTTATTCCAATATTTCCAGTATCCCAGTATTCCAGTAATTCAAAATCCCAGTATTCCAATTGACCGACATTCCAATATCCCAATATCCCAGTATTCCAATATTCCAATAGGCCGATATGGTCTTCTCATGCCTCGGCCCTCCTCGCCCTGGGGGGCAAGAGAAAAGCGATATGGGAGACTTCTTGGGAAGGTCCTATATCGCTCGGGGGGTGATCATTTACAGATAGGGGAATATAGATTGGGGGTCTATATGGGGCAGGGACGGTTAGTCGCGATCGTGCTTGTCGTGCTTGTGATGCTTGCCGTGCTTGTCGTGCTTGTCGTGGCGACCATGGTGCTTGTCGTGCTTGCCCGGTCGGCCATAGCCTCGGTCGTGCTTGTGGTGCTTGCCCGGACGTCCATAGCCTCGGTCGTGCTTGCCCGGACGGCCATGATGCTTGTCGAAGCGCGGGCGATGGTGGCCGTGGCCTCGGTCGTAGCGCGGGCGATGGTGGTAGCCCGGTCGGCAGGTGGGGTATTTCCTATATATATGGTGGACGTAGGCGCGGTTCTGCCAGCCGATGGGGCGGTAGAAGTAGTATGTGTTGCAGTATTTGCGCCATTGTCCGGGCGAGAGGTAGCGGCGTATCTCGCGGTTGCGACGCTCCCATCCGTAGGAGTCGATGTCGCGATAGCTATTGATGCTGTTGAGGTAGGCGAGGTTGATGTTGAGGATGCTGTTGCGGTAGCCCGGTCCGATGCCCAGTTCGGCTATCATCTTGTCGGTAATGATGGTGGCTTCCGCTCGCACGTCGGCCAGACGCTGGGCCGAGGCGGAGACGATCACGACGAGGGCGGCTACGGTTGCTAAAAAAATACGTTTCATAATCCAGACTTTCTTTTGAGGGTTATTACTCGTTTTCTGCTGCAAAAGTACGATTCCCCGCTCGTGCGGCCAAGGGAAAACCCATAAACCCGCATATAGTTTTCCCTTTGCCTTGAGAGGAAATCCCGAGGACATAAAGGAAAACAACTTGAACAACCTTTACAACAATGAACAACGCTTCGCCAGGATATCGCCTCTTCGAGGCCCATGCAGACCAAGGGTTGCTGCAAGGGAAACAACATGTAACAATGCTTCGCCTCGGACGCGTTTCCTGCTGAATCTACGTGGACACATGGGAAAACAACTTGAACAACTTTTACAACAAGTAACAACGCTTCGCCAGGACATCGCCTCTTCGAGG
>ERZ809742.550-NODE-550-length-8828-cov-5.65645_pt1 | contig 8828 bp, 10 predicted proteins | sample MGYA00520278_ERZ809742 | MGnify/ENA primary metagenome ERZ809742 (study PRJEB31588, sample SAMN03401275) | human gut metagenome | study: EMG produced TPA metagenomics assembly of the PRJNA231909 data set (A prospective, longitudinal analysis of the... | reverse complement strand
TTCCGATCTGCCGTCCCGACCTGCTGGAGGCTCTGAAGGCCGCTGACTGCGTGCCTCTGAAGACCATCGAGGAGCTGCGCGACATCGCCTACTCCATCGTCGGCGAGCCGGAGAAGGTCCAGTTCGGCGACCGCATCGTGGGCATCATCGAGGCCCGCGACGGCACTGTCATGGACGTTGTCCGCGAAGTCAAGCCTTTCTCTTTCCGCGAAGATTGAGTGATATAGCGTAAAAGCGGGAATGTGGCTTGCCAACCACGCTTCGGAATGGATTCACGGAGATTCCTTCGCTCTTCTCACCCCCGCTTTTGCGGCTAAATATGCACACAAACTTCATGCGATTCTCCTTTTTCAAGGTTTTGTGTTTTATACCGGCATAAAACCAGAGAGCAGCCAACTGCACCGCGCGCAGTTGGCTGCTCTTCTTTGTTTCTATGAAAAAATAAATGACGCTCTTACGGCACGAAACGATAGCCGACGCCGCGGATGGTGATGATGTGCTGGGGCGTGCGGGCGTTGTCCTCGATCTTGCTGCGCAGGCGGTTGATGTAGACCATGATGGCGTTGTCGTCCACAGCGATGAGGTTGCCCCAGATCTGCTCGTAGATCATATCCTTGGTGAACACCTGCTGCGGGTGGCGCACAAAGAGCAGCAGCAGGCTGCGCTCTTTCTCGGAGAGGTTCAGCTCCACATTGTTTTTATAAAAGCGCATGGTGGTGGTGTCGCAGAGGAAAGGCCCGCAGCTGATCTGCTGGTTGTTCTCCTGCGAGAAGCTCTTGCTGCGGCGGATGAGGGCCTTGACCTTTGCGCCCAAAATCTGGGGACGGAAGGGCTTGGTGACATAGTCGTCGGCGCCCAGCGAGAGGCCGTACATGAAATCGTAGTCCTCGTTGCGGCCGCTGATGATGATGACCGGCGTGGTGACGCCGTTGCGCCGGATGGTCTGGATGACATCGAATCCCTCCATGTCGCCCAGCGTGATGTCCATCAGGATCATATCCAGCGTGCTGCTCTGCCGCGCGATGAGGTCCAGCGCCGCCGCGCCGCTGTTGACGACGAGAGGGTCCATCTCATTGCTTATCATAACTTTCGATAAAAGTTTGCAAATCGCTGGATCATCGTCTACAATAAGAACATGATACGACATGATAACTCCCTGCACTTTTCTGACCGGAAAAATTTGTTTCACTTGCGATAAATAAAATTATAACATTTTTAGACAGGAAGAGCAAGACCGCCCCAAAGGAGGACTCGATATGAAGGAGAACGCCCCGAAAAAGATACGCTTCCAGACGCTGCGCACCCTGTGGCTGCCGCTGGCCATCGGCGTCGTCACGGTAGCCGCACTGGCTGTCGTGGTGGGTATGGTGTGGAAGGACTACCGCACCGCCATGATGGACAGCCAGACGAGGCAGATGGAGCTGGTGGTGCAGAGCACCGCCGACAGCATCCGCGTCCTGCTGGAAGAATACGCCGACCGGCTGGACTCCATCGCCGGAAAAGCGGAGGCCAGCAAAGCGTTCCGCCCCACGGTGGCCCGGAGCGATACCATCCGGGACGTCTGGCTGGAAAACAGCAACGGCGAGGTCATCTACAGCTGCTACGGCATCAGCGCCGTCTGCGATGTCCTCATCACCCGGACGGAGGACATCTCCTACTGGCAGTACCACAGCGGTGACGAGCACTATCTTGTGATGAAGAAGAAGGCCGGGGATGAGACAGCCTGCCTCGTGGTAGACTCCACTGTCATGTATCAGCAGCTCATCTCGGAGATCCATGTCGGCAGGAACGGCTACATCATGATAAAGAATGACGATAACCTTGTGGTCATGCACCCCGAAGCCGTTCAGTGGGGCATCAAGGTCGTGGAGGGCCGCCAGCGCATCTATCAGGGGAAGGAACTGGACATGAGCAGTCTGAGTGAGCTGCTGCGCGCTCAGCAGGAAGAGGAATCCGGCACACTGGACTACTACTCCTACTGGTGGGCCGACCCGGATCTGCCCCGGGTGCATAAGATAAGCGCCTTTCGTCATCTGGACGTGGGGGGCAGCTTCTGGATCGTCAGCGCCGTGGTGGACTACGACGATTTCTACGAGCCGGTACAGCAGAGCTTCGTGAAGGTGGTCCTCATCTTCGGCGGCGTGGCGCTGGTGCTGGTGCTCTTCATGTTCCAGATGTTCCGGCTGCAGGAGCGCGACCGCCGCAGCGCGACCGAGATCAGCGATCTGAAGACTCTGAACCAGACCCTCGAAGAGCTCCACCGCAGCGAAGAGTCGCTGGCCCACGGCCAGCGGCTGCAGATGATGGGGACCCTCACCGGCGGCATCGCCCATGAGTTCAATAACTTCCTGACCCCCATCACCGGCTATGCCGACCTCATCATGGCCGACGCCGACCCGGGCAGCGAAATTTATGACAACGCGATGGAGATCAGCGAGGCGGCGCAGAAGGCACAGGAGGTCGTGAAACAGATTTCCTCCATGAGCCGGAAAAACGTGGAGACGGTCTACGACGCCGTGTCGGTGGAGGGACTGCTCCATCGGACCCGGAAACTGGTGGAGACGAACTGCCCGAAGAACGTGGAGCTGAAGGAAGAAAATGAGCTGAGCGGTGAATGCGTTCTGGGCAATGCGACCCAGCTGCAGCAGGTGCTGCTGAACATCAGCATCAACGCCATCCACGCCATCGGCGCTGCGGGCGGAAAGCTGACCATCCGGGGCAGTGTCGTGCCGCGCAGTGAGCTGGCGGCGCTCTTCCCGGAAGAGAAGATTTCCGAGGAATGGTCGAGCTACGTCTGCCTGAGCGTCACCGACACCGGCTGCGGCATGGACAAGGAGACGATGCAGCACATCTTCGAGCCCTTCTTCACCACAAAGAAGACCGGCGAAGGCACCGGCCTCGGCCTTGCCCTGGCCGACCAGATCATCCGCACCCACCGGGGCCGCATCCGGGCGGAGAGCACCATCGGCAGAGGCACGACCTTCTATGTCTATCTGCCGGTGCTGGAGCAGCAGCAGGAGCGCGAACAGCTGCAGTGGGGCGTGGACAGCAAGCTGCGCATTCTTGCGGCGGACGACAACAACAAGGTCCTCGACCTGCTGGACAAAGACCTCAGTGCGCTGGGCCTGAGCGTGTCCACCTGCTCCCGCCGGGGCGAGCTGCGCCAGCTGCTGGAGCAGCAGCCCTTCGACGTCCTTGCCATCGACGAGAGCCTGATGAGCAGCAGCGGCGTGGATTTCTGCATGGCCATCCGGGGCCGCTACCCGGGCATGACCCGCATCGTGATGACCAATGCCCCCACAAGGGAGATCGTGGACGCCCGCAGCCACGGCGTCATCGACGGCTATGTGGTAAAACCTGTGTCGGCGTCTACGCTTCTGGCGCAGATAAGGAGCAGCCGGAAAGAATAAGAATTAAACCTCTCAGTCTCGCTATCGCTCGACAGCTCTCCTAATAGGGGAGGTGGCACACCGCAGGCGTGACGGAGAGGTTTTATTGTATCCAACCTTCCATACACAATCTTACAGGATATTAAGGAATTTCTTAACAAACCGTAACGAGAAGGGCTTTGGGCTGTAAGTTTGAGTCTGTATACTTGAACCATAACGAACGGGAATGATTCTGGATGATAAAACGGAATGCATCCCCGGCAAATGAAAAAAGGAAAGGAAGTACAAACCCATGAGTGATACGATCCTCGCTCTGCTCGGCTTTGCAACGGTGATTGCGGTCATCGTCCTGCTGCTGCGCAATGTCACGGTCCCTGCACTGGCATTCGTCAGCGTCTCGACCATCACCGCAGCCATTCTGGTGGCTACCGGTGCTTTCACCCTGGATGAAATGGCTGGCTTTATCAAGGAGGGCGTCAAGGGCGTCCACGGTACGGCTGTCCTGTTCATCTTCTCCGTCCTGTTCTTCGGCGTCATGACCGATGCAGGTATGTTCGACAAGATCATCGGTGCGCTGATGAAGAAGGTCGGCAACAACGTCGTCGGCGTTGCTCTGATGACCTGCCTCATCGCCATCATCGGCCATCTGGACGGCGGCGGCGCTTCCACCTTCCTCATCACCATCCCCGCCATGCTGCCCGTCTACAAGCGCCTGCACATGCGCCGTGAGACCCTGCTGCTCATCTGCGTCACCGCAATGGGCGTCATGAACCTGATGCCCTGGGGCGGCCCCACCATGCGCGCTGCAAGCGTCATCGAGATGGAGCCCAACGACCTGTGGTTCCAGCTCATGCCCATGCAGATCGTCGGCCTGGTGCTGGCTGTCGGCACTGCCATCTTCTGGGGCCTGCAGGAGAAGAAGCGCATCGCAAAGCTCGGCGATGCCATCGTTGCTGAGGACGCCGGCAAGTACGACGACTCCGACGACGGCAAGAAGGACGAGGTTCTGGCTCGTCCCCAGAACTTCATCTTCAACGTCATCCTGACTCTGGCCGTCATCATCGTGCTGGTCCTGGACATCTTCCCCTCTTACTACGTCTTCATGGTCGGCTGCGCTCTGGGCATTCTGGTCAACTACCGCGGCAAGAAGCTGCACAACTCCATCATCAAGAGCCACGCTTCCGCTGGTCTGAGCATGGCATCCACCATCCTGTGTGCCGGTGTCTTCCTCGGTGTCCTGAGCAAGAGCGGCATCATGGAGAAGATGGCCATTATGATGGCCAACGTCATCCCGACCTCTCTGGGTCGTTTCCTGCCCATCATCATCGGCATCCTGAGCGTGCCTCTGGCTCTGCTGTTCGATACCGACTCCTACTTCTACGGCCTGCTGCCCGTTCTGGTCAGCGTTGGCAACCAGTTCGGCGTCAACCCGGCTCACATCGCCATCGCAATGGTCGTCTGCCGCAACTGCGCTACCTTCATCAGCCCGGTGGCTCCCGCTACCTATCTGGGCATCGGTCTGGCCGGTGTCGAGATCAAGGACCACATCAAGTACTGCTTCGGCTGGCAGTGGGGTGTTTCCATCGTCTGCCTCGTCGCTGGTCTGATCCTCGGCGTCATCCACTTCTGATAAACTGAGCTCCCGCCCGGCTGCCCTTCGTTGGACGGCCGGGCATTTTTGTAGGATACTTTTTACCACTTTTTTCCAAGGAGGCTGCTGCAATGCGTGAGACCCCAGTCTGCACCGCGGCCGATGCCATCTACAAGCTGGCGGCGGGCAATCTGAAATACCTGAACGCGGAAAACGGGAGCGGCGATATTTCCCGCCGTATCCGGATGTCCACCTGGGCGAAGGGCCAGTCGCCCTACGCCATCATCGTCACCTGTTCGGATTCCCGGGTCATCCCGGAGAACATCTTCTCGGCGGGCATCGGTGAGCTGTTCGTCATCCGGCTGGCGGGCAACATCATCGATGACCACCAGCTGGGCAGCATCGAGTACGCTGCCGGCCATCTGGGCTGTCGGCTGGTGGTGGTGCTGGGCCACACCCACTGCGGTGCAGTGGATGCTGCCATCAACTCCGAGCCCGCCGGCTATATCCGCTACATCACGGACGAGATAAAAAAGGCCATCGGGGACGAAACAGACCCCTACAAGGCCAGCTGTCTCAATGTCCGGCACAGTGTGCAGGAGATCGAAAAGAGCCTGTGCATCCACAACATCAAGGAGGAAACGGGCCTGCGGGTCGTCGGTGCGATGTACCACATCGAAGACGGCAGCGTCGAATTCCTGTGAGGAACTCCCAGCATTGCGGCGAAACGGCCCTTTCCCAGACCGGGAAAGGGCCGTTTCCTCTGTTTGACAATCCGGCCTCGTTCGCTTATACTGACAGCGGAAAAAGAAACCGACGGAGGGACGGAATATGGTACAGGTAGACCTTATCACAGGATTTCTCGGGGCAGGGAAGACCACTTTCCTGCGCAGATACGCGGCATGGTGGGCCGGGCAGGGCGTCAAAGTCTGTGTGCTGGAAAACGACTTCGGTGCGGTGAACGTGGACGCCATGCTCCTGCAGGACCTCGAGGCGCAGGGCGTGGAGCTGGAGACCATCAGCGGCGGCTGCGACTGCGACACCCACCAGCGCCGGATGCGGACAAAGCTCATCTCCATGGCCATGCGGGGCTTTGAGCGGGTCATCGTGGAGCCCAGCGGCATCTTTGACGTGGACGAGTTCTTCGACGTGCTGCGGGACGAGCCGCTGGACCGCTGGTATCAGCTGGGCAATGTCATCGCCATCGTGGATGCCCTTCTGCCGGAAGAACTTTCCCCGCAGGCAGAATATATCCTCGCTTCCGAGAGTGCATGGGCGGGCAGTGTCCTCCTGAGCCGCTGTCAGCTGGCCTCTGACGCGCAGAAGCAGGGGGCAGAAGCCCATCTGGCCCGTGCGCTGGAAGCCTGCAAGTGCTCCCGGAAGTTCGGCCCGGAGGAGATCATTGCGAAGGACTGGGCCGATTTGACCGGCGACGATATGGCCCGCATCGCAAAGTGCGGCTGCCGGCAGGCCAGCTGTGAAAAGCTCCACTTCGACGCGCATGATGCTTTTACCTCGGCCTACTTCCTCGAGCTGGGCCTGCCCCGCGCTCAGCTGGAAAAGAACATCCCGTTCCTCTTCACCGACCCCGCCTGCGGAAATGTCCTCCGGGTGAAAGGCTTCGTGGAGGATGATGGCCAGTGGTACGAGCTGAATGCTGCCGCCGCCGGTCTGACGGCGGCCCCCATCCCGCAGGGACAGCAGGTGCTCATCGTCATCGGCGAGGGGCTGGACAAGGCCCGGCTGGAAGAAGACTTGAAACAATGAGTTTTCCACAATGAAACAGATCATTGTGCAATATTGATTGCGCCGACCCTCCTGCAGCGTTATAATAGAGAAAAATAAATCAGGAGGCCGTTTCATGAGCACTTCGACCACCCAAAAGCCGACCACCCGCCGCATCGTGGGTATGATGGTGGGCATTGTCATTATTGGTCTGGGCATCGCCCTCTTCAAGCAGTCCCATCTCGGCAACGACTCCATCAGCGCGCTGAATATGCGCCTCGCCGAGCTGCTGGGCATCTCGCTGGGCGTGCAGTCGCCACCAACATCCTCTTTTTTGCGCTGGAATTCTGGTTCGGGCGCAAGTACATCGGCCTTGGCACCTTCGTCAACGGCATCGGCATGGGGTTCATCATAACCTTCTTCTACGACCCCATTGCCGCGGCCTTCGGCCCGGCAGCGTCCCTGCCGGAACAGCTGGTGTGGGTGGTGCTGGCCGTCCTTGTGACGGCGCTGGGCGCGTCCCTCTACCAGACGGCTGACCTCGGCATTGCGCCCTACGATTACCTCTCGCTGGGTCTGCGGGACTACACGCACTTCCAGTACTTCGGCTGCCGCGTCTTCACCGACGCCTTCTGCGCCCTGCTCTGCTGGCTCCTGGGCGGTCTCGTGGGTCTGGGTACCCTCATCTGCGCGTTCTGCCTCGGACCCTTCATCCAGTTCTTCAACGGCCTCGTCTCCGAGCGGGTCCTGCAGTATAAGCCCGAAAAAGCATGAGCATAACGAAAAAGACATCCGCCGACGGCAGATGTCTTTTTTGTATCTTACTCGAATTTGAACAGCGGCGTGCCGGTGGAGACGATGCCGCCCGCGATGATATGGAGCTTTGGCAGGTCGTCGGCGTTGGTCACGATGACGGCGCTCTCGGTGGAGAGCCCGGCGGCGCGGATGGCGTCGAGGTCCACGTTCAGCAGGGGCGTTCCGGCTTTGACGGCCTGTCCTTCCCTGACCAGCGGGGTGAAGCTGCTGCCCCGCAGGGCGATGGTGTCCATCCCGATGTGGATGAGCAGCTCGATGCCCTCGGTGCTTTCCAGCCCCATAGCGTGGAGGGTGGGGACGATGGAAGTGACCTTCCCGTCGAAGGGAGCGTAGACCGTGCCGCCGGTGGGCTCGATGCCGCAGCCCGGGCCGAGGATGGCTGCGGCGAACGTCTCGTCCGGGAGCTGTTCCAGCGGGAGAACGATGCCGTCCATGGGAGCTTTGACGACCATCTTTTCACCGGGGAACCGCGTCTCTTCCGCAGTCTTTGCCCTGCCGCCGAAGAGCCTGTCAAAAAAGCCCATAGAGAAAACCTTCCTTCCACTCATGTTTCTTTCAAAGATAGCATACTGACGCCTCAAAAGCAACCGGCGTTTCGCATAAAATGGAGGGAAAAGTTTTGGCAGTTACATCAGAGCGATGAGCTGCTCGATCTCTTCCATCTTAGTGGCCCAGCTGGTGGCGATGCGGACGACGGTGTGGCTGTCGTCAAACTTCTCCCAGAAGCCGAACTTTGCCTTGCCTTCCAGCGCGGCCAGCTGGGTGTTTTCCAGCACGACGAAGAGCTGGTTGGTGGGGGAGTCCATAAAGAAGCGGTAGCCCTTGGCGGCGAGGCCCTTCTTGAGGGCGTTGGCCGTCTCGATGGCGTTGCGGCTGATGCGGGTGTAGAGGTCGTCGGTGAAGAGAACGTCGAACTGGATGCCCATGAGGCGGCCTTTGGCCAGCAGAGCGCCCTGCTGCTTGACCATCGTCATGAAGTGGGCCGGTGCGCCGTGGGGGAAGACCACAGCCTCGCCGCAGAGTGCGCCCACCTTGGTGCCGCCGATGTAAAAGACATCGGTGAGCCTGGCGAGGTCTGCCAGGGTCACATCGGTGCCTTCGCTCACCAGCGCATAACCCAGACGTGCGCCGTCCACGAAGAGGGGCATATGGTAGGTGTGGCAGACGGCGGACAGGGCCTCGAGCTCAGCCTTGCTGTACAGGGTGCCGTACTCGGTGGGGTGGGAGATATACACCATGCCGGGGAAGACCATGTGGTCGTGGTTCGAGTCGGCGTAGAAGGTCTTGCAGAAATCCTAGATCGGAAG
>ERZ809742.514-NODE-514-length-9225-cov-13.9783_pt1 | contig 9225 bp, 10 predicted proteins | sample MGYA00520278_ERZ809742 | MGnify/ENA primary metagenome ERZ809742 (study PRJEB31588, sample SAMN03401275) | human gut metagenome | study: EMG produced TPA metagenomics assembly of the PRJNA231909 data set (A prospective, longitudinal analysis of the... | reverse complement strand
CGTGCTTACAGCGTATAGCTGCTTAGCACATTATTGAATTATTAACGAACTATTGATATAGAAGTAAGGATAATTATATCTTGTTATGGTAACTTTTGTCATCACATTCAGAAATATACAATAATCATTTAATCTGTAGTAATGAAAAGAACTGGTATTCTTATAATGTTGACCAAGGTAAAAGCTTGTGCTAATTTCTTGGTTCCTTTGATTGGTGTGGTGGCATCTGTTCTGTTTATGGGATGTTCTTCCAAGAATCCCCCAAAAACTTCTGATGCCCAAATGGATACTGCGGTAATTTATGAAGATATGCCGCAGGAGACTTCTGTTTCAAAAGTCGGCATAGATTCTTCTCAATCCACACTTGTCGCTCCGCAAACTCATGATGCTACTTCTGCCCTTGATCTTAGCATCAATCCATACTATGATGCAGGATATGATCAGGGACAGGAGGATGGGTATCATGATGGTATCGAAAATATACGAGGCGATTCTTACGACGATGCTTGCCGATATAAGGGAAAGAAAAGGAAGGAGTATGAGCTGGGGTATGAAGAAGGATATGATGCCGGTTTCGATGATGGCTTCGCTGATAGTGACTGTGATTCAGAGGAGGAAGAGTAGCGGCTTTATATAATCCTTCTTGCCAGATTCTGTAAGAAATGCTATTGAACAAAATGGATTCCGAAAGTCTTTTTGCAATTATGCGTTGTGCCAAGGTATGGTAAACTTCAACATGAAAGATACGATAGGACGAGGAATTCGTTCTTTGGTATTGTATAGTAGCTACTAGGGCTTTGTTGGGAAAAAACTGTATTCAAAATGAATATTTTTATGACTTCTGATGCCATTTTTTACAAATTAAGTAGGTTATTTGAAAAAAAAGTAGTAAGTTTGCAGGCAAAATAGTGTTTAGGTATTTTCATGGTAATAATAAATTGTCTGTGATATGTGTAACAACAGAATCTTAATTAAAAATTAAAATAATGAAACAGCTAAAAATTTTCTTTTTGTCGCTATTTGCTATAGTTAGCTTGGTGGCATGTGACAGTCCTAAGACTTCAGATGAGATTCTTACAGAATGTGGTTCTGGTGTAGTGATGGTTGCCAACCAGTTTTATTACAAAGTGACTTTGCCAACTGGGAAAGTTTGGTATTTTACGGGCTTTGACAAAGATGGTGACTTTGAAAATTGGACAATGGACTTAGAGGAAATCCAGAAGAACAAGAAGATGCTTACGGGTACGGGCTTCTTGGTTTCCAAGGACGGTAAGATTTTGACAAATCGACATGTGGCTGCTCCTACAATAGCCTTATCTGATACCAAGAAGTCAGTTAGAGCTTTATTGGATGGTATGGCAGAGATGGTAAGATTGGAAATGCAATCAATGTCGGAGAAATATGATGAGTTGGAAAATGCAAAAAGTTCCTGTTATTCATATAATGAGTATGATGGCAATATTTATGTGGACAATGAAAAACTGCAGCAAATTGAACAGGAACAAGCAGAGTTGAAGGAAGCGTATGATGGAGATACGGAAATAAAAAATAGTCTTAAAAATCTGGACCTGAGTGAATTGAAAGTGGAACCTGTTTGCGAATTGGGTATTGCCTATAATAATACTTTTGTTACTAAAATGTCAGATTTTATTCCTTGTGTTATGACTTCAGTTTCTGATAAAGAAAATGTGGATTTGGCAATGTTGCAATTGAAGAGTAAGCAAACGCCAGATGGCAAATATGTATTTGCGGTTTCTGATAAAGATGAAGAGCAAGGCTTTGTAGACAAGGTTAAGAATTTGTTTGCTCCTACTGATAAGGATGAATTGCAAACTGAACAGAAGCTTTATATGATTGGTTTTAATGCAGGATTTACACTGTCTAATACATCGCAAGGAATCAAGGCTCAGATTACAAGTGGTACCATCTCGCAAAAACCTGATAATGATAAGATTATGTACACGATTCCTAGCTTGCCTGGTTCCAGTGGTAGTCCTGTGGTGAACGAATATGGAAAGTTGGTAGCTGTGAATTTTGCAGGCATGACAGGTACGCAGAGTTTTAACTATGGTATTCAAAGAAAGAGAGTTCTACAGTTTGTTAATAATGATTGAGTAGAGTAAGTTTCTAAACTATTATTACTCAAAAAGCGCAGAATCCAGCTGGCAGTGATTCCAGCAGGATTCTACGCTTTCCCTATTAATTTTTTTAATATGTCGTCTGCAAAATGAACTCTATTGAACTCTTGTGAATTCTTGTTCAGCATTTGTCTGCTGCTCTGTCTCTGTAGTCTCCTGCTGCAGAGTTGTCTCCTCCTGAGTATTCCTTATTTGGATAATATTATAGAGGTCTCTTTATCTATTTTAAAAAAGCATGATCCTGGGCATAACGATCCTGTAAATTTCAACTCATTGATCGATATGCTTTAATCTGAATATAAAATCGCCTGACTTTTAGCTTAGAGCCTTAAGGTCAGGTGTTTTTATTTAAGTTGTATGAGTCCTCTTGGAAAGTGTCCTCGTTAAAAGTTTAACATACATTCGTTCTTTGACATTTTGTAATCTGGATTTTTGGGGCTAAATATTTAAGAATAATTGGCTTGCATATCTCGAAAAAAAGTCGTACCTTTGCTCTCGCTAAGATATTATTTTTCGGTTAAGAAAAGTGAATATTTGTTTGGCGATGTTCTTTAACTTGCCGATAATCAGTAGGTCTTATGAGGCTTAGTACTAGACTATCGTCCACTACAACAAGGATTAAGACGTAGCTAATTCACGCAAAGCTTTTTAGGGTTAGTTTGTGTTAGCCCATAGGTCAATGCAAGTTGATAGGACTATGTTTAAACCTGCAAATAACTTAATGATATAATAATAATGAAACGATACAACATTTGGAATATAATATTCCATAACAGTGAAGTAAACAAGAATATTGAAGATTACAAGTTTCAACAAAGTCTTGTTAACAGTTATGAGTATTGGCTTACTAAAATAGGTAATGCTAACACTCTAACTGAGTGTATGGCAATCCATAAGTATATATGGAGGCAAGGGTTTAAAAATACCAACTTGGGTCCAGATAAATATGGGATGTTTAGAGCTAAGGATATAAACTTTATGACTACAAATGAAGTTTATATAGGAGGATTTAACGGTCTTAATATCTTAACTATTGAAGAATGGGAAGAGTGTAAAGAAGAATTATATGATTCTGAGCAAACTTGTTATAGTTTAATCTTAAGTGGTTATAAAAGATTATTAAAAGCTAATATTTTAGATATTACAGATAAAGCTAAAATGATGGTAGAACAATATCAGCAAAATAACTATAAATTATAATGAGTACTAGATTATCTACCTCAAAAAACATATCTGAAGATTGTTTTATCAGGCGGAGATGCGGATACAAATGCAGCTGTAGCTGGTGCTATTCTGGGTGCTAAATTTGGAATATGCCATATTCCTGACGAATGGAAAGATGGTCTTCTCTATGCTTCTATGCTCCATAACAAGGTGCAGGAATTCTACGCAATGCTCCGATGAGAATTTTATCTCTGCTGTTCATAAAATATAATAGCGCTGTATCGGTGTGTTCGGTACAGCGCCATCAAAAAGTTCGTTTGTTGATTTAGTTTCTATAGTTGTACTCATATCATATCAATAACTCTAGAATAAATCAGCCAATACTATGGAGATGATTCCTGATGCAACAGCACTTAAAATCCATAGTAAGACTTGTAAAGCACGTCTTACTGTAAAATGTACACGAGCCCAGTGAACATCGGGAGCTGTTGTATCCATGAGAAGTTCCAATTCACTATATTTATTGTAGGCCTGCTGATAGATATCTAACGCTTCGCTAGTATTGATACTTTCTAAAATCTTAGCTTTACGTACAGCTCTTACTGCATCAGAGCGTAGAGATTTATATTTTGGATAAAAAGTGCCGTTTTGCAGCACAGTCAAATCCACATGTCTTGTTTGTTTTTCAAATAATAAAACCGAATCATGAATAGATAAGTTCAAACACTTATAGCAGTCAAGTATAATTCTAAGTACATGACGTTCTGCTTTATGAATTTCGATATTTCTTTGCTCTGGAGTTATATCTTTAAAGTAGCATCGGGCAATATGGTCATGCAATGCACGTATTTCATTAAATAATGGTAACGGGAACTGTTCAGTCCTCGCTTCTACTTCTGCAATAAGCGGTTTGATAATCGTATTGTAGTCGTCATATAGTGCTATAATTTGCTTGCTATTATCCATTTTAAATTCGTGCTAAACGTTTGTCTATATCATTTTTTGAAACTAAACGTTTGAAAAACAAATAGACAGACCCTCTATTAACCATGTTTTTGAGAGAGAATGCTGGAGTTAGTTTTTTGCCAATACGAGCCTCGACAAGTGCATCTAACTCTTCCGCACTCATCTGCAATATCTCATCGTAAGTTTTTCCTAACTTCCGACTTAATGTTTCTCGTGTCTGTTCATTCAGTATATGCATAAAACTCATTCTTACATTAATTAATACAAAGGTAATCATTTTTCAGTTATCTTCCAAGTATTTTTACGAATTTAACACAAAAATTTATCAATGCGTAATAATAACGCAGAATCCTGCTGGTATTACAGCCAGCAGGATTCTGCGCTTTTCTTATATGTCGATAGCAAAATGAACTCAATTGAACTTAATAGAACTTTCTTGTGAATTCTTATTCAGCATTTGCCTGCTGCTCTGTCTCTGTAGACTCCTGCTGCTGAGTTGTCTCCTGCTGGATAGAATCCTCAGTGGTAGCCTGTGGCTTGATAGAAGTACCTGTTGCCAATGTATCTGAAGGAGCATCTGGAGCCATGGTATCAACTGGTGCTACCTCTGCGTTACTTACCATTCTGCTTGATGCAAAAACGTTGCTTACTGAAACCATTACCATAGCTGCGATAGCTGCAAAATACCCAAATATAACAAGTTGAGGTATCAAGTGCCTGCTATCTTTGCTGATACAACTAAAAACTATGGCAGTAGAACAAATGGAAAAATAAAAAAATATTGAATTATAGTTAATTTGAGTTTGAAATCATTGTAGCTTAAAGTAAAACTATTATATTTGTGGCTGATAGATTTCGAATCTGTATCATAGATATTGGTTCTAGAGATTATGGTATAAATATAGTAATTTTAAATGATAACATTATGAAAATGAAACGAACATTTATTACTGCATTCTTTGCGATGTTACTTGTAGTTTTTTCAGTTTCATGCAGCAGTGAAGAGAAAGAGTTTGATTATGCAGCATTGCCGATGTCGGCACAGCAGTTTGTAAAGCAATATTTTGCTGGTGCATCATACAGCCGTGTGGAAAAGGAGAAAGATAATGGCTTTTGGGAATATGAAGTATTGCTCAGTGATGGCTCTAAAGTGGAGTTTAATGAGAAGGGAGAGTGGACGAGTGTTGAGTGCAAATACTCTGAGATCCCTGTAGGCATTATTCCTACTGTCATAGCTGAGGATATTGCAAAGAAATATCCTGATTTGAAGCCTTACAAAATTGAAAAAGAGGTTGGCGGATATGAAATTGATATTCCTGGCTACGATCTCTATTACAGCAATAACGGTATATTCATACGTGCTGAAATTGACAAATAACAGAAGAGGGTGTGTCATGGCTTTATGACACACCCTCATGCAGTTCTGGTACTTACTATAACAGCTCTCTTGCTATCCAGGCACAGGCTTCAGCATCTATTCCGGTTCGGGCTTGATGAGGCTGTAGTAGCTGTCTGCAATCTCGCCATCCCTCACTATCACAATGCCCACCGAGCAGACACTTGTACGCTGCTGGTTGGCCGTTTCGAAATCTATCGCTGCAAAATCTTTCATCGAATTATCATTTTTGTGCCTTATATATTATGGTGTTACTCTGAGGAAATATAGGCTATCTTATTTCTCCCATCAGCCATCTTAGGGCATTGATTCTCTTGATACCATTGTAATCGGCAGTAGGGTCTTCATCAAGTGTAAGGATATACTTAGGATATTGGTCATTGATCTGCTGCAGAGATGCCAATTCACGTTTTAAGGTAGTCTCATCTCTAACGGTAGCAGCTACCTGATAATACGTGATATTGTTTTCATCAATCGCTACAAAATCTACTTCCAGATTATCCATCTTTCCTATATATACTTTCTGCTGGCGATGGAGTAGTTCCAGATAAACTATGTTCTCCAGGATGCGGCCGGCATCGAATGAGCGGGAACCTAGGAGCATTCTTCTCAAACCGATATCTACTAGATAATATTTACCCAATGTCTTGAGCAGCTGCTTACCCTTGATGTTGTATCTTTTTGTTTCATATACGAAGAAGGTTTCGCAGAGTGCGGTCAGATATCGTTCTACGGTTTTCTGGTCTATTTTCCTTCCTTCGGCAGTCATGATGTCGGCTATGCGCTTGGTGGATAGGATGTTGCCGATATTGTCGGCTGTGAAACGGATAACGCTTTCCAGCATCATGACATCGGGTAACTTCTTCCTGCTCATGATATCCTTTACTACAATGGTGTTATATACGCCATTCAGGTAGTCGCTGATTTCTGCGGGAGTATCCAGTTCAAGGGTATATGGAAAACTGCTCCTTGTGATGTAGTCTGTATAGGCTTTGGGAAGATTGTCGGTTCCTCCGATACCTTCAACATACTCTCTGAATGAAAGGGGAAGCATTGCGATTTCCACATATCTTCCGGATAGTAACGTGGCGATTTCGCTTGACAGCATATAGGCATTCGACCCCGTAATATAGAGATCTACTGTTGGCTTCAGGTTGAGGCTGTTGATGATGTCTGGGAAATCTTCCACATGTTGTATCTCATCAAAGAAGATATAAGTCATCTTGTCTTGATGAATTAATGGCTTGATATAAGCGTATAAGTTATGTGGATTACGAAGTTCATAGAAGTCGTAATCCTCGAAATTGAGATAGATGATTTGGTCGGCACTGACACCTTGCCTCTTAAGCCAGTCACGATAAATCTCCATAATAGTGGATTTACCGCAACGGCGAATGCCGGTTATCACTTTGATAAGAGACTTGTCTTTGAAAGCGATCAGTTTATTGAGATATTCCGTTCTTTCTATTCGTTTCATATCATTTCATTGCTCTTTGATTATATATTTGCTGCGAAGATACTATTTTTTTAGGATAAATCATCCTAAAAGTAGAATATTTAAGAAAGTTTTAGGATGAATCGTCCTAAAACTTTTGAAATTAGAGAAGTTTTAGGATGAATCGTCCTAAAACTTTTTATCTATCCCCATATTTAGGTATTTCTGCGAAACCATCATTTTTAGGTATTGCAGATTACGGGAAAAGGGCGTATCTTTGCACCCGAAAATAAATGTAACTAAAAGTAATATAGACAAATGAAAACAACAATCGTAATTTATGGCTCTTCTACTGGCTCATGCCAGTCGATTGCCGAAACCATCGCCTCTAAGTTGGGCGTGGAAGCTGTAGATGTAGCTAACATCGATGACGCTACTATCACAAGTCATGAGAATCTTCTTCTCGGTACTTCTACCTGGGGTGCCGGCGAGATGCAGGACGACTGGTATGATGGCGTGAAGACATTGAAGAGTGCCGGCTTGGCTGGCAAGACTGTGGCCCTGTTTGGTTGTGGCGACAGTGAGTCTTACCCTGATACATTCTGTGGCGGCATGAAGGAACTCTATGATGCTGCCGTTGAGGCTGGTGCTACCGTATTGCCTGGTGTTTCTACAGACGGATACACCTATGATGACAGTGAGGCAATTGATGGCGACAAGTTCCTGGGACTCGCACTCGACGAGGTGAACGAGGACGACAAGACAGAGGAGCGTATCGATGCCTGGCTCGAGGACATCAAGCCAGCGTTATAATTTTACAAAAATATTTTTCAAGAATTGGAGAATGATGGAATTCTCTGATTCTTGGTTTAAAAACAGATAAATTCGGATAGTATGCAGCAGGAAATCGCAACACCAGTAGATTTGAAGGTTCTGATGAATCATATATATGAATATAAGAAGGGCGTGCGCCGCATGGTGCTCTACACCTTCAACAAGAAATATGAGTCTTTTGCCATAACTAGATTAGAGCGTCAGAACATTGATTATATCATCCAGCCGGTTGGCAACGACCGTCTGAATCTCTTCTTTGGTAAGAAGGAATGTCTGGATGCTATCCGCATGATAATCACCAAACCGTTGTGCCAGCTTACGCCGGAGGAGGATTTCATCTTGGGTGCCATGCTGGGATATGACATCTGCGCCCAATGCGAACGCTATTGTGAGCGCAAGAAGAAGGTTTGCTAAGCTTTTCTTTCATCTTCGTAATGTTTTATGTTTATAAGTAGAAAGAGCGTGATTGCCGTAATGGTGATTACGCTCTTTCTGCATATTTCGGAATAATTCCTCTTTTTGATGCCTGTTCTGACGGAATAATTCCTCTTTTTGAGGGCTGAAATGAAAGAAAAAGTCCTGAAAACACTACTTATTTATTAGTACTGACTATATCAATGCGTTTAACCTGATACCTAATTCTAAGTATAAAAAATGTGAAAATCACAATTTCTCGGTATTGTACAATTTCTAAATAAGTCTTACCTTTGCAGCCCGAAAAAAGGAATAGATATGAAAAAAGGATTAGGAAAAATCAGAAAGATTAAAAAGAAACACATCTTCCTGGCCTTGTTGGTCGTGATTGTTCTGGGAGGTTTGGCGAAGGCTTACTCTGCCTGGGTGGGTACTACCCGCATCGCTTTCCTCAACTATCAGGCTATTGCGCTGGGACAGATTTCGCATGCCAACGACAATGCGATGATTAAACTGAGTGAGATCACAACCGATGATTTCGATCATCTGGATGATTACGATATGATTATCGTGAATGGTATGGGACTCCGAATTGACGAGAACCAGCGCAAGCAGTTGGAAGAGGCTTCCTACAAGGTGCCAACCCTGACTCATGCTGCTACCAACCCTGCCAACAATATCGTATCAGTAGATAACTTCGATGCAGATTATCTGATGCAGTACATCGAGAATGGCAGCAAGAAGAATTATCACAGTATGCTTGCTTACATCCGCAAGTTTATCGACGGAAAGAAGTTCATGGCTCCAGAACCGGAACGTGTGGATGAGCGACCAGACTATCTCCTGACTCATTTCGACCCGAAGGATGAAAAGGGCGA
>ERZ809742.496-NODE-496-length-9472-cov-4.6552_pt1 | contig 9472 bp, 6 predicted proteins | sample MGYA00520278_ERZ809742 | MGnify/ENA primary metagenome ERZ809742 (study PRJEB31588, sample SAMN03401275) | human gut metagenome | study: EMG produced TPA metagenomics assembly of the PRJNA231909 data set (A prospective, longitudinal analysis of the... | reverse complement strand
GCCCCAGGGATGCCGCGTCCTGAGTCGTAGCAGTAGGCCTTCGTGGTCCAAAAGCCTTGGCGGAGCAACCCGTGGAGGGTCAGTTCTACTCGCTCCGCGCGCACATCGCCATTCTGCCGTGTGGCCGTCGTGTCATAGGCCACACTCCCGTCAGGAGTCAGCCGGCGATAGCGGAAGCGGTACTTGCCGCTGGCAGACAGCCATCCTGCCGACAAAGAGAGACCGAGACGGTCGGAAAGCCGCTGCTCCCATAGCGTCGAGAGACTCAGCAGGCCCGAAGCGCCCGCCTGCACCTTCGCCTTGAGATGGGTCGCACGGCCAGGAGAGAAGTGGGGCTGACGCGTGCGGATATAGACAGTGCCCCCATGGGCGAAGTCGGAAGCCGGCTGGAGAAGCGTGCTGCGCTGACCATTATAGACAGCTATCTCCTGGATGTTGTCAAGGCTCAACTGGCCAAGGTCTATCTGTCCGTTCTGGGCGTTGCCCAGTTCCACGCCGTCATAGTAGATGCCGACATGCTGCGACCCCATGGATCGGATATTGATGGTCTTGATGCCTCCCACGCCGCCATAATCCTTGAGCTGGACGCCCGCAAAATAGCGCAGCGCATCGGCCACCGAACCGCCATCAAGCCGCCTCAGGGCCTCGCCATCAAGCCGCTGGCCGCCTATCACCATGCGTTGGGCTATTCGCACACCGACCACATCCACATCCTGCAGGGTATGGACACTATCGCCCACGACGGCACGGGCCATCGCGGCAACGGGGACGAGCAGGCCAAGCAGCCAAGAAAACATCCTTTTCTTGTACAAACTCACTTCCTATTACTCTGTCTAAAGACTGGCTCCACGATTTCTTTCATGATAGAGCCAATCAGAAATATATCTTCCTGCATCGACCTTTCCTCGAAGGCGGCAGGCGCAAGCGCAATGGCAGGTCTTCTGACTCGTTGCCTATAATGGCCAAACGCCTTCCCCATCGTCCTCGATAGCTCCTCCACAAGAGGGGCGGAGCGGGACGACCAGTGGCTTTGGCCTCCTCGTCTTGCAACATACAGCTGCGGGACAGTAGCGGATTCTCACCGCTTTCCCATTTTAATCGCGTCTTTCAGCGAACCGATTGCGGGTGCAAAAGTACAAAAAATAATAGAAATAACACGTTTTGAAAGCAGAATTCCCATCGAGAAGAAGCCGAGAAGGCAGCGGCCTTCAGCAACCGACACTATCGCTGAAAGCCACTGGGCCAAAGAAAGGGCGGGAATGGCATCCTACCCGAAGTAGGCCATGATCTCGTCCATGAAGGGTGTGAGCTGGCGCGGATGGACGACGCCGTGGCGGTCGGTCGTGTTCATGCTGAAGGCCACGAAGAGCCGACGGCGGGCCCGCGAAAGGGCTACATAAAACTTGCGAGCATCCTCCATATCCTGCTTCTTGTCGCGGTTGTAGGCATTGGGATAACGCCCATCGACGGCATCGAAGATGATGACGTTGTCGTACTCCAGTCCCTTGGCCTTGTGGACAGTCGTCACATAGATCCGCTCGCGAATGCTCCGGCTATTGCAGAAATCACTTTCCTTCAGCGTGCTGAGATCGACGATATAGCGTTGGAGCTGAGCGTCGAGACTATTGGCCACTTCCTGACGGGGCAGCAGGTCCATCATAATGTAGCGACAGATATCGTCCAGTTGCGGTATCTCGTCCACCTTGTGCTCCTCGACAAAATAGGCATAAGCTCGCCGCAGTTCCTTCACGAGGGCCGGCTGGTCGGCGTCGGCCTCCAGATCATAGCATCGTGCCATGGCATCCAAATACAAGTCGCCATAGTAGGCGCGGAGTTTGCTGGCAAAGGGGCGCACGCGCGGATGGGCCAGGAAGTCGGTTTGGGCCTTGACCCTGCTCCGCCCACTCGTCGCACAGTAGTTGACGAGGCTCACGGTGGCCCCCACATCATCGATGGCCTGATGGGTGTTGGCCCCCTGCAGAGCCAGTTGGTCGATGAGCGATTCGAGCTTGTAGGACCGAAGATTTCTGTCGAGCAGGCGCATCAGCTTCAACGTGTCGAAGACACGGCCCATCGGAATGGGAAGCCGTAAGCCGACGTGGCGCAGGAGGTTGTACCTGAGGATCTGATAGTCGAAACGCACGTTGTGTCCCACCACAGGACGGTCGCCGACAAAAGCCAGAAACCGAGCCAACGCCTCTTCCGCCTGGAGCAGTTCGCCAGCCGCCATCTTCTGATGATAGAGCGCGTACATCGGGTTTTCTTTCTCGCCGAGCAGGGTCGGGATGGGGCGGTCGGTCTCAATATAGAGGTCGAGTGGCTCGCCCACTACCCTGCCCTGGCAGACCCGCATGGCAGAGACCTCGATGATATCGTCATGATAGACGTCCGTGCCCGTGGTCTCGGTGTCGAAAACCACGATTTCGCCTCCATCGTATGCCTTGAGAAACTCCTGGAGGTAGGTGGTGGTGCCGTCGTAGCGCAGGAGGTCGTCGGGCGTAAGGGCAAGCTGGAGAAGTTTTCGAGAGAAACGCCGCGCAAGGGAGTGGGTGTCGAAAACGCCGACACCGTGCAGGATACGCGCCCAGGGGATGAAGTTGTGCTCGTTGGAGAGTACGGATAGGTGGGCAAAGAGCAGGCGCACGTCGGGTGTGTCGAAGAGGTCGCGCCCCGACACCTTGAAGTGGGTGAGGCCTTGGTCGGTGAGCGACTGCGAGACACGGTTGGCATCGGCATTGGAACTGACGACAACGGCGGTCGTCCCCTGTGCCTGGAGCTCCCGCACCTTCTCACAGATCAGCCGTATCTCGTCCTCCATCGTGACGCCATAGATGATTTGGAGGTCGCCAGGCTGCGCTTGCTCGTCGTTGCCAGCCAAAGGCAGGAGCTCGGGGTCGATGCCCAACTGTGCCTCTGCGTAGCGATTGAGGACGCCGAGCAGATAGCTGGGCGCACGATGGTTCTGACGCAGATGGTGGATGTGGCCTTTGCAGCGCAACTTGATCTCGTTGAGTCGCTCCACCTTCGCCCCCATAAAGGAGAAGATGGCTTGCTGCTCGTCGCCGAGAAAGAGCACCGTGGCGCGTTCTTTCGCCGTCAGCAGGTCGATGATGGCGAGCTGCATGGCGTTGAGGTCCTGGACCTCATCGACCTGTATCCAGCGATAGCGTCGCAGCCGTCCCTGCATGTCCGCCCTATAGGCATCATAGGTCTTAAGCAAGAGGTCTTCGAAGTCGAGGATGTGGTTGTCGGCCTTGTATTCGGCATAGCGACGGGCATAGTACATTTTCTTCAACAAAGTCCGCACCTTGCCTGCCACCTCGCGAGGAGCAGCATCGGCATCGTCGAAGTAGTTTTCCGCACAGGGATAGATCTCGATGAGAGCCTCGACGGCGAAAGGCTTCTTCTGGCGGTCGCAGAGATAGCGGAGCGCTTCGCGGTCGCCCTCGGTCAGCGCCTCAGGATGCAGATACAGACTCCACGGATGGCCATGGCGCATCTGATCCATGAGGTGGGAGAAGAAGAGTATCTGCTGGTAGTTGCGGCTGGACTGGTAGTCGCGGATCACGCGCTCCTCGTCGTCGTGGGTGTAGTCGGCCAGGATGCTGATGGTCTCCTCGTCGCTGACGATGGACGAGTCGGCGGGCACTACCTGCTGCTCGAAAAGGAAGCGGGAACAGAAATGGTGGACGTTGCCCACATGGAGCGGCCCTAAGTCCTCGCCGTCCATCACCTCGCCGATGCGGTTGATCATCCCGCGGGCGGCGCGGTTGGTGAACGTCAGGCAGAGCATGTCCTCGAAGCCCACCCCGTGGCTGTGGGCCCAGCGCACTCGGGAGGCCAGGATGTGGGTCTTGCCGCAGCCCGGAGGGGCCAGCACGAGGTGGTGGCCGTCCTGGGCCAAGACGACGGTACGCTGACTTTCGTCCAGCGTACTGAGTATTTCGGTTTCTTGGTCGGTCATGATTTGATGGTAATTGTTTCGCAAAGGTAAACTTTTTCCTCGATTCTTGCAAAAAATCGATTCCTTTTTCGTAACTTCGCAGAATCAAATAAAAACCGAATCATGATACAGATTGAAAATGCGAGAAAGGAGGATGCGCCGATCATCGCTCCTATGATCATGGAGGCTATGAACCTGGAGTGCTGCCAGTGGTTTGCAGGCCCCAACCACACGCTGGAGGAGTTTGAACAGTTGATGACGCGCCTCGTCGCCATGGAGGAGAGCCAATACTCCTACCGCAACACGCTCGTGGCAATAGACCACGGGGCGGAGGCTGGTCGGACCGTGGCGGGTGTCTGCGTCAGCTACGACGGCGCCCTGCTGCGCCCGCTGCGGCGTGCCTTTATCAAGGAAGCCCTGGAGACATTTGGTATCGACTATAGCGACATGGGCGACGAGACGGCTGCTGGAGAACTCTATATCGACACGGTCTGCGTGCGCGCCGACTACCGCGGCCACGGCATTGCCGGCCAACTGCTGATGGCCACGGTGGAGAAAGGCCGGGGGATGGGACTGCCCACGGGACTGCTCGTGGACGACGGCAATCCCAAGGCCGAAAGGCTCTATCGGCGCCTCGGCTTCGAGGTGGTGGGCGACGACTGCTGGGGGGGCCACAAGATGCACAGGATGCGCAGGCAGTAAAACCGAACTGAAGAAAAGCCGCAACCTCCACGATGGAAGATTGCGGCTTGCTTGTTGGCGTATGTAAGGCTAAACCTTATTTCACTCTATCGACGATGGCCTTGAAAGCCTCGGGGTTGTTGACAGCGAGGTCAGCGAGCACCTTGCGGTTGATCTCGATACCATTCTTGTGGAGCGCACCCATGAGCTGGCTGTAGCTCATATCGTAGAGGCGAGCGGCAGCGTTGATACGCTGGATCCACAGAGCGCGGAAGTTGCGCTTCTTGTTACGACGGTCGCGGTAAGCATAAGTGAGACCATTCTCATAGGCGTTCTTGGCTACCGTCCAGACGTTCTTGCGGGCACCAAAGTAACCTTTGGTTTGCTTCAGAATCTTGGTTCTCTTGGCCTTAGAGGCAACATGATTTACTGATCTTGGCATAGTTTTCTTTTCCTTTTAATGTTGAACGACTAAGTGATAGAATTAACGCAGATTGAGAAGATCCTTTACCTGCTTGAGGTTGGTACGGTCAACGAGGGTTGAACCGACCAGGTTGCGCTTCTGCTTCTTGGTCTTCTTAGTCAGAATGTGACTGTGGTAAGCGTGACGTCTTTTGATCTTACCAGTTCCGGTGAACGAGAAACGCTTCTTGGCACCGGAGTTTGTCTTCAACTTTGGCATTTATTAAATCCTTTTATTTATGATACTTTAATTTAGGTGGCAACGTATATACCAGGACGTTACGCACTCTTTTCTTGATCTCTTGTGGGCTTATTCCCCCTTGGCCAGCTTCTTCAGGGCCTCAGCGCCATTCTTGGCGTTGGCGAAGAGCCCGCTGTTCTCGGCCACATCCTTGTCGTGCTGCTCCTGCTCGATCTCGGCAGCCACCTTGGCCTGGGCCTCGGCATTCTCGCGGTCGCGCTTCTGCTGGCTCTTCTTCTGTACGCTCACCTTCTTGGGTGCAAGATAGAGGAACATACGCTTTCCTTCGAGCTTCGGAAGCTGCTCTACCTTGGCATACTCCTCCAAGTCGTTGGCAAAGCGGAGCAAAAGCACCTCACCCTGCTCCTTGAAGAGGATACTGCGGCCACGGAAGAAAACGTAGGCGCGCACCTTGTTGCCCTCGTTGAGGAACTCGATGGCGTGCTTGAGCTTGAACTGGTAGTCGTGCTCGTCGGTCTGGGGTCCGAAACGTATCTCCTTCACCTCCTGACGAACCTGTTTCTGCTTCAATTCCTTCTGGCGACGCTTCTGCTGATAGAGGAACTTGGAATAGTCGATGAGACGACAAACAGGCGGCTGGGCATTCGGAGAGATCTCGACCAGATCGACACCTTGCTGCCGAGCGAGGTCCAAGGCTTTCCGCGTAGGCATCACTTCGGAGCCTTCGTCAGACACAACACGCACTTCCCGAACGTGAATTTTCTCATTCACGCGGTACTGTAATTTCATTTTGTCATTCTTCATTCAACTGTTTTTGTTCAAAATCGGGCGCAAAGGTACTGCTTTTCCGTGAATTAGCCAAATATTTTTGCAAGAAAATCCCACTTCATGGGTCTTGCAGAGATTCTTCTCTCAAAAAATTACTAAAGTCCTGTCAATACATTTATTGGTTCATCGGGGAAACGAAATCCCACGCTCCAAGATCGGCGTACCGTGGCGTGGCAAAGAAGTGGAGAACTACGCTCTCGACGAGTGCCGAATCCTTGGAAGCGGGCTGGCTGCCCTCGGCCTTAGCCTGGCTGATACGGACCTTTGCTTTGGTTGATCTCGAAGATATTGGGGTTGACGGCTCGTGCCGTGATGCTATAGCTGATCATAGTGTTGAGGTTTTAAAGGTGTTGAAAAGCTGGGGTTTATCTCTCTCAGAAATGGGAACCTTGCCGATGATAGCTTAAGACTGGCGCCACTAATTGCTTATCCCTCGCCCCGTCGTAAGGAACGCCCGTCGCGGGCCCTCTACGGAATTGTTCCGCAAGCCTCAATTTCCGGGTACAAAGTTACGAAGAACATTTCACGCCACCAAATAAAACAACAAATATTTTTCAACTTTTTTCATCGCAGCAAAAAAGTCACATAGCAAAGCTATGTGATACTCCTACTTGCACACGGAACATTCTTTACAGTTATATTCTTTGCAGAGTGAGCAAGCGTGAGAAGTGGGAAATCCTTAACGTAACATGTAACAATGTAACAATGTAACAATGTAACAATGCGAATCTACTCGTACCCCCTGTGGCGCCCTGGAAAGCAGAATGGGTTTGCACTATAAATCCGAGGTGGCACGAATGAGGCTTGCCCCTCCTTCCCAAAAAACAGTTTTCATGAAGAGGCATTGTTGCCTGCTTCGTTGAAGAGCCAATGCCACCAATGTTACAATGTAACATGTAACAATGTTCAAAACGCCATCAATATCTATTAACAATTCCACACAGCCATGCAAACCACTACTACTCAACATGTTGCAATCAAAAAGCCGCCTACCGCAAGCCTTACATCGCCCCCAGGTCGCTCATACACTTCACTTTCGTTAACATTGCAAATTATCCTTCCCTACTCTCCCCTGCTCAAAAAAAGCGGATGGAACAATACCCGAAGGTCGTTCCATCCGCCATTTTTTACCTTAACGCAACCCCATGAGCGCAGCCATCATGACGGGCTCCAGGGGGTCCTATTTGCTTGCTTACCAGAGCTCCAGGCGCTCGTTCTTGGGCAAGTACATCTTGTCGCCGGGCTTCACGCCAAAGGCGTCGTACCACATGTCGATGTGGGGGAGCGCACCGTTGACGCGCCACTCGCCGAGGGCGTGGGGATCGCTCTTCGTGCGGCTGCGAATCTCCTTCTCAGTGATGTTGGCAGCCCAGACGCCAGAGTAGGCGATGAAGAAGCGCTGCTCCGGGGTGAATCCGAGGAGCTTCTTCTGCTTCTTGCCCTCGGTGGCGTGCTTGAGCGCGTAGAACGACACCTGGAGGCCACCGTGGTCGGCGAGGTTCTCGCCCAGCGTGAAGTGGCCGTTGGCGTTGAGGTCGGGCAGCACCTTGATGCTGCTGAAGAAGTCGGCATACTGCTCGGCGCGCTCGTTGAAGCTCTTCGTGTCAGACTCCGTCCACCAATCGTGCATGTTGCCGTCCTTGTCGTAGTGGCGTCCCTGGTCGTCGAAGCCGTGGAGCATCTCGTGGCCAATGACCACGCCGATGGCGCCATAGTTGAAGGCGTCGTCGGCCTTCGGGTCGAAGAACGGATACTGGAGGATGCCGGCGGGGAAGCAGATCTCGTTGGTCGTCGGGTTGTAGTAGGCGTTGACCGTCTGCGGGGTCATGTGCCACTCATCGCGATCCACGGGCTTTCCGGCCTTCTTCTCGATGGCCTCGTTGCTCCAGAAGGTGACGCAGGAGAGCATATTCTCATAGTATGACTTCTGCGGATCGATAGTGAGCGCGCTCAGGTCCTTCCACGTGTTGGGGTAGCCCACCTTGACATAGAAGGCAGCGAGCTTGTCGAGGGCGTTCTTCTTCGTCGGCTCGCTCATCCAGGTCTGGGCCTTGATACGCTCGGTGAGGGCCACCTGGAGATTGCCAATCAGCTCCTCCATGCGCTTCTTGCTCGACGCGGGGAAATACTTCTCGCAGTAGATGCGGCCAAGGGCCTCGCCCATCATGCCTTCCACCTGGGAGGTGGCACGCTTCCAGCGCGGCTGGTCCTCCTTGGCGCCGCGCATCGTCTGGGAATAGAATCCGAAGCTGACCGCGCGGACGTCGTCGCTGAGGTAGTTGGCGGCCTGGTTGATGACGTCCCACTCCATGTAGGCGCGCAGCTCGTCGGCCGTCTGCGTGGCGAGGAGCTTGTCGAGGCCAGCGAGGAAGGCCGGCTGGCCGACAATCATCTCCTGGATATACTGCGGCTGGATGCCCTGTGCGGCGCAGAGCTGCTGGAGATGGATGTTGGGATAATCGGTCTCAAACTGCTTGAGCGTGAACTTGTTGTAGTTGGCCTCCACGTCGCGGAGCTCCGTCTGGCTCTTGGAGATAAGAGCCAGGGCGGTCTCGAAGCGCATGATGAGGTCGCGCTTCTGCTGGGCCTGCTGCTCGGTGAATCCGAAGAGCTTGAACATATCGACGATAAACTGCTTGTAGGCGTTGCGGATGTCGGCCGTGGTCTGGTCGTTGTCGAGGTAGTACTCGCGCTGGCCGAGCGTCAGTCCGCCCTGGTAGATGTTGAAGATGTTCATCTTCGCGTTCTTCTCGTCGGCGCCAAAGCCCATACCCATGGGGACGCCGTAGCCGAAGACGCCATACTTGCCCTGCACTTTCTGCAGGTCGGCGACGGTGCGGGCCGCCTCCATCTGGTCGAGGATGGGCTTCACGGGAGCCACGCCCTCGCGGTTGCGGCGCACGGAGTCCATGGCGAGCTTGTAGAAGTCGCTGAGTTTCTGCTCCACCGTGCCCTTGGAGTAGTTTTTCTTGAGCAACTCGGAGAGGATGCCGTTGATGCGCTTGTTGTTGTTCTCCTGCAGCTGGTCGAAGCTGCCGAAGCGCGAATAGGCTGCGGGCAGGGGGTTGGCCTTCTGCCATCCACCCGTCGCAAACTGGTAGAAATCCTCGGCGGGATTGGCGCTCCGGTCGAGGTTCGACTCGATGATGCCTGCCTTGCCCTGGGCCATGCCGGCCAAAGGAGCTGACGCGATCATCATCATGGGAATCATTCGTTTGAAGTTCATGTAATTGATCAGTTACTTTGTATTTAAATATTATTCGTATTTTATGTACTAACGCTTGAAGCTAATTTTTATTATATTCAAGTTTCGCAAGTTCCTTAGCTTGCTATCTTTAGTTCATAAATCTGTATAA
>ERZ809742.488-NODE-488-length-9631-cov-5.84628_pt1 | contig 9631 bp, 10 predicted proteins | sample MGYA00520278_ERZ809742 | MGnify/ENA primary metagenome ERZ809742 (study PRJEB31588, sample SAMN03401275) | human gut metagenome | study: EMG produced TPA metagenomics assembly of the PRJNA231909 data set (A prospective, longitudinal analysis of the... | reverse complement strand
GTGACTGGAGTTCAGACGTGTGCTCTTCCGATCTTACGCCGTGAAGGACCGCATCCGCAATAAGTTCAGCGGCCTGAAGGACCAGTGGGACAACCGCAGGCTATACCACTATTACCGCTGCCCCCAGTGCCGCCAGAAGCTGCGCGTTCCCCGGGGCCGGGGCCGCATCCAGATCTCCTGTCCCCGCTGCGGCACCCAGTTCATCAAGAAGAGCTAACGTATGTTTGGATATGTCATCCCGAATCAGGCCGCGCTGGACGACGAGGCCAAGGCCCGCTACCGCACGGCCTACTGCGGCCTCTGCCGCCGCATCGGTGCGCTCCACGGCCTGCGGGGCCGTCTGACGCTGAGTTACGATTTGACGTTCTTGGATCTGCTGCTTTCCAGCCTCTACGAGGGTGAGAGCGAGTGCGTCACCGGCAGCGGCCACTGCCCCATCCACCCCATCCGGAAGATAAATTGGCGGCACAGCGGCCCCACCGACTACTGCGCCGATATGAGCGTGGCGCTCCACTACTACAACGCCGCCGATAAATGGAACGACGACCACAGCCTGCTGGGCCTCGGCTTCGAAAAGCTGCTGGACTCCCCTGCTCAGACCGCCGCACAGCGCTGGCCCCGACAGTGCAATGCCATCCGCACCTGCCTCGACCGGCTGACTCAGCTGGAAGCCGACGGCAGCGAAGACCTTGACGCTGTGTCGGGCTGCTTCGGCGAACTGATGGCCGAGCTGTTCGACTACAAGCAGGACCACTGGTCGCCGGAGCTGCGGAGCATCGGCTTCCATCTGGGCAAATTCATCTACCTGCTGGACGCCTACGATGACCTGGCACGGGACGAGAAAAAGGGCTCATACAATCCGCTGCGCTCCCTCAGCCGTCAGCCCGGCTACGAGGAAGAGATGCGGGACATCTTCGAGCTGCTGTTAGCCCGGTGCGTCAGAAGCTTCGAGCGTCTGCCCTGCGTGGAGGACGCGGACCTTCTGCGGAACATCCTGTATTCCGGCGTGTGGCTCAAATACAACTGCAAGCAGGCCAAAGAGGCCCAGAAAAAGTAACCAATTCCGCCCAAAAGGCGGATTTTGTCTTGATTTTGCAGGCACTGTCCTGTAGACTGTAATATTGTATGGAACGAAAAGGCCGCGCATGGCCTGAGAGACGTGAGGAAGTAGACCCATGAGAGATCCCTATGAGGTGCTGGGCATCCAGCGCGGCGCAACCGACGACGAGATAAAGAAAGCCTACCGTGCCAAGTGCAAGCGCTGGCACCCCGACCTGAACCCCAACGACCCCACCGCCGAAGAGCACTTCAAAGAGGTGCAGGCAGCTTACGACGCCATCACCAAGGGCGACACCGGCCCCCAGATGGGCGGACAGCCCGGCGGCGGTTACGGCTACGGCCAGCAGGGTTATTATCAGGGCGGCTACCAGCAGGGATACGATCAGGGCTACAGCCAGAACGGCTGGCAACAGGGCGATTTCGGCTTCGGGTTCGACCCGTTTGGTTTCGGATTTGGTTTTGGCGGCTACCAGCAGCAGAGCGGGGCCAGCTACTCCGGCTCTGACAGCCCCGAGATGCAGGCGGCACGCAACTTTGTGGCCAATGGCCGCTACGCTGAGGCCCGCCGGGTGCTGGACAGCATAAACAGCCGCTCGGCACGGTGGTACTACCTCTCCTCGCTGGCCAATCAGGGCCTCGGCAACAGCATCGACGCGCTGCAGGACGCCCGCCGCGCCGTTCAGCTGGACCCCAATAACACCGAATACCAGATGCACCTGCGCCGGATGCAGAATCCCGGCCAGACCTACCGCACCCAGACCACCTACGCCCAGCCCGGCGGGCTGATGCGCTGGTGCTGGAGCATGATTTTGCTCAATCTGCTCTGCAACTGCTGCTGTGGCGGCGGCTGGGGCTGGCGGTTCCGGATGTAACTAAAAAACGAAGGAGCATTGCTAATGCAGTGCTCCTTCGTTTTTTAGCGTTCGGCCAGTCTCGCAATTCCGAGGCCATCCTTCACTTCGACCTCAACAGCAGAATCCCGAGATTCATCTTCATAGCTAAGCAGCATCCACCTGTTCCAATAAAGTTGGTATCTCCTCTCTATCGGCCTTGCTCCGTTCATGAGGTCCTCTTCAAAAAACAAAAATCCATTTTCATCTGTGGCCATTTTATAGAAATTTTCCTTTTCTTCCTCCAGTTCATTTGGGTGCTCTATGTAGGCTTTCAGCTTTGTATTCGGCAGAGGATAATCGTCTCCCGCCCATACGAGCACCCGGAATTCCTCGTCCTCCGACTCTTCTTTTGTCTCCCGCATGGAAACATAAGCTCCTTCCCATCCGTCCTTTTTTCCTCCGGCTACAACTTGAAGGGAGTAGGGTGAAACATAGGGACTGTAACCGTCCGCTTCTACCGCATAGTAGTATATCCCGGGCTGCAATTTTTCAAACACCATCGGTTTCGATAACTGCCCTCGTTTCATCTGTACAATTTTCCGCGTTTCGGCATCCAGAAGCGATATGATTACCTGATGCTTGCTAAGGTCATAGTAGTTATACAGCACCATATCGCTGCTGTCACCCAAGTATTTTGCCTTGGAGCAAAACAAAAAGGGGGATGCGGTTATCTTGAATTTGTCCTCAGCACACGGTTGGATCTTCTCTCTATCAAATTCGAAGTCCAGCTTTTCAGCTTTCGGTATGGGTTTCCGACCCTTGTCCCACGTTACATAGAGAATGATGTCCACCTTTTCCCCCATCCGATGATAAATAAGGCTTCCCGGCACATAGTTGATGCCGTACACCTTGAATTCCCCATCACTCTCCTCTACGTCCTCATTTTCTCTTTGGTTCGCCGCCTCGTCATATACGATGTCCGCTATACTGCCGGGCGCGGAGATCTCATTTTCCACCTTTTCATAACTATCGTAGAAATTGATGTTTGGCACCTCGTAATAGTGAAGCTTGCAGTATTCTCCGTAACAAAAAAAGATAATTGCAACTACCAAAAACAGTTCTCCTGCACACCGCTTCAGAGGCTTCTCTTCCTCCTTATCATTCTCCGAATCCTTATTCTCCTGAAAGAGCTGAGCGATTGCCACGACTGCAGCAATCCCCATGATCACCGATGTTGTAGAGTTATAGATCGTAAGCATTCCTTTTGCAAACACCGGATCTATAGAATCACGAAGGAAATCCATCATCATCCCCAGCATCTTCATTCCCCCTTTTTATTTTTTTCGTCCGTGACTCTATAATAAACATTTTCCCGACACATTTCAAGGGTTTTTTGTAGTTTTTGCCATAATCTTTTCGCGGATATTTTTCTTATATATACATCATGCACAATTTTATTTGAAATAAACTAGTATACATAACAGATTGCGTGTGTTTTTTCCAAAATTTGTTTTCGTGTGTACACGCAAAAAAGAGTGCCACCGCACGATTCCTCGTGCAGCGGCACTCTCATTTCATTTTACTTTTTTCAGAACAGCACCCTTTAGCTGATGACGATGGTCCGTGTGATCTTCTCACAGGAATAGTTACCGGAGACTGTTGCCGTCTGGGTATAGATACCCGGCTGCGTCGGGAACTCCGTGGACTTGCTGCTGAACAGGCCCTTCTTTTTATAAGTACAGGTGACCTTGGCATTATCGACCACCACGCCGTCCGACTCCAGCAGAGCGCCGACATTGTGTGCCTCAGCCTCGGCCAGCGTCATCCCGGCGGGCAGGTCTTCGGCCCAGTAGAGGCGGACGCCCTCAGTCTTGGGCTTTATCTTGAACATGGCCACACCGGCGGTGTTCAAATCGCCGGATTCCAGCGCCACGGCACCCGCGACATAGCTGCCCGAATCCACGGGCTGTTCATCCAGATAGATACGGCTGAACGCGCCCTCGGGAAGGTAGCGGCGGATGAGCTCGAGGGAGAGCTTCAGGCCCATGGACATATCTTTCAGGGTGGGGATATAGAATTTCAGGGTATCCATCACCTTGACGACCTCATCGGCCACGCCCAGCAGCACACTGACGTCGTTGCCGTCGATGAGCTGTTTGACATAGGCGTAGACATTGAACTCTTCTACCTGATCAGGGGTCTTGGACATCTTGCGGGGCAGGGGTATCATCTTGAGCAGGGTGCGGAGCTTATCGGAGAGCACGAGGGTGACGTAGCCCTTGGCTTCACCCTTGACGCCCAGCACCACGCCGATATACTGCGCGTCCGCCGGGCGGGTGACCACCGACAGCTCGAACGGGGAGCCATAGACCAGCTTTCCGGCAGCCTGCAGACGAATGGAGACGACTTCATTCGTCTCTTCCAGCCGGGTCTGAGAGGCGCGGGGCAATTCGGTCTCTGCCGAGGCGGCCAGCACCGGGGTCACCATGCTCAGCATGAGGGCTGCTGTGAGAAGCAGCGAAAGCATTCTTTTGGCCTTCATATGGACAAACCTCCTGTATTCATCATCTTCAGCCGGGCGGGCCGCACAGGCTGACACTCCGGCTAGTATGATTTTACCGCAAATCCCTGCTGTGGTCAATGACGGGATTCAAGTGTATCCACTCACGAAAAGACCGCCGCCCCGGCAGGGCAGCGGCCTCAGAAAATTTTATCGCAGCATCACAGGATGCGCACCCGGACGACGGCGGGGATGGCCGAGAGCTTCGCGGCCAGTGCATCATTCACGGCACCGGTGGCGTCCAGCATGGTGTAGGCCATGTTCTTCTTGCTCTTGTTCACCATGTTCTCGATGTTCAGGCCCGCCTCCGTGGTCAGGGCGGTGATCTGGCTGATCATGCCCGGCTCGTTCTTGTGGATGATGCAGATGCGCTTGCCGCCGGCGCGGGGCTGATGCACCTCGGGCATGTTCACCGAGTGGATGATGTTGCCGTTCTTGAGGTAGTCGCTGAGCTCCTGGGCGGCCATGACCGCGCAGTTGTCCTCGGCCTCCGGGGTGGAAGCGCCCAGATGAGGCGTGCAGATGACGCCCGGACGACCCAGCAGAGCTTCCGTGGGGAAGTCGGTCATGTAGCCGGACACTTTGCCGGTATCAAGGGCTTCCAGCAGGGCGTCGGTGTTCACCAGCTCACCGCGGGCGTAGTTCAGCAGCTTGACACCGTCCTTGCAGAGGGCCAGCGTCTGGGCATTGATGGTGTCCTTGGTGGTGGGCAGATACGGCACATGGATGGTGATGTAGTCGCAGAGGGGCAGCATATCATTCAGGTTGACGCAGTGGTGAACCTGACTGCTCAGGTTCCACGCAGCATCAATGGAGATATAGGGGTCATAGCCGTAGACTTCCATGCCCAGCTCGATGGCGCAGTTGGCGACGCGGGAACCGATGGCCCCCAGGCCGATGACGCCGAGGGTCTTGCCCTTGATCTCGTTGCCCACGAACTGCTTTTTGCCCTTCTCCACGCTCTTTGCCATGGCGGGGTCGCCGGCAAGACCCTGAGTCCACTGGGCGGCAGCAGCCACATTGCGGCTGCCCGCGATGAGCATACCGATGACCAGTTCCGCCACAGCGTTGGCGTTGGCACCGGGAGTGTTGAACACCACGATGCCCTGCTCACTGCACCGGTCGAGAGGAATATTGTTGACACCGGCACCGGCACGGGCAATGGCCAGCAGGTTGTCATCGAAGGTGGTGTTCAGCAGGTCGGCGCTGCGGACAAGGATGCCGTCGGGGGCGTCGGCGTCCACCGAGACATCGAACAGGTTTTTGTTCAGCTTTGCCAGACCTACCGGGCTGATGGCGTTCAGGGTTTTGATGGTGAACATACTTTCCTATCTCCTATACACAAAAACTCATGCATTCTCTTTGCGGAACTTCTCCATGAAGTCCACCAGCTTGTCGATGCCCTCGGCTGGCATTGCGTTGTAGATGGAGGCGCGCATACCGCCCACGAGGCGGTGGCCCTTCAGGTTGACGAAACCGGCGTCTGCGGCCTCGGCGCAGAACTTCTTGTCGAGGTCAGGGTCAGGGCTGGTGAAGGTGACGTTCATGGTGCTGCGGTAGCGGTGCTCCACAGGATTATTGAAGAAGTCCTGACCATCGAGGTAGTCGTACAGGACCTTGGCCTTGGCCTCGTTGATCTTCTGCATATTGGCAAGACCGCCGATGTCGTTTTCCAGATACTTGAGCACCAGACCGGTCATGTAGATGCACCAGCAGGGCGGCGTATTGTACATGCTGTCCTTGGCCAGCAGGGTGGTGTAGTTCATCATAGTGGGTACATTGTCGGCGGCGTGACCCAGCAGGTCGTCCCGGACGATGGCGATGGCCATACCGGCGGGGGCGACGTTCTTCTGGACGCCGAAGTAGATGCAGCCGTACTTGGTGACGTCCACGGGCTTGGAGAGGATCATGGAGCTCATATCCGCCACCAGCGGCACACCCTCCACCTGAGGCACCTCGACATACTGGGTGCCGAAGATGGTGTTGTTCTGGCAGATGTGGATGTAGCTTGCATCCTTGTCGTAGTTGATGGCGTTTACGTCCGGGATGTAGGTGAAGTTCTTATCCTTGCTGGACGCGACGATTTTGGCCTCGCCGAACTTTGCAGCTTCCTTTGCGGCCAGGTTGGAGAAGTTGCCGGTGACGATGTAGTCGGCCTTGCCGGTGGTCATGAAGTTCAGCGGCACCATGGCGAACTGCTGGGTCGCGCCGCCCTGGAAGAAGCCGACCTTATAATGATCGGGAATGTTCATCACCCGGCGCAGGGTGGCTTCGGTGTCGGTGATGATGGCGTCGAACCACTTGCTGCGGTGGCTCATCTCCATCACGCTCTGGCCGCTGCCGCCGTATTCGAGCAGCTCTGCCTGAGCCTGCTTGAGCACCTTTTCGGGTAACATGCTGGGACCTGCGCTGAAATTATAAACTCGTGCCATGACGGATTCTCTCCTTTTCCTCTATCTGACGGCCCGTTCGGGCGTTGTGCTCTGGATTTGTCCGTAGTATAATGGTTTTGAGGGGTGCAAAACAAGAGCATCTTTGCACAAAGTTGAGCCGTCAAAGCCCGGGCGGGCGCACGAAGCGCACAAATGTCCTCGTGCAGGGGACATTTTCAAAGACATTTGTAAAACAGATAGTGGAGAGCCGCATGGCTGCTGGGTTTTCTGCTCTTGTTCTTTTTCCTGATTTTTGGTACAATGTCAGTATCTAAGACAAATGTAAAACTAAGTTTTTTACTCAAAAAGGAGAGATGGCCCCCATGTATGGCATTCCGGACAGGCTGAAAGCCCTTTCGGCGGCGGAGGAACAGGTGCTTCTGGCCCTGTGGGACTGCAAACCGCCCGTGTCGCGGCGGGACATCGGTGCGCGTCTGGCCGAAAAAGGCTGGGCCGCCGCCACCGTGCTGAACTTTTTATACCGGCTGGAAGAGAAGGGCTGGGTCACCTGCACCAAAGAGCAGAACCACAACCTCTACGCCCCCACCGTCACCCGCCGGGCCTACGGCGTCTACACCATGCGCCAGCGTCTGGACACCGTCTTTGGCGGCGACCTCGCACAGGCCGTGCGGGCGCTGGTGAGCGAGAGCGGCTGCTCCCAGAGCGAGCTGGAACAGGCCATCGCTGTACTGAACGAAAAGCACGCAGAATCGGAAGAATATGACCTGTATGACCCGTACGGTTAAACCTCTCAGTCTCGCTGCGCTCGCCGGCTTCCCTGTTAGGGGAACCCTTGGCAGGCCACTCAACTCGTACTGGATGAAAACGCACTGCTATCCGTAAGGCAATGGACCCTGCGGTCTGGTTTCAGGAGGATATGATAATGGATTGCAAACTTCGCGCCAAAAACTGCGGCGGCTGCCCGATGCTGGCCACCGAATACGCCGCACAGCTCAAAAAGAAAGAGGCCGACGTCCGCGCCCTGCTGGGCAAATACGGCCCTGTCGCCCCCATCCGGGGGATGGAAACGCCCTACCACTACCGCAATAAAGTGATTTCCACCTTTGCCCCCGCTGCCGGTGGAAAACTCACCTCCGGCATCTACGCGGCTCGCACCCACAAGGTGCTGCCGGTGGAGAGCTGCCTTTTGCAGGACGAGGTACTGGACAAGGTGATGCTGGCCGTCCGCGCCGCCGCCAACGCCTGCCGCTACCAGCCCTTCAACGAGGACAAAGGCACCGGCCTGCTCCGCCACTGCCTGCTCCGCCGGGGCGTCGCCACCGGTCAGGTGATGGTGGTGCTGGTCACAGCCCAGCCCGTGCTGCCCGGCGCGAAGAACTTCGTGAAAGCCCTGCTGGCCGAGGCCGAAAAGCGGGGCGTCCCCGTCACCACCGTCGTACAGAACTACAATCCCCGCCGCACCAGCGTCGTTTTGGGCGAGGACGAAAAAGTCCTCTACGGCAAAGGCTTCATCCTCGACACCCTCTGCGGCAAGACCTACGCCCTCAGCCCCCGCAGCTTCTATCAGGTGAACCCCGTCCAGACCGCCGTGCTCTACGGGCTGGCCGTCGATGCCGCCCACCTCACCGGCAAAGAAGTCGTCCTCGACGCCTACTGCGGCATCGGCACCATCGGCCTGACGGCCTCTGACAAGGCCCGGCAGGTGGTGGGCGTGGAAGTGAACCGGGACGCCGTCCGGGATGCCATCGGCAACGCGAAGCACAACGGCGTAAAAAACGCCCGCTTCTTTGCCGCTGACGCCACCGCATGGATACGGGAAGCCGCCGACGCGGGCCAGAAGGCCGACGTCGTCTTCATGGACCCGCCCCGGGAAGGTTCGACGCCCGCCTTCATCGAGAGCGTGGCCCGCATGGCCCCCAAACGCATCGTCTACGTCAGCTGCAACCCCGAGACGATGGCCCGCGACCTCGCTCTCCTGACCCAGAAAGGCTACCGCGCCGAGGGCTTCACGCCGGTGGATATGTTCCCCCACAGCGCACACTGTGAAGTGGTCGGGTCGCTGGTTCGTGTAAAATAAAAGAGGAAAAAGATATGGCATCGTTTTCTGGCATCAAGAACACCCTGCTGGCTGAGCAGGTGGAAGAGCAGCTGTACGAGTACATCACAAAGCTGCCCCTGAAGGCAGGCGACAAACTGCCCAACGAATTCAAGCTGGCGGAGATGTTCGGGGTAGGCCGCAGCACAGTGCGGGAAGCCGTAAAGCTCCTGGTCTCCCGGAACGTCCTCGAGACGCGGCGCGGCTCCGGCACCTATGTAAAAGACCTCGTCCCCACTGACCTCGACCCTTTGAATCTGCGCAACGTAGAAGATAAGGTCACCCTGGCCATGAATCTGGTGGACCTGCGCCTCATCCTGGAGCCGGGCATCGCCGAGCTGGCAGCCTACAACGCCACCGACGAAGAGATCGAACATCTGAAAGACCTGTGCGACACTGTGGAATATAAGATAGAGCATGACCTCTATTACATCCAGGACGACATCGATTTCCACACCTACATCGCCCGGTGTAGCAAGAACAAGGTGGTGGAGCAGATCATCTCCATCATCGAGACTGCGGTGCTGATGTTCGTGAACCTGACCCACCGCCGCCTGCGGCAGGAGACCATCATCACCCACCGCGCCATCACAAAATCCATCGCCGAGCACGACCCCGTAGGGGCGCGCAGCGCCATGACGATGCACATTTCCTATAACCGGGCCGCCATCAAAGAGATCTACGATCGGAA
>ERZ809742.483-NODE-483-length-9678-cov-5.13738_pt1 | contig 9678 bp, 8 predicted proteins | sample MGYA00520278_ERZ809742 | MGnify/ENA primary metagenome ERZ809742 (study PRJEB31588, sample SAMN03401275) | human gut metagenome | study: EMG produced TPA metagenomics assembly of the PRJNA231909 data set (A prospective, longitudinal analysis of the... | reverse complement strand
GATCTTCGGAGACCGTGACGTGGGAGGAGGCTATGCGAGCACGCCCCTGGGCCGTGCGCCAGTCGATGGAACCTTCGGCCATACGGTAGGACACAGCCACTTCTGGAACCACCAAAAGCGAATGGGGCAGGCGCAACGACAAGTCGCTGATGCGAGCCTGGCGCTGGTCGGCCTTGAAATGGAGCGAGAGCGCATCGACTTGCAGACCACTTTGCTCGCAGAAAGAGAGTTTTTTGATGTCGGCCTTCAGTCCGTCGGGCGTGAGCGAATGGAGGACGAAATGGCCGCTGAGCTGCGAAAGATGGAGATGGGAGGGCGAGAGACCCGCCTTACGCGGTTGCCATAATTGGTCATAGCGGACCGAACCGTTGCGGACAACGAGCGACTGGATGGCGAGGTCGATATGAGAGGGTTCCTTGTTGTCCTTGTCCGAAAGTGCGTCGAGGGCAAACTGGAAGTTGGGCGGCGTATGGGCGTCTTTTTGATAAAGGCGTGCATCGAGGCCGAAGAGCTGGGCGGAGGATATCCTCACCTTGCCCTGGAAGAGCGAGACCAAATCGACCTTGGCCGCCACACGCGAAGCCTGAATCATCGGTTGCCGTTGCTGGTCGTCGATCCGCAGGCCATCAACCACAAGACGATTGAAGAAGCCCACATCAACCCGTCCCACACGCACGTTGGTCTTCAGGGTCTCGGCAACGACTTCGGCCACCTTTTCGCCCACCATCTCCTGGATGGCAGGGATATGGAGCAGAATGGCGGGCAGCAGGTAGCACCCGGCCAGCGTCCATATCAATGTGGTGACGATCGCGCGTACAGTTTTCATTGGAAGTGCAAAACTACAAAAAAAGTTTGAGATAGCCACCCTCTCGCCCGTTTTTTACCCCTTCCACGTCGATATTACCTTGCTATTGTGCCATCATGACAACTTGGTTAGACGTTCATTACACTTTGACAGCAGGACCGTAGTTTTTTGACGACACGGCCATCACACCTTGATGGTAACACAGTTCTCACCTGTCACTGCCCACTATCACCCACTAGGCGGGCAAAAGCAGGACACACCTCCAACTGATTGCTGACGACCTGATGGGCCTGAAAACCAAGGCGCAGACCGGCCTCCACATTGTTGCGGCGGTCGTCGAAGTAGAGGGTCTCGGCAGGAATCATCCCCGTCTCCGCTATCATCTGCTGATAGATGGCCTCGTCGGGTTTGGCCACCCCCATCTCGTAGGAGAGGAAGGTTGCGTCGAAGCAGTCAGCCACCGAGAGGCCCAAGGCTTCGATCTGTCGGACGCTGGTCTGCCAAAGTGAGTCGTTGATATTGCTCAGCACATAGACGCGATACTTCTCTCGCAGCGAGGCGATTGTCCGGATGCGTTCGGGAGGCAACTCACCCGCCAATAGTCCCATCACCTGGGAGAGTTGCGAACGAGAAACACCCCACCCGCAGAGAGCGTGGATCTCGTCGAGGACTTCCTCCGCAGGCCGCACTCCGTCGATGAAGTCGTCCTTCAACCGCTTGATGCGCCGATAGTAGAGGATCTGCTTCCATCGGGCCACGCGCAGGTCCATAAAGGCGCGCCGCACCACCGAACCGTGAACATTCACCACGACGCCACCATAATCAAACACCAAGTTGCGTATCATATTTCTTTGAGTTGAATCTATGCGACTAAAATGGGTGGCTGGAGAGCACACTTGCTCTCCATACCACCCTTCATTCTACCCGTGGGTTCTAACCATTACCAATGGTACATGGTTATAGGACCCAGCTATCTTGAAATCAATCTACTAATCTTTACGAAAGAGTAGGAGTCCTGACTAAAGCAGGAAACCCGACTTGCCGATGAAATAGGGCACAGAGTAGCCCAGCACCAGCGAGACGATACCACAGATGAGGCCCATCTTGAGCATGTCGTTCTGCTTGACGAGACCCGTGGAGTAGGCTATGGCATTCGGCGGAGTGGAAATCGGGAGACACATAGCGGAGCTGGCAGCAATGGCGATACCGATGAGGACGGTGCTCGTGCCACCGAGGGCGTGGAGTTTGTCACCCATACCCGTGCAGACGACGGCGAGGATCGGGACGAGCAATGCGGCCGTGGCCGTGTTGGAGATGAAGTTGGAGAGGATGTAGCAGATAAGGCCCGAAATCAAGAGAATCACGATCGGACTCCATTCGCCAAACGGGATGCTCTCCAGCGCCGCGTCTGCCAGTCCGCTACCATTCATACCGAAGCCAAGGGCGAAACCACCGGCCACCATCCAAATCACACTCCAGTTGATCTCCTGCAAGTCCTTGGCCGTGATGACACCCGTGACGGCAAAGACGCCAATCGGCACCATGGCCACATTGTAGGAGTCGATACCCGTGACCGACTTCGGAATCACCCACAGGAGGATGGTGATGATGAAGGTCACGATGACCACATTCATGCGCCATCCGTGGTGGACGGAACCCTTGATCTCCAGTTCGATGGTCTTCTTCGAGAACGGGAAGAAGAACAGAAGGATGCGCCAAGAGATGATAAGCAGGATGATGACGAGCGGGAACATGAAGGCCATCCAGTGACCGAAGTCAATGCCCATGTTCAGACCCGCAGGATCGTTGAGAAACTTCAGAGCGATCATGTTCGGCGGCGTACCGATCGGCGTTCCCATACCACCAAGGTTGGCGGCGATAGGAATACTCATGGTCAGCGCGATGCGTCCCTTGCCGTTGGCAGGCAGGGCGGCGAAGACCGGCGTAAGGAACGTCAGCATCATGGCGGCGGTAGCCGTATTGGAGACGAACATGGAGAAGATGCCCGTGATCAGCAAGAAGCCCAGGAGCACATTCTCACTCTTCGTACCGAAAGGCCGAATGAGGTTGCGCGCCAGCAGCACGTCGAGACCCGACTTAGTAGCGGCGGCAGCCAAGATAAATCCACCAAGGAAGAGCATGATGGTGGGGTCGGCGAAGGACGCCATGATATGCTTAGAGTCCATCAGTTCGCCGATGTTCTCACCCTTGAAGGGCATCAGCGCATTGTCCGAAACGGTCAGACACATGATGGTGATGATTCCGAGCGATGTAGCCCAAGAGGGAATACACTCCGTCAGCCACGACAAGGTAGCGAACACAAAGATCGCAATGATGCGTTGCTGCACGATGGTGAGGCCGTCAATGCCGAAAGTGTCGATCGGCAAGTTCCAAACGATGGCCGTGACAACCATGATAACGAAGAACTGGATGATCTTCTTTTTGTCATAATGGTTGGTCAAAACATTAGAATTCTCTTCTGCCATGATTCTAAATTTTGTTTTGGTTTACCTTTGATTGTTTATAATGTAATAGGGAACAAGATAGTACACATGCGCTCGACAAGAGCGTGCTCTCACCTTGCCAGTCGTATCCCGTCTCGTGCAAAGTTACATTTTTTCCTTTACCCTGCAAAGATTTGAGCGGTTTTTTGTACCTTTGCGACGTAAAATTGAGCGATAATGGATAGAAAAATGCTTTTTTATACATTTCTCATCCTCATTTTCTGCAGTTGTGGACGCACTTCGAAGTCCACGACGCCATCGGGGGAGGGAAAGGAAATCACACTGGCCTACGCACAAAACCTACGCATGACGGCCTTCGAGGGTTACACGCGTGTGGAACTTCGCGACCCGTGGAAACCCGGGAAGACACTCCACACCTACTACCTCGTCGCCCATGAGGGCACTCAGCCCCCTGGCGACGGCACGGTGGTCCACGTGCCCTTGCAGCGGATGGTGGTCTTCACGACGGCCCATGCCAACCTGCTGGAGTGGCTAGGCGAGGGCCAGCGGATCGCGGGCGTGGCCGACGCGAAATATATGCTCATCCCCGACGTGCAGCGACGCCTCCGGCTGACAGAGGCCAAAGACGCCATTGCCGACTGCGGCGAGGCGATGAATCCCAATGTGGAACGCATCGTCGATCTGCAGTCTGACGCTGTCCTGCTCTCTCCTTTCGAGAACAGTGGCGGGTATGGCGTGCTCGAAAAGACGGGGATTCCCATCATCGAATGTGCCGACTATATGGAGACGTCGGGCCTGGGGCGTGCGGAATGGATGCGCTTCTACGGACGGCTGGTGGGCCGCGGCGAGCAGGCCGACAGTCTGTTTCGGATCGTGGAACGTGAATACCAACGGCTTTCTGCCCTCGCCAAGGGCGACAAGGAGCGTCGGAGCGTCCTGCCTGAGCGCAAGACGGGATCCACTTGGTATCTGCCAGGAGGCAGAAGCAGCATGGGACTGATCTATCGCGACGCCCACATCTCCTACGCCTACGCCTCCGACACCCATAGCGGGTCGCTGCCCCTATCCTTCGAGACAGTACTCGATAAGGCGGGAGAGGCCGACATCTGGCTGATGAGTTTCCAGGGGCATCTGACCAAGAGGCAGTTGCTGGCGGAGTGTGCGGGCTACGAGCAACTGCGGGCATTCAAGGAAGGGCGAATCTACGGATGCCCCGTGGACCGCAAGCCCTATTTCGAGGAAGTGTCGTGGCGTCCCGACTGGCTCCTCCGCGATCTAATCGTCCTCTTCCACCCTGCCCTGCGCGATCGACTGGGCAGCGACTTGCGCTATTATCAACCCATCGTATAAAGGAACTACCGCAGAAAGGAACTACATTATAAAATAGATAATAGAGTGGAAGTATATTATATAAAGGAAATACATCGCAACAAGGATCTATTTTAGGAACATGACATTACCTCATCTCCATATCGCCAAAGGAATGATCATCGGATTAATCCTGGCGCTGCTCGCTACCCTTCTCTTCGCCCTCTCTCTCCTCATCGGACCCGTGCGGATCCCCTGCCATGAGGTCGCCCTTATTCTCCTGGGCGAGACGAGCGCGAAGTCCAGTTGGCAGTATATCGTCCTGGAGACGCGCCTGCCCCAGGCTCTGACGGCTACACTCTGTGGTGCGTCACTGGCAACCAGCGGCCTGATGCTACAGACGGCTTTTCGCAACCCCCTGGCGGGTCCCGACGTCTTCGGCGTGAGTAGTGGAGCAAGCCTTGGCGTGGCCCTCGTCATGCTACTCTGGGGAGGCAGCGTGAGTACGGCACTCTTTTCTTGGACGGGTTTTATGGCCGTCGTCGGGGCAGCTTTCGTCGGGGCCATGGCCGTGACGGCGATCATCTTCCTCTTCTCTACCATCATGCGCCATGGACTCATGCTGCTCATCGTCGGTATGATGGTGGGCTATGTGGCCTCGTCGGTGGTCTCGCTGCTCAACTATTTTGCCACCGAGGAGGGCGTTAGGAGTTTTATGATTTGGGGTTTGGGCCACTTCGGTGGGGTTTCGATGGCACTGATGCCCGCCTTTTCGACCGTCACTCTGGTGGGCCTCACGGCTTGCCTGTTGCTCATCAAACCACTGAATATCATCCAACTGGGTGCGCAATATGCCGAGAGCATGGGCGTAGCCACCCGACGGCTGCGCAACGTGCTGCTTCTCCTTGTCGGACTGCTCACCGCCACGACCACAGCCTTCTGTGGCCCCATTGCTTTCATCGGACTGGCCGTGCCTCATATCGCGCGCCTGCTACTTGGCAACGACGACCAACGAGCGCTCATGCCCTGCACCATTCTCTGTGGAAGCGTCGTAGCCCTGCTCTGCAACCTGGTCTGCTCGCTACCCACCGACGGGGGCAACGTACCCATCAATGCCATCACACCACTCATCGGTGCACCCGTCATCATCTACATCATCTTGCACAAACGGTCCTACTGATGAGCCTGTAGATAGTTGGTCACTTTCTCCACTGCGAAATGATAGGAAGCCTTGAGTGCACCTTCGCTGGTCTGCAAGACCTGACTCATTTCCTTGTATTTCATATTGTCGAAATAGCGGAGGGTGAAGACGGCCCGTTGTACTTCGGGTAGCGTGGCTACGGCCTCCCGGAGAAGGGCCTGGGCCCTGTCGCCATCAAAATAAGGATCGGAAGAAAGGCGGTCTGCCAAAGAAAGGGGGGAGTCGGCCTGCTGCGCACGCGTCTTTTCCTTGCGGAGATAGTCAAGCGACTCGTTGACAGCAATACGGTAGAGCCAAGTACTCAACTTAGACCCTCCACGAAAGTCGTCCAAGTTGCGCCAAGCTTTTAAAAAAGTGTTCTGCAGCACGTCGTCGGCATTCTCGTGGGTCACGACAATGCCGCGTATTTTCCAGTAGAGCGGACGACTATACGTCCTGACAAGTGTGGAAAAAGCACTCTGCCTTTGGGCGGGGTCAGCCAACATTTGCTGTATCTCAGACTCGCCAGGCAGAGAAACCATTGATATAGGGAATAAGCAGTTAAGGGGTATCCGTCGTCGATAGGCAACCGATACTAATACTAACGGATCGTGATCTTGCGCACCGTCTTTCCGATCTTGACGATGTAGCATCCCTTCGGGAGGTTGAGCGTGTAGCTCTTCTCATAACCATCCACCTTGATGCTCATCACGCGCACGCCCGTGACATTATAGATATGAAGGACCTCGCCGTCAGCACCCGACACGCGGAGCACCGATCCCGAGACCGACACCGTTATTCGCTGGCTCTCCTGCTCTATGATCAGAACCGAAGCCTCAGCACTCGCCATCGTAGGCACACCCACGGCCATCATTCCAGCCAAAACTATGCTTGCAAATATCTTTTTCTTCATATCCATATAATCAATAGGTTACTGCAAAGTTACTAAAACATTCTCAATGAGACGGTGGGCGATACGATTATTTACGCCCGTTTAACATCTTTTAATCGCTTTGAGGCAATAAATCGTCACCTGCCGCTCATCAAACGTCAAACGTCAGTCCTTCGTTGGTCAAGAAACTCTCCGAAAAGACCTTCCTCGCATCTTGCAGCAAAACCTCCTCGTTGTTATGACGAGCCGAGAAGTGGCCCAGCAGCAATTTCCCCACCTTGGCGTCGCGTGCCACCTGTGCGGCCTGCCCCGCCGTACTGTGGTAGTAGAGCTGCGCTCGGTCGATGTTGGAGTCGTCATAGGTACTCTCATGATAGAGCGTGCTCACCCCCGCTATCCGCTTGTGAAGGTCCGGCAGGTAGCGCGTATCCGAACAGTAGGCGTAGCTCCTCGGCGGGTCCGCTGGCGTGACCAGCTCCTCGTGGGCCAACACCACCCCCTCCTCGGTCGTCCATCCCGCTCCCGCCTTGATATTGTTGATTTGGCTCAGCGGGATATTGTAATAGTCGATTCTATCACGGCGGATGTGCGGCAGCAAAGGCTTCTCCCTGAACAAGAATCCGCAACAAGGCACGCGGTGGCTCAGCGGGATGGTCTCTACCGTGAGGCTCTTATCCTCATAGATCACCTGCTGCACCGTCGTATCAACGGGATGAAAGACCACCTCGAAGCCTAGTCGGTCGCAGAAGAAATCGAGTTCCTGGCGAAACAAACCCTCGAAGTCGGCGGGCGCATAGAGGTGGAGGGGTGCCGTGCGCCCCGTCATGCCGAAGGTGGAGAGCATCCCCAGCAGTCCGAAGCAATGGTCGCCGTGCATGTGGGAGATGAAGACGGCGATGAGGCGCGAGAAGTGGACGCTATATTTGCGCAGTTGCATCTGCGTCCCCTCGCCACAGTCGATCATAAACTGCTTCCCCCTGACTTCCACCACCTGCGACGAGCAGAAATGCTTACCTGTGGGCAGCGCGCTCCCACATCCCAAGATCTTTACCTGAAAAGGCTCCATAGCGTGCGTAGCGTTGAGAATTTCAGAAGTTGAGAAGTTGAAAACAGAGAAATCGGGCAGCGGCTATTTTCCGCCACGCTTGAAACTGTAGATTCCCTCGTGGTTCTCCAGCAGCATGGAGTCAGCACCCAGTTCATCAACGACGAAAGTGTCGCGACCCAACACGAGCTGTCCGTTACGAATCACCCAACTCTTCCATGCATTGGTCTCCGAGGCCACAGCCGAGGTCACGGTACCGTCATCCTTGATCTCGAAGTCGCGGTCCAGGCTGCTCCAGCGTCCCTTCAGCGATTCGATGTTGATAGCGGTGCGGATGAAGCGGTCGCCGTAATTGCTATAAGCGATGACTGCATAGCGGTCGTTGGGCACGATGCCGCCCTTGACCACCTCCAGGGTATCATCGGGATTGCGGAGCAGTTCCAGCGTGTCGCCGTCGTCGGTCAGGAGAATCATACTGTTCATGCCGCCGTCGATCAGTTTACCATAGATCGTCGAGTCGTTCTCGGCCGTGTCCAGGCCCTCCACCCCCGGTGTGATGACCTTTCCCTCTTTGGGTTTGTTGTCGCATCCCACGGCGACAAACAGAGCCACCATGGCTGCCATGAATAAAGTGATTTTACGCATATTCGTATTGTGTTTATTCTTGTTTCTTTTCTTTTTGCTTTGCCTCGTCCCACAGTCGGTCCATCTCCTCCAGCGTGAGTTCCTTGATCGACCGTCCTTGGACTTTGGCCTGCTGCTCCACATAGTTGAAGCGGCGGATAAACTTATGGTTCGTGTGCTCCAGCGCGTTGTCGGGATTGAGGCGATAGAGTCGGGCCGCATTGATGACGGAGAAGAGGAAGTCGCCAAGCTCATGCTCCGAAGCCTCGTGATCACCGCGTTTGAGTTCCTCCTCCAGTTCTCCCAGTTCCTCGCGCACCTTGTCCCAGACGTCGGCCGGTTTCTCCCAGTCGAAGCCCACGTTGCGCGCCTTGTCCTGCACGCGATACGCCTTGATGATGGATGGCAGCGAGTCGGGCACTCCCGAGAGCACACTCTTGTTGCCATCGCGCTCCCGCTGCTTCACCTGTTCCCAGGTCTGCTCCACGGCCAGGGCCGTCGCGGGCTTGCCTTCGGCTGCCGCGCGCCTTTCCGCCTCCAGATCCGTCCGATAGACCACCTGTCCCTTGCCGTTGATGGCCATATCAGAGGAAGAGACCGACCAGGCCGGTGCTCCCTCGGGCAGCATCGACGTATCGTTCCAGTCGATGAAGGTGTGACGAAACATCAGTTTGTCGCTCTGATGATTGCAGACGTCGGCGATGTCGAAGTCGCCCGTCTCATCGCCGAGCATGGCGTAGAAGACCACATGCTCCATCACGTCTCCCAGCTCCTTCATGATCTCTGCCTTGTCGCCACGGGCCAGTGCGTCGGCCAGTTCATAGACTTCCTCAATCGTATTGGGCCGCAGACTCTCGAAGGTCTGCTTCCGGTCCCAGGGACAATCTTGCCGCAAGCGATATTGCACGTCTATCAGCCGCTCGAAGGCGCGAAGCCACTCGGCGCGCCGGTTGTTTTCTTTCTTTTCTATCATAACGGCAAAGGTACGAAGTTTTCTTTTCTCGGCAAAAAAAATCGGCCCATTCCCGCTTTCATAGGTAAATTAATGCAAATTATGGCCTCGAAGGCTGGAGATTTAGGGAAAAAATGCTACCTTTGCAGTCTATGAACATTAGAAAAATCATACTTGCCATTTGGGCCTTCGTTTTACCCGCCATGATGTACGGGCAGTACACCATCCAGTGTGAGGACACTTGCAACCACGTCCACGGCTTGGACATGAGCCACTACCAGGGCGAAGTGTTCTGGGAGGCCATCGGCAACAATAGCAAGATGGCCTACGTCTATCTCAAGGCTACTGAGGGCGGCACCAACATCGACAAGCGCTACGCCCAGAACATCGCGCTGGCGAAGCAGAGA
>ERZ809742.466-NODE-466-length-9855-cov-5.19765_pt1 | contig 9855 bp, 6 predicted proteins | sample MGYA00520278_ERZ809742 | MGnify/ENA primary metagenome ERZ809742 (study PRJEB31588, sample SAMN03401275) | human gut metagenome | study: EMG produced TPA metagenomics assembly of the PRJNA231909 data set (A prospective, longitudinal analysis of the... | reverse complement strand
TACACGACGCTCTTCCGATCTGAAGGCGATGGATCCTAAGGCAAACAACGCAGCGTAGAGGTAGGTGATGAACCGGGTGCGCAGGGCGTTGTAAATCAAGTAGCCGATGAGCAGTGCGGAGAGGATGAGTTGTACCCAAACGATGTCGAAGGGGATAACAAACTCTGAGAAGAGAAAAGCCAACACCGTCACGCCAAGACACAAGCCCAGTAGGCGCAGCGCGTGGGGACGGTCGCCATTGTAGGCATAGACCATTCCGGAGGAGAACAGTTGGACGAGCAGGAGCACGGAAAACTTACCCACCGAGGTGGGCGTGTCGAAAAGCATAGACTGCTCAAACTTGATGCCAATGACGAAGTAGATGATCATTGCCACGCCCGTAAAAAGGAAGCCGCCGGGCATTCCTTCGCGGTAGAGCATCAGGAAGAAGGACAGATAGACGAGCGCCGAACCCGTCTCTCGTTGTCCTACGATGCAGATCATAGGCACGAGGATGATGCCGCAGGCCGCAGCAAAATGCTTGAGGTTGTGGATATCAAATCCATAGGTGCTCATGAGTTTGGATATGGCGAGCGCAGTGGCAAACTTGGCAAACTCGGCAGGCTGCAATCGTAGGCTTCCCAGGACGAGCCACGATCGGGAGCCTTTGATCTCGTGTGGATTGAATATCGTCGCAAAAAGCAAGAGGACAAGTAGTCCGAAGATGACATAGGCAAACGTGTCAAAGTAGCGGTCGTCAAGCATCAGTATGACAAATCCCAAACAGATGCTCGTGCCTATCCAAACGATCTGCATGCCCGAGCGCGTGGAGAGCGAGAAAATTTCGGTGTCGCCGTAAGTATAGCTCGCACCACAGACGCTTACCCATCCGAAGGCGAGCAGGGCAAGGTATATGCCAATCGTCCACCAGTCGAGCGACTGGAGGATACCTTTCTGATTGTCCGACTTTTCCATTCCCATGATAATCTATCTATTCCTTCTTGCTTTCCTTGTCGTTTTCCTTGCGCGACGGCTTATGGTCTTTGTCATCGTCGCGCCGTCGTTCCTCGCTCTGTGGCTTTATCTCGTTCTCCACCCTGATGGCGGGGTCGTTTTGCGGTTGTTCCTTTTTGCTGTCTTGCTGCTTTCTTTCCTTGTCTTCCTCCAGTTTCTTTCTCTGCTTGTCGCGTTCGACCTTCAGCGAGTCTTTGATGGCGTTGATGCGCTTCAGCGAGTCGAGACGCAGTGAGTCGGCACGGCTCATAGGTGATTTGAAGGGGTAGGAAATGTGGCGGCTTTGTATCACGGCAGCCTTCTTCGCGTCCGCCTCCGTCAGTTTGCCGTTGATATACTGTTCCATCATCAGCGATCCGATGGGCACACCATAGACGGCACCCCAGCCACCGTTTTCCACATAGACGGCAATGGCGATCTTCGGCGTATCGACCGGTGCGAAGCCCATAAACACGGAGTGGTCCTTTCCGCGGTTCTGGGCCGTACCCGTTTTTCCTGCTATCGTATAACCGGGATGCACAGCATGGGCACACGTACCACGAATACCAGAAGAGACCATGCCCTTGACCACCTCCTCGTAGGCTTGATGGCTGCCCTTTGTTTGGTGGCGTTCAAGGTATTTGGGGTCGATGCGCCCTCCCTTGATATGGCGTACCACATGTGGCGTGATATAGTAGCCGCGGTTGGCTATCGTCGCACCCAGGTTGGCAATTTGCAGTGGTGTGGCATTGACCTCTCCCTGTCCGATAGAGATGGAGATGACCGAGAGCGGATTCCAACGGCCAAAGGCGTTGTCATAAAACTGTGCGTTGGGAATCATTCCGCGCCGCTCGCCAGGCAGGTCGATGCCCAGTTTGTAGCCGAAGCCCTGCGAGACCATGTAGTCGCGCCACTCGTTCATCGCGTCGTCGAGAGTCGGATACTTTTTCCTATTGGACAACATATAGTACAATCCCCAGCAGAAGTAGCTATTGCACGACGTGCTGATGGCCGGGATGAGCGAGATAGGAGCCGCGTGGGAGTGGCAACCGACGTGGAGTCCCTTGAAGGAGAATCCGTGGGCGCAGGGATAGCGAGTGGAGTCGCTGACGATACCCTCTGTATAGAAGGTCACGGCCTGTGTCGTCTTGAATGTACTTCCCGGTGGATATTGTCCGCCGATGGCTCTGTTGATGAGCGGTTTGGCAGGGTCGAGCGTCAGTTGTGCCTGATTCTTTCCACGCAGTTTGCCGATCATGGTCCTGGGATCGAAAGTCGGCGATGACACCATCGCCAGTATCTGCCCCGTCTTGGGCTCTATCGCTACGATGGCACCGAGTTTTCCCTCCATCAGACGTTCTCCAAGCTTCTGCAGCTCCGCGTCCAGTCCAAGCTGGATGTCCTTGCCAGGCAGTGGCTTTTGGTCAAATTGTCCGTTCTTGTAGCGTCCTTTGATACGCCCACGGGCATCGCGGAGCAGGATTTGCACGCCCTTACGACCGCGCAGATCCTTCTCATATTGCCGCTCTATGCCTTGCTTGCCGATGTAGTCACCCGGCTGATAGTAGTCGTCCTCCTCAATGTCGCCCTGTGAGACCTCTGCCACATCGCCCAGCAGATGGGCTGCCAGCGGCTCTTTATATTGCCGGATGCTGCGACGCTGGATGTAAAAGCCAGGGAAGCGGAAGATCTTCTCTTGGAATGCGCTGAACTCCTTGTCTGGCAATTGACCCATGAACAACTGTTGGGTGAATCGTGAGTAGCCAGGGTTTTTCGACCGATCCTTGATTTCTGCCATACGTTTCTTGAAAAACTCCTTTGTGATGCCCAGGGCATTGCAGAAGTCCATGGTGTCCAGTCGGCCTGCCTCCTCATTCATGACCACCATGATGTCGTAGGCCGGTTGGTTGTAGACCAGTAGTTTGCCGTTTCGGTCAGTGATGGTGCCGCGCGAGGGAAACTCTATCTTCTTCAGAAACGCGTTGGAGTCGGCGCTCTTGCGGTAGTCGTCGCTGGCTATCTGCAGCGAGAACAACCGGATAATATAGACTACAATGATGAGCGAGGCGATGGCGCTAAGCACATAGCGCCTCTTCTCCAAGTCAAAATTCTTCATTAGCGGCCCCTCACGTTATCAATGACAAAAACAAGGAGGAATGTCAGCAGCGTGCTTCCACCCACATTCAGTAACCACTGGATGGGGTCGAAGAAGCTAAACTGCTCCAACGAGAAAAAGACGACGCAGAAAAGCAGGATGCTGAAGAAGCTATACCATGTGTATTTGCTCACGCCCAGAGTGGCAATGGATGGCTTCAAGTCTTCGGCCGCTTCGCGGGGGATGAACGAGGCCAGCAGATAGGGCTGCACGAAGGAGAGCAGGGTGAGCGAGGCGGCCGTGACGCCCGGCGTATTGGAAAACGTGTCGAGCAGCAATCCCATGCAGAATCCCCACAACAACAGTCCCCAGCGTGGATAGTGGCGACGGATGCTGATGATGAAATAGACATAGAGTAGCGGTGTGGCACAACTGAAGAGGTGGATATGGTTGAGCACCAGCACTTGTGCGAGGCACAGGATGACGAAGAGTGCGCCTCTTCGAAGCAAGTCAACATTCATCTTTTCTTCTTTCTCCTTATTATATATTATTGCCCTAAAGCATGGAAACACGTTTGCAGCCTTGATTGCAGAACCGGCCAAGTCTGCTGAAACGCCGGTAGATGTTCTCGGCAAAAGATAGTATGCCGTACGTTTAGTTCTCCGATGGCGACTTGATGGAGTCTTTGGCAGCCTCCATGATCTGTTTCCGCTCGGCGAGTTGTGGAGCGTCGATGACGCAGACGTCTCGTAGGTTGGCAAAGTCGGTGGACAATACGACCTGGACGCGGTAGGAAAGTCCGTCCTCAGAGTTGAACACCTTCTTCACCTTGCCGACCAACAAGCCTTCGGGGAACACGGCCGAATAGCCGCTTGTCACTACCCGGTCGCCAATCTTGAAGCGGGCGTGGCGGGGCACATCGTCCAGATAGGCGATGTTGGGCGCGTCGCCTGACCAGTGGAGATATCCGAAGTAGTCGCGACCATCAATGGAGCAACTGATATTCGACTTGTTGTTGAGCACAGGTATCACTACGGAGTAGTGGGTATTGACCAGATAGACGATGCCTACGACACCGTTGCCACAAGCCACACCCATGTCTTTCTTCACACCGTCAGCACTTCCCCGGTCGATGGTCATCAAGTTTTCGGGGCGATCCAGCGAGTTCGCCACCACCTTGGCTTGAATCAAATGGTACTTGTTGAGCAGTCTGAACTGCCCACGCTTCAGGTAAGTGGAGTCCTTGGTCTGGTCATATAGCTGGTTGGAGAGCGCTTTCAATTGCTGCTCCAATTCCAGATTGCGCTTCGTCAGCAACTCGTTGTTCTCGCGTAGGCTGAAGAACGACAGGAGCTTGGCCTCCTGCTCATAGACGATACCTGCGACATAGTTGGCCGACGTGAACCACACGCTGGCCTGATAGCTGTTGAAACGAAACAACAAAACTCCACTGATAATCTCCAGGATGATGAAGAGAAACCAGTGGACATTGCGCGACAAAAACTCCGTAAGATTGTGCATCGGCGCTTTTTACATGAGAAATATTGAATAGTCTGAGGTCAGACCATCCAATACTTCTTCGTTTTGTGATATAAATCCAATCGCCTCTTATCTCATCAAGAATGAGAAGCGGTCAACGTTCTTCAGAGCGATACCCGCACCCGTGGCTACGCTATGGAGCGGATCCTCGGCGATGTGGAAGGGAATGTTGATCTTGTCGGTGAGTCGCTTGTCGAGACCACGAAGCAGCGCTCCGCCACCAGTGAGCCAGATGCCGTTTTTCACGATGTCTGCATAGAGCTCGGGCGGCGTGTTCTCCAAGGCAGAGAGCACGGCATTCTCGATCTTTGCCACCGTCTTGTCGAGGCAGTGGGCTATCTCCTGATAGCAAACCGGCACCTCCATAGGCAACGCTGTGATGCGGTTTGGACCATGGATGACATAGTCCTCAGGTGCATCCTCGCCCAGGTCTGTCAGCGCGGAGCCAACATGCACTTTGATGCGCTCTGCCATACGCTCGCTGACCTTGACGTTATGCTGACGGCTCATATACTCCTGGATGTCTGCCGTGAGGTCGTCGCCAGCCACGCGGATGGAGTTGTTGCTCACAATGCCACCCAGCGAGATGACAGCAATCTCCGTGCTTCCGCCACCAATATCGACGATCATGTTGCCCTCAGGAGCCTCCACGTCAATACCAATGCCCAGTGCGGCAGCCATCGGCTCGAATATCAGATAGACGTCGCGTCCGTCGGCATGCTCTGCAGAGTCGCGAACCGCGCGGAGCTCCACCTCGGTGCTGCCCGAAGGCACACCAATCACCATGCGCAGCGACGGCGAGAAGATACGGCTGCCCGTGTGGACCATCTTGATAAGGCCACGGATCATCTGCTCGCAAGCCGTGAAGTCGGCGATCACGCCATCGCGGAGCGGGCGGATCGTGCGGATGTTGGCATGCTCCTTCTCGTACATCATCTTCGCCTCGCCACCGACGGCAATCATCTTGCCGCTCCGTCGGTCCAGGGCCACAACGGAAGGCTCGTCCACCACGATCTTGTCATCGCTGATAATGATGGTGTTGGCCGTTCCCAGGTCCATTGCTATCTCTTGGATAAATGAAAAGAGTTTCATTCCTTCTTTCTTCTTGACTTTTTGTTGTTATTGTGTAATGTGCCCGGCAAAAAGCATTATTTGGCAAACCACTCGTGGATGGCCGTGTCGTAATGGCTGCTTACGGCAAATGCTCTTTCGGCAAACTTCTTGCGCTCTTCCAACTCTGTCTGTGCACCCTTGGCTGCCAGGATGTCGCCCAGCATGGCGTATTCGCCCTTGCTCGGCACGATGACAACGTCCTTGAAGTTCTTGGCTCCGGCGCGGATGAGCGAGATGCCGCCGATGTCGATCTTCTCAATGATCTCCTCTGCGCTTGCCCCACTTGCCACGGTCTGCTCAAACGGATAGAGATCGACGATCACCAAGTCGATGGGCACGATGTCATACTGCTTCATCTGCTCGCGGTCCCCCTCGTTGTCGCGGCGTGCGAGAATGCCTCCGAACACCTTCGGGTGCAAAGTCTTGACTCGTCCGCCAAGGATGGAAGGATAGGAGGTCACGTCCTCCACCTTCTGACACTCGTAGCCCAGCGACTCAATGAACTTCTGGGTACCGCCAGTGCTAAGGAATTTCACACCATTTTCGTTCAGTTTCTTCAGGAGATCCTCAATGCCATCTTTGTGGAAGACCGAGATCAGCGCAGTCTTGATTTGCTTTGTGCCTGCCATTTGTCTTGCTTTTTATAATAATAAGTGTGCAAATTTACAAAATCTTCGGCAACTACAGGGCCGGTGAGTCCTAAAAATATTAAAACGAAGCCATTTTATTGCCTTTGGTCAACGGTAGCGGGAAGTAAAGCCGTACCTTTGCAATATGAACTTTACTAACACGCTGCTCACATGGTATGCTTCCCATGGCCGCTCCTTGCCCTGGCGCGAGGCGGGAACGCCCTATGCCGTCTGGCTCAGCGAGATCATCTTGCAGCAGACGCGGGTGGTGCAGGGAGAAGCCTACTGGCGCCGCTTTTTGGAGAAATGGCCCACGGTAGATCTGCTTGCTGCTGCCTCCGAGGACGAGGTGCTGCGGATGTGGCAGGGACTCGGCTACTATTCGAGGGCACGCAATCTCCATGCCGCTGCACGGCAGATAGCCGCCTTGGGACATTTTCCAGACACCTATGAGGCCATCCGTGGTCTGAAAGGGGTTGGCGACTACACTGCTGCCGCTATCGCCTCCTTTGCCTTTGGCCTTCCTTACGCTGCCGTCGATGGTAACGCTTACCGTGTGATGAGTCGTTACTTTGGCATCGACACCCCTATCAATGACGCCAAAGGCAAGCGGACTTTTGCCGAACTGGCGCAGTCGCTGCTTCCCAAGGGGCGGGCTGCGGATTTCAACCAGGCGATGATGGATTTTGGCGCAACGCAGTGTGTGCCGCAGTCGCCTTGTTGCGAGGTGTGCCCGATGGCTGAAACCTGTGAAGCGTTGCGAACAGGGCGTGTGGGGGAATTGCCCGTCAAACGAAAGACCGTGAGCGTCAAAGAGCGCAAGCTGATCTATCTGTATTTCCGTTGCGACGGACGGACGGCTATCCATCAGCGAGGGGCTGGTGACATCTGGCAGGGTCTGTGGGAGCCAGTGCTCCTGGATGCTTCGCAGGTGCGACCCGTCTATGAACTTCGGGCGCAGCGCGTGAAGCATGTTCTCACCCATCGTGTGCTCTATGCTGACCTCTATTTCTATCACCCCGCCGTTCCTCCAGCGCTTCCCGAAGGCTATCGCTGGGTGGATGAGGCCGATTTGGATCAGTATGCGTTGCCGCGGTTGGTAGAAAAGTTGATAGCCATGCTTTGACCAGCATGGCTATCAGCCGATATGTTAGGGCCTTTTTGAAGTGGTGTCCTTCTGTCGCTATCCCTCTGCTCTTCTGTCGCTATCCCTCTGCTTCAAGCTCTTTGACAAACTCGTTTCGGAAGATGCGGAAGAGTTTCACGATCTCTTCGCGAGCGGACTCTTCCAGTTCCCAAATGTTGATCTCGCCAGAGCGGTGCTTGGCGATATGGCGCACGCAGCGCGCTATCTTCCGCTTGTTGTTGCGTGCCTGAAGCTGATCGACCTCGATTCGTCCTCCGTTCTTGTAAGAGAGGGCGGAGAGCCGGCGCATGAATGCGCAGAAATTGTCATATACCAATGCCAGCCGCATCATCTCCTGTGGGTCGCCACCCACCTTGTCAACCTCCAGTAGTGGGCCGATGTGGTCGAAGTCCCATTCTTTCTCATCCATCCAGAACCATTGGAAGCAGAGGCGCTCTTCCATGCCGAGCAATTCGTGCTCCAATCTTTCGCGCCCGTTGTCCTCCGTTTGCCGATAGGCGTGGAAAGCATGGGCTACGAGGGCAGAGGGGGTGCATTCGGGCAGGTCTTCCTCCGCAGTCAACTGACTCTTGACAGCGATGTGCCATCGGTGCTCCTTGTACTTCACGAGGGCTTCGTCGCCTTGCATCATCAGTTCTGTGAGTGATCCCTTGGCGGGTATTGTGCCCACGACGGCCAGTCCGTTCTTGTGGTCGCGCAGCGTCAGCGTGTCGTCCTCCTGCCAGATGCAGAGCAGGATGTGCAGGCCACCATTGATGGCAATGGTGAAGCGGTCGTCGTTGGGGGTGCCGACAAACTGATACTGATACTCTTTCGCCGTGGCGGGATCGACGACCAGTTCGCCCTGTTGAGGACGATCCTCGGCATCGAGCAGCTGGAAACCCTTGACGGGAATGCGAAGGTGGAGCACAAAAGGCGTGCCGTCGTAGGGCGTCAATTTCAGGGAGACCGTCTTGCCACCCTCAAACAAGCTCTTGCGGAAGCGCAAACCACCCCCCGTCTCTTCTCCTTGTGCCGACGTGATGTCGCCTTCGATCCAGTGGAAACTGAACGTCACGCTCTCCTCGTCCTCCTCTTCTAGGTGGACGAAGTCTTCGGGGGCTACGCCAAGGTAGAGGGTGGGAAAGGGACGGATGTTGTCGTCGTCCAGCAGGGTCACGTCAATGGGACCCAGCATCGGGTCGTCCTCCCACTCGTCTGTGCCACGTTGTGAGAAGACGGCGAAGGTGAAGCGCGAAGCCTCTCGTGTGCCGTCGGGACGGCAAAGCCAAAAGGCCGTCTCCTTGGGTACGAAGATGGGTTCTACGATATAGGAAGAGTAGCAGGAGTTGCCCAACTCCAGCTCTGTCCATGGTGCTTTCATACCGTTGTTGTCCTGTTCAATCATGTTTGGAAAACTGATTAGCCGTTTTTGTTTTTGTGCGAAAAGGAGTGCAAAGGTACAAAAAAATCCTTGTATAAAGGTCTGGTTGAGGAAAATATTCCCTTTTTGTTCGTGAGGAATCGTATTGCCAAGTAGTCTTGGCGATACGGTTTGTCAAGGAATGAGTTATCCGCCGGTGTTTCTTCCAAACAATCCGCGGAAAAACTTGACCCAGTGGTTTTCCTCTGTTCCCTTGGCTTTTGCTTTGCGCGTAGCGAGTTGGGAGGGAGTGGGTTTTGTCCCATTGGCTGCTTTCTTTGCCTTCTGAGGAGTGATGGAGGGTTTTACTTTCCTTTGCACCTGCCGTGGCTGGTCGTCCGCTTTCCGCCATTGGGGGATGAACTCATACCCCACGCCCACCATGCCATACTCTATCGGTTGTAGCTTCAGGGTTTCTTCTTTCTCCTTATTATAATAGGGAAGGGGAAGATCCTCATCCACCACTTCCAGTTTCATATAGGCCACTCCGGCAGACAGAAAGCCCAGTTCTCGTGCGGCGGCATAGGAGAGGTCAATCACCCTGCCCCGTACATAGGGACCACGGTCGGTCACGCGAACGACGACCTGATTGCCGTTTCTCGGATTGGTCACGAGGATTCGTGTGCCAAACGGGAGTGTGCGGTGTGCGCAGGTCATGCTATCGGGATGGTAATACTCGCCGTTGCTCATTCGTCTTCCGTACAGTTTGCCACTGTAGTATGTAGCCTTTCCGTCTTTTATTTTTTGCGCAAAGATGTTTTGTGTGCAAAATGTCAGCAGAAAAGATGTTGTGATGACAAAATGCGCATTGCGCCTGTGATTCTGTTTCATGGTGCAAAGTTACGTACTTTCTATGGAAACACCATGCTTTTCAACACTCTTTAAGAATGTAAATAATGTTTGGTAACTATTCAGCAATAACACCCCTTTGAGTTTTTGTCAATAATCCTAATACAAC
>ERZ809742.423-NODE-423-length-10395-cov-5.93462_pt1 | contig 10395 bp, 10 predicted proteins | sample MGYA00520278_ERZ809742 | MGnify/ENA primary metagenome ERZ809742 (study PRJEB31588, sample SAMN03401275) | human gut metagenome | study: EMG produced TPA metagenomics assembly of the PRJNA231909 data set (A prospective, longitudinal analysis of the... | reverse complement strand
CTGCACGCTGGCTGACTAAAGAGGAACTTGATTCTGTTCCGTGGCTTCCGGCGGACCGGATTCTTCTAGCGCAAATACGTCCTGCATTATAATTTTTTATGATAAATCCCTCTCTTTAGCTTTCTCAAATTTCCATTTTTCACCCAGATATAATAATCATGATCCAAAGCCTCTGAGTCGAAAGACTCAGGGGCTTTTTTATGTCTGGAGGTGAGCATTTTGTTATTCCGCACCACCACTATCATTATTACCATCGTATTTTAAAGCGCAGCTGCGCAGAAAGGAGAAAGCCTTATGAACTTTTGGTCCGAAATCGTCAAAGAAGTTGGCACCGTCTTGGTGGAAGTCCTCGTCCGCATCGCTGAAGAAATGGAAAACAATGATTGAACAAAATACATTGAAAAGGAGATTTTATGTCGTTCCCCCTTTAAACGCCCAATATGAGGAAGTACAACCCGATTTGCATTCTTTGGAGCGTTATGACTTCTCAAAAATGCCAGATCTTCCCTGGTACCCTTAATCGCCCTTTAAGAGTCCTATATCTCAAAAAGATATGCTTATTATGAAAAGCCGCCTGTGCTTTCCATCATTTTACGAAAGGAGAGAAACATTATGGTTAATAAGCCGCAGGATTTTCTTACACTAACAGGTGCCGCACGTCGTGCACGGAGCGAAGGTTATGATATAACATACCACAGTCTCCGCAACCTCGTAGCCGCCGGTTACATAAGCCACGTACCGAACAGATCTCGTCTCTACATATTCTACCCCAATCTGGTTAGCTTGCTTCAGAATGGTCTCACGGCTGAACAGAGCCTGGACTACCAGCTCTCCCGCGCCCGCAACTAATTCGACCATCCGCCCTCGGCATCCTCCAGATGCCGGGGGCATTTTTGAAGCAAGTTCAAAGCAATAGGAGGTTCAATTCTATGTTCTGTGAAAATTGCGGTCATCAAATCTCAGATACCGCTAAATTCTGCTCTGCCTGCGGTCATCCCGTTGGCACAGCGCCATCCCCCGGTGCAGTAGCTCCACCTGCCGTTCCAGCCAAACGAGAATCGCCCCGGCTGAAAGCCTCATCTGGCAATGACAGCATTACGAAAATGTCCGGAACACGCCGGAAACCATGGCTGCTCCGAATGCCGATCCCTGATCCTCACACCGGAATTACAGTCATGAAGGTTGTTGGCACCTACGTCACCCGTGAAGAAGTAGAAGCTGTCCGCGTCGAAATGATGAAGCGTCCGGCTACACCCTATCAGGACTCTACCCTGTAGGACTGCTTCCGGATGTTCAAAGATTCCCGTGAATATAAGAGCCGGTCTGATAAGGCTCGCGAGCTCTATGACATTGCGTGGAAATATCTCCGTCCGCTGTGGCACTTCAAACTTGCCGCCCTCTATGCGCAAGACTTCCAAAACATCCTTGATAAGATGGACGATAACGGACTGTCTCAAAGTATGTTGGAAAAAGAGCGTACTCTTATCAGTAAGCTGTATCGCACAGCCATTGGCTGGCGTGTCGTGGATGCCAACCTTGCATCTGTCCTGAAAGTCGAAGGACGCAAATCTCCGGAACGCGAGATTTTCACGGACGAACAGGTGACGCTGATCCTGAGCCAAAAGAACACGCCCACCGGGCAGATGGTAATTGCTCTTCTGGCCTGCGGAGTGCGTATCTATGAGCTGTTGCACTTCAAACACGAAGATTTTCATCGCACGGAATCCGGTGCTTATCTGATCGGCGGCTGCAAGACCGAAGCCGGACGCAACCGCATCATTCCCATTCTCGACTTTGGCATCCCGGTTTTTGAACATGCGTATGCCACCTCTGTGGAAAACGGCCCACTCTTTCCCAACGGAAAAGGTGGATTCTGGAACGAAAAGAACTGGCGTAACCGCAAGTTCTATCCTTTCCTGGAGGAAATTGTCATCCAGCCGAATCCTTACGACGAAAATGGTAAGCGCAAGCCGGAGTTTACCGGGAAGCTTGCCACCTATACGCCCTACACCACCCGCCATACCTACGCCAGCCTTTGTGACCGCGCAGGCGTCAACAAGGATATCCTGAAACGCGCTGTCGGGCACACGCCCAAATCCCAAACGCTGGATGAAGTCTATCTCCATCCGAAAGCGACCCAGATGATCGAAGCCTTTGATAAGGCCAATCAGCTGGTCAATGATGAAGTTCTGACCACAACGAAGGCATAACAACTTCAAAGAGAAAAGCTGCCGATCCGTGAGAATCTTTCTCTTATGGATGGCAGCTTTCTTTTTTTGCACAATCTGTGTCAGGTCTCATCGCTTCATTCTTATTTATTGCAATTCAACTTTTTAATGCAACGGCAACAGCGTTGAATTGCATATCGCAAATATGCTGTTTTCATGTTGCACTACTTTCTTGCCTTGCGATAAAATTCAGCGGTGGAACTTTCTCCATCAGATCCTCTACGTTGCAATTCAGCGCACGCGCAAGGCGAAGCAGCGTTTCTGCTTGTGCTTTGTTGATGTCCTTCTGTCGCTGTTCGTACTGCTGGATGGTACGCACAGGCACATCAGCCTGCCCTGCCAGTTCCGATTGGCTCAATCCGGCCAATGTGCGCATGGCTTTCAGGTTTGTTTCCGGCTTTGCCGCACGGTACAACTCGTTCATCTTGTCTGCAAACTGCCGTACATCCATCTCGTGGTAGGGCGTATACAGCAGCCGCACTTTCGTGATAGACACTGCCTGTTCAATCTCCGCAAAGCGCAGACCGGTCAGCCACTGGTAATAGGCAAGAGCCCAGCCCGTCCAGTATTCCGGGCTGCGGTCGTAGGCATACGAGGGTTTCTGCATAGGTACGACTTCGCCCGCCTGCTCCAGTACAGCGCGGGCAAGTTCTACACCGGACAAGCCCACCAACACAGAACAATCCCCCTGCTCGAACCGGGCAGACAGTTCACTGGTCACAAACCACTGCCATGCCGTCTCCAACGGATAATGCAAATCGTTGACAAGATAATCCAACATCCGGGCAAGATTTTTCTGTGCAGCAGAAAGATAGCTTTTATCGTAAGCGTGGATCATTGGGCTTCATCTCCTCGTCGAGAATCGTGGTAATATAAAGGTCTCCCCTCTGACGGCGGTTGCGCTCCACGTCAAAATATTGGCGGCGGGCTGTCTGGTCACGGAAGGCCTTTTTCTTATACCATTCTTTAGAGTCTGCGGTCTCATAGCCGAGAAATTCCAGCTGTTCAAAGGCCGCTTTGCTTTTCAGCACGAACTGCTGCCCCAGCTTGCCCAAGCGCATGGCATTGCACAACTGGCGGTAAGAGATTGCGCCGTTGATAAAATCAGATGCAAAGGAAAAATAGCTGTCATCTGCCCTGTAGCCAATGATGATATCAGCAGACTTATAGTCGAGGTGAAAAGTGTTCATCAGGTATTCTTTGGTTTCTGCGGCCAGCGGGGCAGAAGTATCGAATTCGCGGTTCTCCAAAAGAATCGTCAGCCAATGCAGCATCGTGTAACCGGGAGCGTTCAAATCCAGAATGGTCAAACCGTCGCATTCGATTTTATACCGGTTAGCGTAGCCATTGTGGTCGATGCCAACACCCCACTCTTTGGCCATGTTGGGGTTCTGAGTGCAGTAAAAACCGATGCCATAGTCATTGTAGGGCTTGCCATAGCCGAACTTTGGCTTTTCAATAATATGATCCGAACCGTGATAAATTGTTTTTTCCACAGAACCACCTCCTCGCTCTAATTATACTCCCGCAGGAGTATGCTTGCAAGAGCTTTATATGAGAATTACGCTATGCACAACACACGATGTTTTCTGTTTTTATATTATCGATTGGTTTCCCGCAAAAAATTTTCCATCCGGATGACATTGCTGCGGAAAGTTTCATCAAAAACGTCCAGAGCTTTTTCTCTTTGCTGCACAGTAGCCGCTGTTTCCAGCAGCAAAAACGGAAGCTTGCAGAAATCATCGACGGCAAGGCCATATCTCTTAGTTGCATCCGCACAGGCCCGGGCGCAAAAAGTGTACAGATTTTCCCACCAAGCAGGGCTGTTTTCTTTTCTGGATTCCAGAAAAAAATGGATTAAAGCGTACTCAGCCCGGTTTGCACACCGTTCCACAAAAAGCCGTAAAACGTCCGGATCGTGAGGCCCAGGCTCCCGACAATACTGCCACACGATATGCTGCGGGATTTCCTGGCAATTTTGCAGCGTATAAAGCAGCAACCGCTTGGCAGCGGTGTTCTTAGGCTCCTGGTTTAGGTCGTCGAAACACTGATCCAAAATTCCATAGGCCTGCTCTGGCATATACTGCCGTTGGAAAAGGTAGGCATGGACATCGAGATCTCCCTTGATGCACAGCTCAGCCAGAATATGGGCAGCATTACGAACAAGATCCTGCTCCGTTTCGCTCTGCTCAAACGCCCAGATCAGACAGGCACGGCACTCTTCCGGATGGACTGGGTAAAGCTGCATGATAAACCATCCGGATGTATAGTGTAAAATGCAGCGCGGATCTTGCTGCAAAACTTCCCAATAGCCTTCGCAGGCAAAAGGCTTGTCTACTCTACTGACTGCTGCAAGTGCATCTATCACGGCATAGCGAACCGAAGGATGCGGATCCTGAAGACCATGCTCGAGGACGGTCTTCCAATCCTCTACTTTTTCCGGGTACTTCCATAAAGTTTCTGCGATCGTTCGGAACGCATACCCCCGGATGCTGTTCAGCACGTTGTCCCGGAGACACTGGCAGGATTTGTTCTGTGGGTCGTTACCCGATGTTATATTGTACATGTTTTCCTGCGGGTTTTTATGCGCAACAGCCAGAAAGCGTAGACGCTGATAGCTCTCAGCAGACCAAGGGGCGTCCGGGTGGTTGATCAGTAAACCGCAAAATCCTGAAGCCAGCTCATACTCCATCTCCGCTGTCATGCAGCGTGTGAATTTTTCTGCAATAGCTTCAACAGTTTCAAATCCGACCGCATCAAATACTTCTTTTTTGGCGAATACATTCAGAATTGCCGCCGAATAATGCGCATCAATCTGCTCGGGTAGTTTTTCTGCAATACCAGCCAGTCGCAAGGGTTCGGTGACGAAAAAGCATTCCAGTGTCTGTGCAAACTCTCTGGGAGAGGATTCCAGTCCCAGCCGACGGAAGTGCTGCTGAATGGTATCACGAGGTGATAGATGCGGCATGTCAGAAGTGATCAATCGGATCCATGCCGCATCGCTCAGCTTTTCTGTATGATCTGCAATGGACGAACGAACTGTATAACTTTCTATGAGTCCTCCTTTTTTATACCATACATCTCCAAAACCCTGTTCTTTCCGACGCTGCAGCACAGCTTGCAGCGCTTTGCTTTTGCTTCTGGCTGGATCCATCGCGGGCAAAAGCGCTTCCTGCAGGCTACCCCAGTAGGGCCAATACGCTTTCAAGCTGAACCGATCTCGTGCATTTTCCAGCATATCGGGAGAGTGATAGGAAACAACGCGCTGCTCCATTTGGTCAAATTGGGCATCGGACCAGAAGGGAGAAAACTTTTTCAACACCTCTGCCGCATAGGTCATCATCCGCTCTTCCGGGCTCGTTGTGTCTAGAAAGTGTTCCGGGAACTGCTCCATCAGCCATTGATAGGCTAGCGTGGCGTCTCGTTCCGGTAAAAGCAGGAGCGTTTTTAAGATCCATTCATGTTCCAGCCAAGATACTGTATGCAGGTGATTCACTACAAAGTTTTCCACATACGGCAGATCCTGCTGTACCAGCTGCTGCAACGAATCCTGTATCAGCTTTACGTAACAGCGCACACCATCGTAATGTCTATTATATGCTCGCCATTGCATCCAAACCTCCTCCCCTTTGGATGCCTCAATTACCAACGGACACAGAGTTTCCAGTACACCCTTGGGGCGTTTCTGGGAAAGTTCCATGAATTTTGGTGCGATATATTCCTGATGTGACAATGTTTGTCCAAAAACAAGAGCCAGATATTCCACCGCCTTATCAGGGCATGTTTCCACCCAGGATTCGTACTCACTGGTATTCAGCCCCAGGGTTGGCTGTGTTTTCAGAATCTGCAGGCATAGTTCAACCGTTTGGCGTTCCAGATTTTTGTGCATCCAGAACAGCCTTAAGATATTCTGGTCGTTTTCTGGTGTTTTTCCAATACAGGGCAACACGGCCTCTCTTACAAAAGCCTGGTCGCTCGTTACAAGCGGGCGCAGCAACCACAACGCCGTAGGGTCGGTCCAGGATGCGACGAATCCGGCAGCCACATACTGCCGAATGAACGCACTATGCCCCCAGAAAACGCGGTGCAGGATTGTTGCTCTCCAGACATCTTCATTCCAGTGCGCCTGAATGAACGCCATGATTTTTTCTCCGGGAGCCTCTATCTGCCCGAGCGCTTCCCAAACGGTACACTTGTAATAATAACGGATGTTTTTGCTGGCCAAAAAGCTTTCGGCCCTGTCTAAAAACAATGTTGTGCCAGCGCGCAGCAACACTTGCCAGAGCATCTGCAGCCGCACCCGATATTCCGGCCCCTGGGCATTGTACGAAGGCAGAAGTTCTTCCACCTTTTTCCTGTGCAGAATATCTTGCAGCCAGCACTCTACATTCAGGTAATCGGCCATGCTTTGATGAACAAATGCCAAACAACCTTCATTTCTGTATAATACGTTTTCTGAAATCAGGAATTCCTGCACCTGCTGGTTGCCCGGGAGAGCCATTTCCGGGACACAAGGAGTTTCCTGCATCAAGCTCAGTAAAGCGTTTAGAAATGACTCGATGGCATCTGCGTGGATGTTTTTTTGTTCTCCATGCTGAATGATCTGCGTTTTCCATTCTTTCATCAGGTCAACCGGAGTAGTAAACGCATTATCTTTTCGTGCATCCTCCAGGAACTGCCAGATGTATAAGTAACAGGGGGTTCGCAAAATGCGCTTCATGGCTGGCAGCATACGGGCATAACGTTCTTTGCCTACAAAAATTTCCACTCGTTCCTCGTCCCATGCATGCAGTTTGATCTGTTCCCATGGATCGGACTGCTCAGGGGTTGCCAGAGTGCAAAGCCTGCGCAGTGCCAAATCGTTCTCGTAGTCAAACTTGCGGCTGACTAAAACGACCCGGACAGCCCGGTCTCCACTGTAGCTCAAAGCCTGCACCTGCCGCAGCATCTCTCCACAGACATCCAGTGCTTCTTCGCAGGAACGGGTCGCCCAGCGAAGGGAGTCCAACTGGTCTAAGATGAGAACGCCCATTTGACCACTGGCCAACTGGCTTTCTAGGCAAAGCACTGGCGAAGCCTTGAACCCCAAAGCTTCGCCGTAGTATTCCGGTGTGCCCTGGGGAACCTTTTGGTCAACAGAAAGTGCAAGGTATGGAATATGCCTCTTGTCCAGCTCCGCCAGCAATGCTTGTACACAGCCGCTTTTACCAATGCCAGCTTCGCCAAGCAGTAAAACATTTTTGCCCGTCAAAATCGCCCGCAATGCCATGTGAGCTTCTTGTATAGGAAAAGGATGGTCGCCAATGGGGCGGAAGTGAGCCTTGAACCGATGATTCAGACGCTCGATTTGTAGCGGGATATTGGTATCGGCGGCCAGAAGTCGGCGCTGGTATCCCCGCTGTTCCAGATATTGCTGCAATATCCCCGCCGTGAGCGTTTTGCCATAATTATCGTTCTCCGTCAGGTTCAAAAGGACATCATAGACATCATCCGGGTTCCCGGTGAACATACTGCCGAGCACGTATTTCCACTGATCTCCCTCTACCGAATCATCACTGAGCGTACATATTTCAAACTGCCGCAGATAGAATGCAGCTTGTTCCTGATCCGCTGCTGTCTCTCCCAGTCCAAGATTTTTTCGCCACTGATCGAATAGATTTTTTCGGCCATGCGTCGTCAGCTGATTCGTTACAAAGCGCTGACAGGAGTCCGAATTTCTGGCCGCCAGACACAAATCATTCAGCGCCACAAAGGGAAGTGCAGTCACAAACACAAAGTGATTCTGCTCCGTCTTTACATGTTCCTTGATATGCTGAAACACCTTATGCCGTGCTAACGCAGACATCGTCCAGTGCTCATTGCTGCCGTTGCGTGCCTTACACTGGTGAAAATCCTTCCTTCCGCCTTGGTATTCTACGATAATATCCGTGCCGCTTTCATCGTCACCTGTGGGCTCACTCTGTACACTCAGCAGGCCGCCCTGCAAAACCTTTGCCATGAGAGACACGAAATATCTTCGTTCGTATCGATTGCCAAACTTATCAGCGCGTCCGCCTAATTCAAATGCCATCGTCCGCTCCTTATTTTTAGAGGTCAATGTTTCTGCTTATTTTTAAGGATATTTTGCAAATAGCTTTCTGTCAAGAGCTTTTGTTTCAAATTATGATAGCTTTACGTCTGCTGACTATTGTTTTTCTGTTTTCTTTTCGTGCAAAGATATCCTGAAACGTGCTGTCGGGCACACGCCCAAATTCAAAACGCCGGATGAAGTCTATCTCCATCCGAAAGCCAACCAGATAATCGAAACCTGAAGCCTTTGATAAGGCCAATCAACTGGTCAAGGATGAAGTTTTGGCTCTGCCAGAAGAATAATATCCCCACAAACCATAAAACCGTCAACGCATGAGATAGCAATCTCTTACGTTTGACGGTTTCTTTTTCACCCTAAAAGCACTCTTGCTCTGCGCTGTACCTCTTTTTCGATCATCTTCAAGCGATTTGGCGGCAGATTATAACGTGTCGCTCTGCGGTCAAAATGGAAATCCAGCAGCTTATGGAGCATCGCACGGTGACGAGGTTTCATTGCGCTCTTTGCAGCTGCAAAGAAATCATCGTATGCAAGCGGAAGCAGTGTGCGGGCATATTCATCAAATGCTTTCTGGTTGTCCCAAAGATCCGTTCCGCCCAGACTGAACAGCGAGTTTCCGTGGTCAAACAGTGGTGCGGGTGCCGCAATCGTGTTGGTCTTATTATCTACCAACACACCAAAATTTCCATAGTGGCGGTCTGTATTGCAGATGATTGCATCAAAGACCAGCATATCTTCCAGTGCATCCACAAAGTTCTGCCCTAACGTCTGATAATACGCTAAAATCGCTTTTATTCCGCCTTTGGACACAAGCTGTCCGATGGGAATATAAGAATGCTCTTTGCTGGTGAACAGCTCACACTTGGAACAAAGCGTCTTTTTCAGATCTTTTGTCAGGGTGTAGCGAATCGCATTCACGCCAATCACCTGTGCAACTTGATAAGCGTACAGTTCCGAGTACGGTTCAAATCCCAGATTACTGAACCCTGACGTGCCACCTTTATAAAGATAGATTTTTCCGTTTTGTCTGCGCCAGCATTTTGGCAACATCCCGTTGGTTGAGAACTCCGGGCAGGACGCAAGCGAAGTTCGTATGCTGCTGCCATATCCTGTAAAGGCGATTGCTGCCAGCACCTGACTGAATCGGTTATCGTAAAGATTTACTTTTTCAAAGGTGTCACCGGAGCCCTCTGCATCTACCCAAAAGCAATCATTGAGTGAAAGTCCTTTGCAGACGGTGATAATTCCCAGCGGACGATTCAAAGAAAGCCCCACCTTAGAGAGCAGAGCATCTACATACGCTCGGTTCTTCGGAATTGTGCGATGCCGCAGCCAGCGTTCTACACCATCTTCTGATACAGTCAGGTTCAAAGGTAAAAAGGAACGGTTTTCTTCGTAGACCTTTATAATATGGAGGTCAGTATCTGCACTGTCCATGTTTGCTTCAAAGGTAAGCAGTGGCAAATCAAAATGCCTGATGGTGTAGCGCACAGCGATTTCTCCTTTCATCCATGATCTTTTCTTTATTATACGGCATCAGAATCCGAATGAAAAGCACCACCGTTATTCTGCACAAAATTCAAGGATAAAATTTTATACCAAAAAATCTGCAAAAATCGGGTTTCTGAGGCCATTTTGCCGTTACTCCCCGAATTTTGCTACAGATCTGCTACAAACTCGCTACAAACGACTGAAAAGGGGGCCTCCTACACGTTTCATTATCAATATGCAAAAGTGAATTCGCTTCACTATTGCATATTAAAAAGCACGTAGATACAAGAAAAAGCCGCTTACCCTTTCAGGTAAACGGCCTTACGTTTGGTGGAGCATTGTCCACAGCACTCGAACCTAAAACCTCTTCACGGGTGACCGTTTTGGCATCGTCCGTGAAGTTGAAATTGAGCACGACCCGGTCATCAAAGACGTAGACCGAGTTGACAAAGGTATCAATGATCTGCCGCTGGTGTTCCGTGCTGCCCACGTCACCCTTGCGGAATTTTTCAAGCCAGAACCGAATCCACTCACGGGTCAGGACGGGCTTTTTCAGTTCTTCTTCCAGAATGCTGGTGTTCAGAGCTT
>ERZ809742.377-NODE-377-length-10957-cov-12.0984_pt1 | contig 10957 bp, 7 predicted proteins | sample MGYA00520278_ERZ809742 | MGnify/ENA primary metagenome ERZ809742 (study PRJEB31588, sample SAMN03401275) | human gut metagenome | study: EMG produced TPA metagenomics assembly of the PRJNA231909 data set (A prospective, longitudinal analysis of the... | reverse complement strand
CGTACCAGGGAGATGAGGATCACGTCTCTTTCCTGTCCCTGGAAACCATCTACCGTATTCACGCTTATCAGGCGGCGGTAAGGCTTGAAGAACTCATATTTCTTGATGAGTTTCTTGAGATATTGTACCTGGGCACGATAAGGCGAAATGATGCCTACATCAATTCTTTCCTCCAAAACGCGCTGTTTGCCTATCTTGGTGAAGTATTCCGCCAGGGTGAGCAGGGTAAGCTCGGCTTCTGCCTTGTTGATGCGCCCGAAACTCTCGCCCACAAACTGCTCCTTGAAGTTCAAATCAGAATTCTGATTGGCTGCAGATACAGAAGATGATGTGGAAGCAGAATCCTCGGGAGCATCTTCTCCTTCTATCGTTATCTGATTCTCCTCGTTCGAAGTATCAATCCACGTAATCGGATGGTCGTAATCCAATACGCTCCGGTATTTGATCTGAGGCGCACTCTCCACCTTGCCCCCGTAGAACCAGTCGCTCGAGAATCGCATGATTTCGTCGTTCATGCGGTATTGGATTTTCAGTAGGGTTACCACCTCAGGCTTGTTTTCGGCGATGCGCTCCATCAGGGTCTTGCCCAGTCCGGCTCTTAATGCCGCAATACTCTTTACGGTAGGCGGCAGCTGACAATGGTCGCCTGCCAGAATCACCCGGCTGGCTCTTCTCATCGGAATCCAGCAGGCAGCTTCCAAAGCCTGCGCAGCCTCGTCAAAGCCTGGGCAGCCTCGTCGATAAAGAGGGTACCGAACTTCATTCCCTCCAGCAATCTGTGGGCAGAACCTACCAGGGTGCAGGCAATGACACGCGCCTCGCCAAAGAGTTCTGCGTTGATGCGGATTTCTATCTCGGCGGCACGGCTCTTCAGCCTCTCAATCTTCTGATGATAGTTCTCGCTTCCTTTCTTCCTGTTTTTTCTTAATTCTCTGATAGCCTTGCGGATAGCCCAAAGCTGCGGATAGTCGGGATGACTCTCGAAACGGCGCTCGTAGGTGAAGCCCAGCATCTTGTCGTTTACGCGGGTCGGGTTTCCGATGCGGAGCACGTTGATGCCTCTATCCACCAGTTTTTCTGAAATCCAGTCTACCGCCATATTGCTCTGTGCACACACCAGAACCTGGCTCTCGCGCATCAGGGTTTCGTTGATGGCTTCTACCAGGGTTGTTGTCTTTCCGGTTCCCGGAGGTCCGTGAACGATGGCCACATCCTTCGCCCAAAGCACCTCGTTCACAGCCCTTTCCTGGGTAGGATTGAGCCAAGGGAACTTCATCGGTTCGAAGGAGAATCTTCCTGCCTTCTGATGAGAATAGAATAAATCGCGGAGATAAGCCAGATGGTTGTTCTTCGCCTTCATCACACGGTCCAAGGCCTCGAACATCAGCTTGTAGCTGGTTTCGTCAAAGGATAGCTGTACGCCGATAGGATCGGTTGACTGCTGAAGTTCGAGCAGAGGGGCAGAATCGGGTACGGTAACCACCATTCTGTCGCCATCCACATAACTCACGGTTCCGGTGAAGGAGAAATATTTAAGTTCTTCACTTCCTTCACTTCTAAAGAACATGACGGGGCGACCGAACTCAAAATTGTGCTCGATATCCTGGTCAGAGGTTCGGAAAACCTCTATGGCTGTCTGGTTCAGCGAATTATAAAAGCTCTTTCCCACCTGTAGCGGGAACCAGGCATCACCTCGTTTCACCTTCCGCTGCATGCCCATCTGTTCGGTAAGCTTGCGGAAGGCTTCTTTCTCGGTATAATACTCCAGCTGGAGCAGGGTGCGTTGCTGCAATAATGCCTGAATTGGTGAAATCTGTTCCATATAGGGTGCAAAAGTAGCGTATTTCTGCCGAATATGGAAAGAAAAAGAGATAAATATGTTTAAAGTTCCTGCTTTATTTATCCCAAAGCTGATAGTCGATTACCTTATTGTCGTTGGGCTGAATGCTGTCGCTTGCCGAAGATGCAGGTTCTTGGGCACTCTTCTCCAGATGATAATAACTCCCGGCCAGGGCTGCCAGTAGGGCGATGATGAGGGCACAGAGCAGGAGCAAGGCGTGGCGGTAACGGGGCGTACAGGACAGGTGTTGGCGCAGTTGGGCGATGTTTTGCGGACGGCTTTGCGGGTCGCGGCAACTACAGATTTCTGCCATCTTGCTGAGCGCCTTATCGCCCGTAGCCTTGGCCATGTCGCCCAGAACCATGCCCAGAGAATAAATATCGGCACGCGGTTCAGCCTTGGCAGCTGGTAGCATCTGTTCGGGAGCAATATAGCCCGAAGTTCCGGCTGGCGATTTCAATACGCAGAAAGAATCGCTATCCGAGAGACCGAAATCTATGAGTTTCACGTTCTGCCCGTTATGTGTAATCATGATGTTGGAAGGCTTCAGATCGCGATGAATCATCTGTTTGTTGTGCATGTATTCCAGCGCATCCATCAGCTGTCCTGCTATCTTGCGGGCGAGTTCTGCCGAGAGGGCATTCTTCTTGATGAGCTGCTCCAGATTATCGCCGTCAATATATTCCATCACCACTACCGTGCCCAGGTTGTCAACCTTTTCCAGGTCGATGGTACGGCAGATATTGGGATGTTCCAGCTGCTGGCCTATTTCAAACTCCTTGGCGAGTGCCTGGCGGTAAATAGGGGTGTAGAGAAAATCGTTCTTGAGACATTTCAACATGAAACGCTTGCCGTATTTGGTGGCTGTAAAGATGCGTGTATGGCCCGAAATAGACACGTAGCATTGGTGGAGATTGCTGAATGCATCCTCCACAGGCAAGGGGTTTGAATTGCTCATCTCCTTGCTGATATCCTCGGTAAATCCCGATGTCGTTTTCTTCTTCTTTTCTTCAGTTTCTTCCATGCTCACGGATTCCTCTTTTTCTTGATTACTGTTATTTTATTTCTCGTTGATGCTGATGACGGTAAGTCCACCGTTTCTGCCGGCTACGAACGAGGCTGTACGCTCGCCGCCACGCTCGATGTAGGGCAGGTAGAGGGGCTGCTCCTTGATGAAACAGCCTGTTACGAAGCGGTCGCCAGGCTGCAGCTTGCTGTTCTCTGATTTCTCTATTTCATAGGTACTGTCGCCCAGATAGCGGAGCTGCAGCAGACGGTTGGGACTCCAACCGATAGAAACAAGAGAACCTTCTTGCAAATCGCTACTTACCAGCTGGTTTGCCTTGAAGAAGGAACTGTTGTACTTGGTGCTTGTCTTGAGCCAATGGGTAAATTCCATGTAGTTCCGATGACCGATATATTGGGAAAGCACATCGAGGGTTACCATGCGTGGCTTGTGATTGTCGCTCACATAACCATAGAGTCGTTTGAGGGTGGATGGCGAAATAGTTCCACTTGCTTTCTTCTCCAGATAGAGTGAAAACTCTTCGAAGTCGGTTGTCGTGGCAAGAATCTTGCCGTATTTCTGTTCTACGAGTGTTTTGAGCTCTTCTATTTCGGGTGTTGTCATAATTTATCTTTTAATTATATGATTATTCAACATTTTTATTCTTCTACTATATGGGTGAATTTACCCCATATTTTATGGTTCTGATATTTCTTTTTCATGCCTGCAGGCACGTGGAGCACGCAGGTGGCGAAGAAGTCTTCTACCTTGTTGGCGAAGGCGTTTTCTTCGCAGTAAGGAATCATGGAAGCTGAAACATAAAGGTCGGTAAGCGGACTTCCGTCGAAGGCGTAGTTGCTGATTTGTTCCGTGTTGGCTCCCAGATACACTTTCGTGAGTTTCCGGCAGCCTTGGAAAACGCCTGTAGGAATCAGCTTGATGCCTGCCCCAAGATGTATTTCCTTTATCTGACTGTCCATGAAGGCGCCTTGACCTAATGTTTTGACGTTGTCTGACAGATAAAACGCCTCGATGCTGCATTCCTTGAAGGCGTAGGCGCCAATGGAGGTAAAGGCGGAAGGAAGGGTGTATTTGCCCTTCTTGCCCATCGGAAACCAGATGATTCTGTTGCTTTCTGCATTCAGCAACACGCCGTCCTGACTCTTGTAGTTAGCGTTGGCAGGCGAAACCGTAAGGGCTTCGAGCGCCGTGCATCCGCTGGAAGGGAGAATGCTGCCTGCTGAGGCAGGAATCTCTATCTCGCGGAGCGAAGTACAATCGGCAAATGCATCTTTCTCTATGGTGGTTGCATCGGCTGGGAGAACTACGTGGGTGAGCTTCTCGCAACCGGCAAATGTGCCTTGCACAATCTGGTTTTCTGCAGCTTCGTGATGATAAGGACCTACCATTCCGCCTGCTGCGAGGTGAACGTCGGTAAGGTCTATATCCGAGAGTTTGCCGGGGGTGACTGCGTTATCGTTGTCGCGCCCCATCATCATTCTCATACAGCAGAGGTCTTCGCCGTTCAGGGTTCCGGCTATGGTCAGCTGGGTATATTCGTAAAGATGGTTGCCCATCAGCTGGGTCAGTTCACCTGTTTCGTTTAGCGTAATGGCGTCGCTCGTATCATATTTGATGGCGGTTCCTATGGTTTCTCCTACCCTATTCCGGGCGAAAGGCTGGAATTCATAGTGGGCATTCCGCTCCAGATTTCCGATGCGCAACTTGATTTTTCCCTTCTTTCCGTCAAAGTTTTCTACGATGCATTTCTGCTTGTTCTCCGGCTCGCCGGTCAGATAAACGTAGCATCCGGTTTCGGTCATCGGCTCGCCACCATCATCGGTTATTTCGTAGCTTACGAATGCGCTCATCGGTCCGTGACTCAAGAGTGTAGCCGACGATAGTTTCGGACTTATATTGGGCTGGGTGGTGAAACTCATCATGTTGCTGGTTGTGGTTGTTCGCCCGTTGTTGCCCTGCAGCATATAATAATAGGTAGTGCCCGCTTTGAGTCCCGTCAGAACCAGCGAGACGTCAGCTCCCTGGGCATGAACCTCGCTGGTATTGAGGTTCATGCTCTCCGAAGTGCCGTATCTGAACAGGAGTTTCGGCATTTCAGTTTCTCCCTCTATGGTGGCTGACCCGTTGAGGGTTGCCTCTGTTCGGGTGATGTGGGTCGCCTCTGTGGTTATCAGGTGCGGCTCCAGATAGGCGGGCTTATCGCTATTGCTGCAACCTGCCATCATCATGTTTCCTATCAGGAGGGCAAGAAATCTGATGCTGCGTAATATGCTTTTTATGTTCATTTCTTACTTCTTTTGTTTTCCTATTTTAATACCTATGCCGATGCTGCCCTGCCATTGTTTTCCGGCGATGGTGATGGCTGAGGCTGTGATGCTCACTCTGTTGAACGAGGCGAGCACACCCAGCTGGGCTGCGAAGCCTTTGTGGGTAAGGTCTTCGTTGAGCAGGTATCCGCCTCCGCTGCTCTCGGTCTGCTGCCAGGCTGTAGCGGCTTTGCCGTAGCCTACGCCTTCGAAGAGACAGAAGCCATGCGTGATGTAGTGGATGGCTCCAGCGGTAAAGGTGTAGTTCTGGTGGCGTGTATTGCCTGTATAATAAGGTTTGATGCTGCTGCCCGGCGTGAAACCTTCTTTGTTGCAGGTTCCCTCTGTGCTGCCTATGCTCTTGAGGTTGCTGCTGGCATGGATGAAGAAGCCGTGGCGGCGCATCAGGGCGAAGAAGAGACCATAGGACGGTCCGTCTTCATGAAGGGATAGCGTGGCGAGCGTGTAGAGGGCGAGTGGCATCTTCTTACGTACTTGTGGGATGGCAATCGTATCTATTACCGTCTTTATCTCTACGATGGTGTCGTGCTTCTCCTGGATGATAGGAGTAGGCTTGGGCAGTTTCAGTTTCAGCTCGTAGGTCATTCTGCTTTCCAGCGGTTTGCTGAACCGGTAATCGCGGAGCACGCCCCATTCCGGATGCTTGATGGTGAGCAGTTTGGAGCCTTTAGGAAGATAGAGCCAGATTTCGCCCACTTTATCTTTTCGCGATACGATTCCGAGCGGGGTGGAGAAGGCAAAGTCGGAGGGTGCTTCTACCTTCACCAGGGCGCAAGGTTCATCGTTGAGGTCGCGCACGGGGGTGATAAAGGCACTCACGTCGTTGGGCAACAGGCGAAAACCTGCTACCGAAAACTCTTGTGCCTGAACGGATGCTGACCACAGGCTTAATATGAATAAGAGTATCATCATATTATTCTAAATTAAAGTCTTGTATACTGATTACATCGTCTCCGCTATGTACGGTTCCTGCCGGTTGCCAGGTGCGCACGTGGATGAGTGGCATGGACGGGTTGCGGAAATCCCAGAGCAGAAAGAGATAGCCGTCGTCTGCGTAGCGGTCGCTCTTGTATTGCTGCCGGAGGGTGACGCCGTAAATGCCGTCCATCGTAGGATGGCGCATGATGCGGAATCCCGAGAATTTCAAGTCTATCTTCTGGTTGGCTGTAAATACCTTCGCCAGTCTTGAAATATAGTCTTTCTTCGAGTGAATGGCGTAGGTTACCTTTGCTTCAGCCTGACACTTGTTGTCGTTGGCTACTGGTTTTATCACGTTTCCTACGATGATGAGTGCCTTGTCGCTAAATACCTGTTTCAGGAAATCTAGATCCTTGGTGGTATAGGCTCTGCGGAAATGTTCGCAGTAGTTGAGGATGGTATGGCGGCGTCTGGCATCGGTCTCTGTGAGTTTGCCCTGCATGATTTTCGAGGCTTCCTTGTAGAAAGGATTCGACTGTGCCATCGTCTTGAGATTTACCTGCGAAAGATGGCTGGTCTTTCCTGCTTTTGGTGCATTCGCTTGCCTGCTTGCCTGTTCTTCCGGTTGGTAATCAGCCGCACTCTTCGTGCCTTCTTCCGTCTCTCCGTTCATCAGCATCTGCGCCTGCTGCCTGTTGGCTTCCGGAACCGCATTTTTATTGTCTTCTGTGAATACTACCATACCCTGGCGGTCGATAAATCCCTCTCTCTTAGAGTTTTGCTCGCGGAACCGGAGCTGCCCGTTACGGAAACGGGTGTCTAGCAGACAGCCACGCAAAGGGATGGTAAACAGCTCGTTTCCGTCTGCATCTTCTACCACGTATCGCTTGCCTTTCGCGCCGTTGTCCTGTTCTACAAGTTCCAGTCCTTCGTTCACTCCGTATCGGATTTCATGACAGTTGCCTTTATAAACGGCAGAGGGCAGCAGCCACAAGGCTGCCACCCATCCTCCGAGAAGGAATGCTAGAAGGGATAATATCAATACCGTCTTCTTCATTTATAATTCTATGTATTCTTATCATTCATAGCCCTTCGGGAGAAAGGCTTTCTTATTTATTTCCCCCAGTTCTGAATCTCACCGCCTATCTCTATCTTCACCTGGTCTGGGTTGTCCGAAATAATGAAGTTGACAAGATGTTCGGTTCCGGGTTTAAACTGGAATCTGCTCTCGTAGAGATAACTTACACCTTTCATTACCACCTCGATGAGTGGTCTTCGGTTTTCGATGCGTTGAGGCACGATGATGGCCGAGTAGATGTAGTCGCTCTCCTGATGGGCGATGATGCTCTGCTGGGTTCCTTTCACATAACGGGTTGCCACGCCTGCCTGAAGGTCGATGGTGGCTGTAGGTACCGTGCTGTGGATGGTTACCTGGGCATGGGTAGGCATGTCTCCCTCAAAGTCTTCGCCCTTGATCAGACGTATCTTGATCTTGCTCATGATGTGCTTGAAGTTGAGGCTGATAGGGGAGTTGGATGCCTGGATGTCCTTGCTGGTGGCAAAGAGCAGGTCGCTTGCCTCGTAACCGCCGGGTGCAGTTGCCGTCTTCGGGGTACTCTGGTCGAGAGCTACGCTGAAAGGCTGGTCTGTCGTGCTGCTTATGCCCTGTATGTATGGGTAGTAAGCGTAGGCGTTGTAGGTGCCTTCGTCCCAATAGAGGGTGCGGGCGGTTTCCCATTTGCTGCCATCGTAGGTGAGCGCTTCGTTGTTCACGAGATTGCCGCCTATTTCGAGTGGAGCCTTGCTTTCTGCCACGTAGAGACCTATCTTGTCGTTTGACTCGAAACTGGTTGCCGTGGCACGGCTCTGGCCGGGATAGTTTACGGCAAAAGTCATCGGCGTAGATTGGGCATCCTTGTAGCGGGAGGTTGTTTCCACCTCCTCGCTACATGAAACCATTCCTAATATAGCCAACGCAAAACTGGTGTATCTTATTATATGTTTCTTCATTTTTTTCTTGTTTTAATGGTCCATATTCTGATTTACCTTGCCTTCGCTCTTAGCGATGCTTTCTAACCTTTGCCATTTTCAGCGGACTGCCTTTATGGAAGACTGGAGCATGCTGGTAGGTTCCGGATGTGCGCTGGTCGCCATTGCCGCCGAAAGCACGGCTCTCTACGATTCCCGCATCCCGCTTGTCGTTCTTAACGAAGTCTTCGAAACTGTAGGTTTCTCCGGCATAAGCCTTGATGCGCTTCACGATACTCTCACGGCTGATGGTGCTGTAGTAAGGAATATCGTTGTTCATGCAGGAGTTCGGCTCCGAACGGAATACGCCTCGGTTGTGCATGTAGCCTCCCTCGTAGATATCTACGATGTCGCTATATCGGTCGTCGAAAATCAGATGACTCCAGCCTACGCTATGCATCTTGCCGGTAAGTTCCAGGTTGTCGTACCAGCCGAGTGACTTGGCGGCGTTGAATTCAAGAACGTGTCCGCAGCAAGAACATCCACAGAAATCGATGAAGGCGTTGTGATAAATGTACTCATCGCCCAACTTTCCGAATCCGTGTCCGCCTGCCTCATGCTGGATGACGCCGCGGGTATCGAGCGGATAACCGTAGGTACTCTGCGGACAGAAAGCAATAGCCGAACCATCTTCCCACATCTGGCAGATGCCGCCGTAATCGGTAGAATTAGGAACCATGATGATCAGGGTCTGATTCAGATTGCCCTTGTTGACGGTTGGAGCGCCCAGAGCATAATCGAATACTTCATCATAATCTGCTTTCAATCCTACGCCACCGGTAAAGGTGGTATTGAATCGGTTGTAGCGGATGGTATTCACGGTTCCTACGCCCGATTCCGTAGAAAGCGGAATGGCGGTATAGACGTTGAAGTAATCACGGTAAGTCTTGTAAGGCTCAATACCGAAGAAATACTCCACTTCCTGCTTGATATCCTTCAGATATTTGCCGCTGGCAATATCCTTTGCGTTAAAGCCGTCGCCGAGCAGAACGATGTTGATTCCACCATTATTGCCCTTGGTAGCCTTCTGCAGGGTAATCCATTCGTCCTCGCCATATTCATAACCATACTGCGAAACGCTACATTCGTGGGTATAGTCTTTGTCTTTCAGGCGGAATACCACCTTTCCATCACGGCTATCAGCATTCTTAGCCATTCCCTTGATGGTCAAAGTAACTTCTGTCTTCTTGTTGCCGCTGGCAGGAGAAACCTCACACCAGTCTGGCTTGCTGGCTACTTCCCATTCGCCTTCGGCGTTAATCACCAGTTTCTGCTTATGCTCCGTGCTCAAGGCGCAGGCTACAGATGGACGGCAAACGAGCTCGTGGTGAGCTGCGATTCGCTTGAAGTCTTTCCAGCCTGGTGCTGCTTGATATTGGGAAATGGCAGATTCAGGAACTTCGAGAGTGAAGTTGTCCTTGGCTACGCCATCGAAAGCTCCGCTCTCAATATGGGCAGGCATCGTTCCTTTACATATAATGGAATTTATACCATAGCATTCATTGAATGCGCCTTGGCGAATAGTCTCCATAGATTCTGGAAAGATGATGCCTTCCAGCATTTTACAATTGCTAAATGCGTTTTCTCCAATGCTCTCTACTTCTTGTGGAATGTCAAGAATTCCCATCAATCGCCAATTGTATGCAAATGCATTGCTACCGATATGGGTAAGGGTAGATGGTAATGTTAATGTTCCAGAAAAATCATTGTTACAGAAGGCGTTTTCTGAAATGACTTTTAGACTTTTTGGCAAGTGTAATTCGCCTTTGAAATGGCAGTTAGCAAAAGCATCGTTTGCAATATTTGTTATACCATTATGTAAAGTTAGTGTTCCGTTAAAACCACAGTTATGAAATGCTTCAGATGGAAGTGCTGTAATACCTTGTGGTATTGATAATGAGCCTGTGAATCCAGAACAAGAGCTAAATGCACAATTACCCATTCTCTTAAGTTTTGCAGGTAATCTTAATTCACCATATAATCCACTACACCCAGAGAAGCAATATCCTCTAATTAATTCCAAATTATCTGGCAAAATTAAATTTCCTGTAAGATTTCTACAATTTTGAAATACGCCTCCATAATAGTCAGTTCCTTCATCACCCATGTCATCTTCGCCTCTATTTCCTAATTTTTTTAGAGTAGATGGGAGAGATAAGATTCCATTTAGACCGATACATCCGTTGAAAGCTCCACGTTTAATTTCTGTCACACCTTCAGGGATTATAAGAGAACCTGACAGATATTTGCAGCCGTAGAACGCATTTGAACCAATAGATTTTAAAGTGTCAGGAAGAACTATTCTATTGAGACTATTACTTCCTCCCACAGTCTGAATGAAATAGAAAGCACTATTTGGAATTTGATCATCCATATTCTCTTCATTCTCTTCGTTCTTTCCCCATCCTTTGATTCGAACTTCTTTCAAATTCAATGCTGACAAACGGAGCATAGAATCTCTCATGAAGTAAAAATCCTTTGCATTAATCTGTCCTGTAATCTTGAGATTTCGAACCTGAGTATAGTCCTTATTAGCCGCAGTAATGGCATTCTTCAAACCTCCAGGAGTAGAGTTGATGACAATATACTCCTTCGCCGTAGCATCATGGCTTACCAAATCATTCTCCCAAGGAGTGATGCTTTCGCTTATCAAAGTAAGTTTGTAAGCGCCGCTTCCGGTCTGCTTATCTACTTTGATACCGAAGTTCATCATCTTGCCTGCCACATAGGTAAATGCCTCGTTCTTAGTGAACTTATAAGGTACGCCGCCGATGGTGATGCTGAAGAGGGTTGTGCCGGCAGCCACGGTTTGAGGAA
>ERZ809742.369-NODE-369-length-11086-cov-10.5157_pt1 | contig 11086 bp, 10 predicted proteins | sample MGYA00520278_ERZ809742 | MGnify/ENA primary metagenome ERZ809742 (study PRJEB31588, sample SAMN03401275) | human gut metagenome | study: EMG produced TPA metagenomics assembly of the PRJNA231909 data set (A prospective, longitudinal analysis of the... | reverse complement strand
AAAAGAAGATGAAACTTTTTTTCTATAGAAAATTTATTCGCTTCGTAATAAAGCACTTTACCATCGTTATCAACAATACCATACAGATGAATGGTGGACAATATATCGAACACATGAACAACTATCAGGGAAAGGAGGATGAGAAATGTCTGGACAAAGAATGATCATCATGAACGCTGGTAGCTCGTACTTCGAGCATGTGGAAAACTATTATGGCAGCAATGCCTGTGAGCAAAACTCATGCAGAAATGCTGAGATGCCGGCTGAGCTGAAAACGGAAAAGGCTCAGAGGATAAAGAACAACCTGATAGAGATAGGCTTGGTAACCGAAAATTTCATGCCCTCAGGACTGTCTTCATCCGAAGCTGCCATCCTTGCCAACCAGATAGGTACAGAGTTGAAAATCGATAATATATGGAAAGTATTCGGCAATTATTGGGGTCCTAATCCGAACTCGATGAGAGCCGCCTACAACCGAGGAATGGAACAGAAGAAAACGGGTTCCTTCCTCGAAAAAGTGATGCCTGCTATCAGAGGCTAATCTGGCAGGTAGTACTAGTACGCGTACATAGTACGTACTAGGTAGAAGCGAGAAATTTGCCTTACCTTTGCCCCCGGAATTCAGAACCAATGCGGTCTGAGTTTCGGGGGCTTTTGTGTATCTGCACATCAACCGTGGTGGGAGCCCCCAATCTTCTAAATTATTTAATGATGGAAGTGAAAGCGTATGTGTTCAGTCCTCCTCCTTACAGACGGCTGAGAGTGGTGAAAACGGAAGAGGGGATTACCCCACAAACCAATCTTTTATTAACGAAATAACATGACAGAAACACAACATGTAATTGCACTGAACCCTTATCGCAAGGGCAATAAGGGGAAGGTGTTTTCAAACAGTATGGCGGTGTATGACAAGGTGATTGCATCGCCGGAAATCAGGAAGATGATTCAGCAGATTAGGGGCGAACTGCCTATCCCGAAGGTGAATGCCAACGATGCAGAGGCGGTGAAGAAGGCGCAGGACAGACTGAAGAGCGAACTGCCTTTCTTCTGTCCCCACTACGGCATCTTCAAGAACAACGTGCGCAGACAGGAGAATGCCCAGCCCGAGAGCTTCATGTTCCAGACTATCATCGACGTGGATGACAGGGAGTATGTAGACAAGGCTATCGAGAAGGCAAGGGAACTGAACTGCTCTGACAGCATCTGGAACGGCTCGCTGCTGCACCTCTGCTACAGTGCCCGGAAGAAGCTGCACATCGGTATCAGACTGCCGGTGGGAATGACCATCGAGGAGACGCAGAAGGCGTATTGCGAGGCGCTGGGGGTGCCGTATGACGAGAGCTGCATCACACCCGAGAGAATGATTTATCTCACCGATAAGGACTCGGAAATCTACAGGTCGAAAATGTGGTGCGCCGTGCTGAGCGAGAAGGAGATTCTGATGCGAAGGCAGGCGTATCTGGACCGCGGACTGACCGTGGACGGAAGAGGGAAAGTTAATAGTTTACAGTTAAAAGTTAATAGCAATGATAAGAATAATGAAAATAATAGACTATCGGGCAACGACGGCAATACTGCTGTTTCTGCTGGCTCTGCTGTTCAGCCTGCCCAACCTGGTGATAGCCATGGTGCTGATGCTCCTCATATCGGGCATTCTGGAGGCAATCAGGATGCTGGCGGATTGGGAGCCAGGGAGAAGAATCTGATTGCGTTTGACCTCTTTACGCAGGCTGCCGGACTCGGGGGCATGGAGATTGATACCGTGGGGTCGAGACACTCTTCGCTGCTGGCTATCATGAGCGCCGGTGCTTCGAGGGTGATGGAGGAAGAGGAACTGATGAAGGTGGTGAGGGTGAAAATGCCGAGCTACTATCAGGAGAACGACTGCCATCAGCTGATTCATGACTTCTATGCGAAATATGCTGACAATACGAAGCCGATGTCGAGGGAAGTGATGAGGGTGAATGCACTTGCAGAACAGAAGGCGAATGAAGTGAAGAGTGAAGAACGAAGAGTGAATAATTCGAATGCTGTGACTAATTATGCAGTTCAAAGTTCGAATCTCAAAGTTCAAAGTACCGGGGAGGATTATCCTGACCCGCCGGAGATGCCGAAGAAACTGCCGAAGCTGGTGGAGCTGCTGATATCGAGGACGCCGGAAGTTTATAAGCCGGCTGTGGCGCACGCTATCTTCCCGCCGCTGGCTACGCATCTCTGGAAGACGAGGTTCCGGTATATTGACAACGTGGAGCACGAGGCGAGACTGATGACGCTGCTGCTTGCGGGTACCGGAGCGGGTAAGAGCAGCGTGAACAGGCCTATCGATTTCATTATGGAGGATATCAGGCTGAGGGATGCTGAAAACCTGAAGCGCGAAAAGGCGTGGAAGGATGAGATGCTGCGCAAGGGTGCCAACAAGGATAAGCGCAAGAGACCTGAAAACCTGATTATCCAGGAGATTGATGCGGATATGACAAACCCGGCTTTCGTGATGAGAACGGCTGAAGCGCAGGAACATTTCCTCTATACTTCGCTCAATGAGCTAGACCAGTTTGATGCGCTCAAGGGCAGCGGAAGTCAGCAGTTCCGTATCATGTGTCTTGCCGCAGACCCGGGTAACAAATATGGACAAACTCGCGTAGGAACAATGAGTGTTACGGAGCGTGTTACCATCCGGTTCAACTGGAATGCATCTACCACCATCCAGAAGGGTCAGCGTTACTTCTCTAAGGTTCTTACCGATGGTCCTATCAGCCGTATCAACTTCTGTACCATCCCCGAAAGGGAAATCGGCGAAGATATGCCTGTTTACGGAACTTATGATGAATCGTACCGTGAGGCGCTACGGCCTTACATCGAAAATCTGAACAAAGTAACGGGTCTGATTGAGTGCAAGGAGGCGTTTCAGCTTGCCCTCAAACTGAAGGATGAAAATGCTGAGTTTGCCCGGCTGTCGCAGGACAGGACGTTTGAGAATCTCTCGTTCCGTGCCAACGTCATCGCTTACCTGAAGGCGTGCGTGCTGTATGTAGCCAATGGTTGCAAGTGGGAGCCGGAGATTGACGAGTTTATCCGCTGGAGCGAGCAGTATGACCTGTACTGCAAGATGCGGTTCTTCGGCGACATGATTGCGAAGGAGAACTTTACGGCGCAGAAGAGTTCGAAGCGCGGGCCTCAGAATCTTTTACAGATACTGCCCGATAACTTTACGGCTGCGCAGTTGCTTGCCATCCGGCTGGAGCATGGACTGGATGCGAAGGGTACCGATATGATGATCAGGCAGTGGCTGCACCGAAATTACATCAGGCGGGCGTATCAGTATACGGGCAAGCGTGACAGTTGTGACAGTTTTGAGAAGCTTAAGTACCGCCACGACGGTATGGTTATTAAATCTTAAATTTATTTTTACTTATGCAGATAGTTTTAAAACGTATAGCAAAGAAGAAGACCTACACGATAGGTCGCCTTTACATCCTGAAGGATGAGGATGTGAAGAAGCGCACGATTGAGAGTGTGAACAAGTGCAGGGGGCTGAAGACGGTGTGCGAGGTGCCCCAGGAGAAGCTGAATGCGGACTCGTATTTCTGTGATACGCTGGAGCCGTGCTGGCGCAATCTTCTGGGTGTGGAGCTGAGTCCTGCCGAGGAGAATGTGCGGTTGGGGCGTGTATCGGGCAAGAAGGCGCAGAAGATGAAGGGCAAGACGGCGATACCTGAGGGCACTTATCCGCTGGTGATCAGTAAGTCGCCGAGGTTTCAGATGTGGTTGCCGCTGCTGTTGGGTGTCCCCAATTTTGAGGGCATCCGCATTCATGCCGGCAATTATCCCGATGATACGCAGGGTTGCATCCTGGTGGGTGAAAACCGTGTGAAGGGCATGGTTGTGAACTCCCGCATCTGGCTCCACCGCCTCATCAATGCCATCACCGCTGCGAGAGACAGGGATGAGAGCATTTGGATTACCATTGGGTAGTGATTAGTGTTTAATTTTAATACCATTTTTAACATGAAAACAGAAGAAAATACAAAAAAGGAAGAAATGAAGAATGAAAAGACAGCGGGTAATGCTGTCGTGTTCGAAAACCCTGAATTCGGTAAGATTCGCACCTTAACCGATGAAGATGGAGAACCCTTGTTCTGTGCGAAAGATGTCTGTGATGTGCTGGGGTATAAAAACCAGCGTGATGCCATCCAGCGACATGTTGATGACCCTTGCGTCGTGAAACACGACGTATGGGTAGTGACTGGCAAAAAGAAGGATGGAGCTGCAGCAAATCGCTGGTGTCAGATGACTTTCGTTAACGAGAGCGGATTCTATGCTTTGGTGCTCGGATCCAAGCTTCCAACGGCGGTGAAGTTCAAAAACTGGGTTACTTCCGAGGTGCTGCCGCAGATTCGCAAGACGGGCGGTTATATTCCGGTAAAGCAGGGCGAGAGTGATGAGGAGACGATTCGGCATGCTGAAGAGATTCTCAGAGCTACACTCAAGGAGAAGGAGAATCTGCTGAAAAACCAGCAAGTGCAGATTGATCAGCAGAAGAAACTCATCGGAGAACAGGATACGGAGATTCGTCGGCTGAACGGTGTAGTAGACGAACAGGTGGTTTGCATCGCCAAGAACGGTGAGAACATCATCCAGTTGGAGAATCAGGTGGATCATCTTCTGCCGAAGGCGCTCTACACCGACAATGTGCTCAACTCAGTTTCCTGCTATACCACCACGCAGATAGCGAAGGAGCTGGGTATCACGGCACAGGAGTTGAACCGCCAGCTCTGCGCCCTTCATATCCAGTACTACCAGAGCGGCCAGTATCTGCTCTATGCTGATTATGCCCACATGGGCCTGGCGAAGAGCCGCACCCGCTACTCTACCCTCCCCGACCCTCACTGCGATGGGGCACAGGAGAAACTGGGCACCGCCTATACCCACACCTACCTCGTATGGACAGAAAGAGGAAGGAAGTTCATACATCTAAAAGTAAAAGGGTAAAAAGGTAAAAAGAGCCTAACGGGGGTAAGCTAGCTAGGGCTCTTTTTACCTTTTTTAGGGGGACCAGCGATGGAATCGCTGGGGACGGGGGCAGGAAGGGGGAAAGCCTCTTCCTGCCCCTTTCTGCCTATTCCTGCCCCGTTGCGCCCCGTTCCCAGCGATTCCATCGCTGGTCCTCAAAAAAAAAGGGAGAAAAATTTGGTAATTAGTGAATAAAGCCGTAACTTTGCATGCTCTTAAGCAGAATAAAGGAAATAGATTAGTAATTAAAAGCAAATATGAATAATCATACGACATCAATAACGACAAACAAGAAACATCACTACCGGGAACTGCTGGCTATCGGCATTCCTATCATCATAGGACAGCTGGGTACCATCATCCTGGGATTTGCTGATACGCTGATGATAGGCCATCACAGTACACCCGAACTGGCGGCTGCCGGACTGGTGAACAATATCTTCGGTCTCGTTTTCGTATCCTATATGGGATTCACCTACGGACTCACTCCTATCATCGGACGGCTCTACGGCGAGGAACGGACCGACTGCATCGGACAGAAAGTGCGCAATGCCTTCTGTGCCAACATGCTGACAGGCATCATCTTCACCCTCGCCCTCGTTGTGCTCTACCTGAATCTGGGGCGCATCGGACAGCCTGAAGAGCTGCTCTCGCTCATCCGCCCTTACTTTCTGGTAAACCTCGCCTCGGTGCTCTTCATGGGCATCTTCTTCACGATGAAGCAATTTCTCGACGGACTCGGACAGACCAAGGTGGCGATGTGGGCGATGATTGGCGGCAACATAATCAATATCCTGGGCAACTGGGTACTGATTTACGGTGTGGCGGGGTTCCCGGAACTGGGTTTGCTGGGAGCTGGTATTTCGACGCTGGTGAGCCGCATTCTGATGGCGCTGGCGATGGTGTGCATGCTGATGACGGGCAAGAATCTTGGGGAATACAGACGCGATATTCTGCACAGTTCTCTGACCAAGGCTGACTTCAGGGAGATGAACCGGTTGGGCTGGCCTCTGGCGCTGCAGCTGGGCATGGAATCGGCTGCCTTCACGCTGAGTTGTGTGATGGTGGGCTGGCTGGGAACCATTCCGCTGGCGGCTCATCAGGTGATGATTACCCTCTCGCAGCTCTTCTATCTCGTGCTTTCGGGCATGGCGGCTGCGCTGGCTATCCGCGTGAGCCATTTTATGGGGCAGAAGGACTACGGGGCAGTTCGCCGCAATGCCTACGACGGGTTCCGGCTGAACCTGCTGTTCTCGCTGTGTATGGGTTTGCCGGTGTTCCTGCTTCGCCATCAGATAGGTGGCTGGTTTAATGATAATGTGGAGGTGCAGGCGTATGTGGCTACGCTGATTATCCTGTTGATGATATATCAGTTTGGCGACGGACTGCAGTATACCTTTGCCAATGCGCTGCGTGGCATCGCCTGTGTGAAGCCGATGGTGCTCTATGCCTTCATTGCCTATTTCGTCATCTCCTTGCCGCTGGGCTATACCCTGGGTTTCCCTTGCGGCTTGGGCATTCTGGGCATCTGGATTGCCTTCCCGTTTGGTCTGACCATAGCGGGAGAAATGTATCGCAGAAGATTTGAGAAGGAACTGAAGAAGATTGAGGAATAAGAATCAGGCACGGATTTATAGACTGAAGGAAAAAAACAGGCACGGATTACACGGATTACACGGGTTTATAGAGACATGCTCGAAACGAGTTATTATCTCGAAAAAAAAATCCGTGTAATCCGTGAAATCCGTGCCTAAAAAAAATCTGACGGAATTTACTCAGCAACCTGCTCAGCACGATCATCTACGTTCTCACCCTCTGTAGGAGCGAGAGTAGCCTTGAAATCGGTGATGCCGTACTTAGCAAGAATGTTGTACCACTGGAGGAGCTTCTTGATATCGCTGTCGTGAACACGGTCGCGATCGTAGTTAGGAAGAACCTCAGCAAAATAAGCGTGGAGCTCAGCAACAGGCGCCTTCTTGTAGTTGAAAGTGCTAGGCTTGCCCTCTTCCTTCTTGCTTACGCTGTCGAGCACTTCCCAGAGTGGCACCTCATCAGCGTCTGTATACATAGCGATGTCACCAAGGCTTGTTACGCGGTCGGTAGCGAAAGCTGGAATACGCTTGTGAGTCTCATCGAGTGTTTCTACGATGAGGTTTCTGTTACCTCTTGATACCAATTTATAAAGGCCTGGTTTGCCTGCAATTGAAAGGATTGTTTCCATTGTCTTTTCTATTATTCTTTATTATTAATGATATCCAATAATTTTCTTACCTGTGCTTCGATATTCTGCTCGCCATCGTTCACGATTTCGAAATTGGAGCGGGCTGCGAGCTCTTCCTGCGGCATGACGGCATCTATCCACTGCTGCGCCTTCTCTGCCGGGATATGGTCGCGCTGCATGATGCGCTGGATGCGGACCGGGACGGGAGCCGTTACGCAGACCACGAAATCGAGGTGGATACGGCGGTAGAAACCGCTATCGAAGAGGATGGCACTCTCCATCCACTCATAGCTGCTCTGCTCGAAATCGCGCGCCACAGCCGGATGAACCACATCGTTGACAGCCTGCTTGTTAGCCTCGCCAGCCAGCAGAAACTGAGCCAGCACGGGCTTCTGCAAAACGCCCTCTGCACTGTAAACCTGTTCGCCCACCAGCTTCTTCAAGCCAGCCTGCAAGCGGGCATCGGTGCGCATGAGCCGCTTAGCCTCATCATCACAGTCGTAAACCCTGATGCCCTGTTTCTCTAATATCCGGCACACATAGCTCTTTCCGCTACCTATACCGCCCGTTATCGCTATCTTCATCACGATGAATTATTAACTGTAAATTATAAATTACTAATCATCATTTCATCATTGCTGTTCCAGCAGATAATCTACCATTTCCAGTTCGAGATGCGCCTTGCTCACCGAGCGCGGCACGCTGCGCAACTGGAGTTGGCACTTGTCAGAAGGGTTGTTAACCAGATCGTTATAATCTACTACCACCTTAAACTGGCTCGGTTTGATGGTTCTGAAGAGGCTGGCTCCGATGGTGAATCTTACCGCCACTTTAGATGGAAAGGTACGGAGCACCATGTTATCAGGCATGTTGATGGCCGTAACAGGCACATCGACCGACTCTTCGGTAAGCACATCAGGATATACCGCCAGACGCACCATCTGAGGCACAATCTTCATGCCACGTATCTTCTTGATAGGTACGCTGCGATGAATGGTATCCTGCAGGTTGCGCATGTTGAACGGCTCGATTTCTACCGATTGTAACTCATCGAGCTGCTTCTTGTTGGCATAAACCGTAACCGTAGACGGCAGAAATTCGGTATGCGCCAGATAATAGCTCTTGCTGGTTGTAATCTTACCTCTGAACACCACAGGCACTCGCTTGGAAGAGCCGTAGGTGAAGAAGAAATCGAATTTTGCCGGCTTAATGGAGAGCAGTTTGGTAGAGCCATAGAGCTGGGATGCCACCTGTTTCTGCACATCAGCCATCGGAATCTGTCCCGCTCCCGTTTCCTCGTCGGCATAATTGGCAAACCGGAATGTGAGCGGATGAATCTTGCCTCCGTAAGCATAGGTAACGAGTGTGAATCCCTTATCGCGCACCGTAATATGCACGGTATCAGTGAGTTCGCCGGTTATCACCGCATTACGGGGCACGCCCGTTAACTGCACAGGAATATTGAATTCTCTCTCTGTAGTCTCATTGAGCGTCATCATCAGCCAGAAGATGCCGCTGAGAGCGAGAAAGAACAAAAAAATCAGAAACTCCTTATTCAGACCACTGAACAGGAAGTTTCTGACAGCTTTTAATATGCTCTTGATACTACGCATTAGGTGTCTGACTAGCTGCATCAGCAAACACGTAGCCCTTAGCTACAGTGATTACCACGCCACGAGCTATCTCAACATCAACGGTATTAGCCTCGAGGTTAACACGCTTAACTGTGCCGTAAACACCGCCGCCTGTAACCACCTTGGTACCCTCTGCCAAAGCATTCTGGAACTTACGGATTTCCTTCTGCTTCTTCTGCTGAGGACGGATCATAAAGAACCACATGATAGCGAAGATAGCTACCATCATGATGAGAAAACTCATGCTGCTACCACCGGCAGCTGCTTGCAATACTAAATTTGTCATGTCGTTAAAAGTATTATCTATTATTATTTATGTTCTACATATAAAAAGGTGTGACCAGCAAGAAAGGCCTCCGTTATTTACTCACCCACGCCCGGAGCGCGATGAATGCGCGGACGACGGCCGGCTGGGTGCTGGTTGTCTGGGCGCTGTTTGCCGGCATGTTCGCCGTGCTGTGCGTGCTGCTTGCGCTCAGGCATCTCCTTCTGGATGAGGTTGCGGCTGATGAGCTCGCGGCAGATGTTGTCGATCATACCGTTAACATAACCGCCGCTTCGAGGAGTGCTGTATGCCTTGGCAAGTTCTACATACTCGTTGATAGTGACGGTAGCCGGGATGCCAGGGAAGTTCATAACCTCAGCGATGGCAATCTGCATGATAATTACATCCATATAGGCAAGACGTGAGAAATCCCAGTTGCGCAAAGCCTCGCTCATATAGCGCTGGTAGGTATCGCAGTTGAGGATGGTAGCACGGAAGAGCTTGCGTGCAAACTCTCTGTCTTCAGCATCCTTGTATTCTGGCAGCAATTCCTGCTTGGCCTTAGCATTCGGGTTGAAACGCTTGATAGTCTTCAATACGAAAGTATCTATGATATCCTTGTCATCGTTCCAGTAGAGGCTCTTCTCCTCAAGGAATGCATCAAGATCTTCATTATTCTGAATGAACAGCTTGTAGATGCGGCGCCATACCTCGCGGTCGCGGCTGTACTCGTCGAGATCGGCGAGTTCCTCATCAATAGCACCGCTGATATAATCAGCATAGAGATCGCTAGACGTAATCGCAGTATACAGTTTGCGCACCATTTCGATATCCTCATCCCAGTTGGAATGCTTTACATCTATCCATTCGAGCAGCATCTTGTTCTCTTCGAGCTGCAGAGCGAACTTATTGAATGCGAAACGTGGTGAAGGTTCCTGCTCACCCTCTCTCTTGGCACGAGCTACATCTACATCGTAGCGCTTGCGTGCCTCCTGGGTGATGGCAACGATGAGCTGCAACATGTAGTTGTACAAATCGTATGACTTGGAGAGACTAAACATCAGCTCCTTCTCAGCGTTATCCATGTTATGATCGCTGTTTTGATAGTATGCGTAGGTTAACTGCACAATCTTACGTCTTATCAAATCCCTATTAATCATTCTCTAATGTTTTTAAAAGATTCATTTATTAAATTACCTAATACGCTTGCAAAAATACACATTAAATAGGTAATAGACAAGAAAACGGGCAAAAATTTCAGTTTATTTAAGCAAAAAATTGTATTTTCAATATTTTTTCTGCATGTAGAACATGTTTTTCGGCAAAAAGTTTGCTCATTCCAAATAATTTTCGTAATTTTGCACCCGCTTTAAGCAAAGCTAATCCGTGTGATGGCGAGTTAAGGCACATTTTTATTAATAACTTAATTTAGAGTAACACAAAATGAAAGAGATTAATGTAACAGGTCAGAAGCGCACAGACCTTGGCAAGAAAGCTTCTAAGACATTGCGTAAGGAAGGTTTGATTCCATGTAACCTTTATGGTGAGAAAAGGGGCGAGAACGGTGCTCCTGAGGCTTTGTCATTCGCAGTTCCATTCGCTGAGTTGCGTAAAATCATCTACACTCCTCATGTATACGTTATCAACCTCATCATCGACGGTGAGAGCCACACTGCTATTATGAAGGAGATCCAGTTCCACCCAACAACAGACGCTCCTCTGCACGTTGACTTCTACGAGGTTAACGACCAGAAGCCTATCACTATCGGTATTCCAGTTAAGTTGACAGGTCTTGCACAGGGTGTACGTGATGGTGGTCGTATGAACCTCTCTATCCGTAAGATCAACGTTACAGCTCCTTACCAGGTTATCCCTGAGCACCTCGATATCGATGTTACAGAGTTGAAGATCGGTAAGAGCATCAAGGTAGGTGACCTCTCATTCGAGGGTCTCGAG
>ERZ809742.311-NODE-311-length-12502-cov-4.99655_pt1 | contig 12502 bp, 19 predicted proteins | sample MGYA00520278_ERZ809742 | MGnify/ENA primary metagenome ERZ809742 (study PRJEB31588, sample SAMN03401275) | human gut metagenome | study: EMG produced TPA metagenomics assembly of the PRJNA231909 data set (A prospective, longitudinal analysis of the... | reverse complement strand
GCATTGTACGCGTAAGACTTGCAGCATGGAATCAGTATAAACACGACATTTCCGGTACGCCAGAGTGTCTTCATTATCCCATACCAAGATGGATTCGCCATAAGTTACCAATGCAGTAACATATCGGTGGGCAGTGTTGATGTCATGCTGGGTCTGGAAAATGGTGATTGATTTGTCTTCTATCTTCTGTACCCGGTTACGCTCATGAAGAACGATGGCGACCATGCTGCCGATGATCGCCATTAGGAGGATGTATCCTACAAATATTTTATGCTGCAAAAGAATCTTCATTCATCTTTGAGTTTTTTACAATCCATATACTCACTTCATAGAGTACCCACATTGGAAATGCCACTAACAAAAGTGTGAACACGTCCGAAGTCGGCGTGATAATCGCGGCAACTACAAGGATAATCACAATGGCGTGTTTACGGTACTTGCGCATGAAATCCGCTGACAGAAAGCCCAATTTAGAGAACAGCCACGAGAGGATAGGTATCTCGAAGACGATACCCATTGCAAAACACATCATTACAAGTGTAGAGATATACGAGTCAAGCGTGATGAGATTATCCACATCGCCGCTAACCTGATAAGTTCCCAAGTAGCGGAATGTCAATGGGAAAATCAAGAAATAACAGACAATTACACCTAATGCGAACATCGCATAGCCACCTCCGACTATCCGTGTGACATATCGCCGCTCATTGTCATAGAGTGCGGGAGAAACAAACCGGAACAGTTGGTAAAGTATGTAAGGAGAGGCACACAACACACCGGCACACAATGCCGTCTTCATGTGAATGATGAACTGCTGCGCCAATCCTGTATTGATAAGCCTGATAGAGAATGAGTCCATACTTCCGCCTGCCCATGCTGCTATCCTGTTAAGCAGTCGATAGGTTATGAATTTGTCGTCTTTCGGGGCAAGCACGACATCAAATAGTTGCTCCTTGAAGAAGAACGCCGCAATGCCGAACACGACTGCCACGGCGGCAATCTTCATGATTGCCGTCCGTAGCACGTCCAAATGCTCCCAGAAGGATTGTGTGTTCTTTTCGGTTGCCATAGGGTTAATCCTTTCGTTCAGCATCTTTGATTTCGTCTAACTCTTTCTCGACATTGTTCATTCCATCCTTGAATGAGCGCACGCCTTTACCGATGCCATTCATCAGTTCGGGTATTTTCTTGCCGCCGAAAAACAGCAGCACAACCAACGCGAGCAGTAGCACTTCTTGCATACCTATCCCGCCGATAAATAATGGTGTCATAATGTTGTCTTATTTAGAATTGTCAAATGTAAAATCCAGTCGGCTATTAATGAATGACAGTTGGAAGTTTGTGAGGAACGTATCCACAGGCTCGGTTCAAGGAAATTACCTTCCGGGATAAGCCGTTTGGCATCTGCCTCGACTCCACTGATTCCACTGCTTGCACTTGATACTATCAGACCGATGTCTTTTCCTTTCATTTCATCGCCGTGGTGGAAAAGGAATGCTTGCAGCGGGGCTGCCATATTGCTCCACCAAAGCGGTGCTCCTATGATAATCCTGTCGTAATCGGCAAAGTTGACTTCCACTGGTTTGATTTCAGGATAAGATGCCGCATCGTTCGGATTGTTCCTGATTGCCTGAATCAGTGCACTTCCGATGGCATAATTGTTGGCCGCATAGTCAAGACCTTCTTCGGCTGGTTCTATTCTTACTGCATCTGCCTCTATTTGTGTTAGCAAATCAGTTACGATGGTATGTACATTGTTCGTGAAGCTGTAATACACGATCAGTGTCTTGCCCGTAGGATTGGGCTTATCGGGGTTGTCCGGATTTTCAGTGTTGTCCGGATTTTCAGGTTCATTGCCATGGGAAGAGCAGGCGCTCAACCCCACCGCTACAAAAACGGCAAATAGAAGACACAGAAACTTTTTCATAATACTTCTCATTGTTAAAAATTAAATTATTTGTTATTATTCGATAATACCTATCTGTTTGAGCCATTTATCAACGTCTTCCCGGGAGTTTCAGCCCAGTTTCCATACACAGGCAAACTGCCAATACCTTGCCTCCGGCTATTTCTTTTTAAGGGCCTTTTTGAGGAAATCTTCTATTCTATCGAATGGAATGACATCGAGGTTATCGTACAAATCGACGTGATTCGCTCCCGGAATAATCAGTAGTTCCTTATTGGCAGTGGTCAGTCGTTTGTAGGCATCTTCGCTGAAGTAGCGGGAATGAGCTTTCTCTCCGTGGATCATCAGCACGGCACTACGGATCTCTCCGATATAGGTGAGCAACGGCATATTTATGAATGAAAGCACGCTGGTCTTGGAGATTCCCTTGTTGGAGTTGGGAGAACGATGATGATAGCCGCGCTTTGTCTTGTAATAGTCATGGTAATCCTTGACGAATTGTGGCGCATCTTCGGGAACGGGGTCAATCACGCCGCCGTCGAGTTCATTCTCACCTGTTCGGTATGCTTTTGTGCGCAAGTCATTCAGTTGTCGGCGTAGTTCGTAGCGGGCATCCGCATTGTCGTTGGCATCGAAATATCCGTTGGCATTCACCCTGCTCATATCGTACATGGTGGATGTTACTGTCGCTTTAATTCGCGGGTCATTGGCAGCCGCATTGAGAGCAAATCCGCCCCAACCACAGATGCCTAGTATGCCAATGCGCTCCATATCGACATCTTCCCGGGAGGTCAGATAATCGACTGCCGCACTGAAATCCTCCGTGCTGATTTCAGGTGATGTGAGATAACGGGGCGTGCCGCCGCTCTCACCGTAATAAGAAGGGTCGAACGCGATAGTCAGAAAACCACGTTCGGCAAGAGTCTGGGCATAACGACCCGACACCTGTTCTTTCACAGCCCCGTAAGGACCGCTGACAGCAATGGCAGCCAAGTGTCCCTGTGCATCCTTTGGTTTATAGAGGTCTGCGGCAAGCGTGATGCCGTAACGGTTGTGGAACGTGATTTTCGTGTGTTCCACCTTATCACTCTGCGGGAAGGTCTTGTCCCACTCCTGTGTTAATTCCAAAGTGTTCATATCTGTTGATTTTGTTGTTTCCTGTGCCATGACATTCATAAAAGTCAGGAATGTCATTATGGCGATAGCTTGCAATTATGGGGCACAGAACGAAACGTATATGAGTCGGTCGGCTGAAAAATGGGTGAAGGGTCTGTGTTTCAACGAATTAGGTGTGGGTGGCTGAAATGACGGCGTAAAACGAAGCGTTTACATAGGCTTACATTTGGTTTACTTTAGGGGTTTGTTGAGGCTCCTGTGGTTTACATGGGGCTTACGGGTGGTTTATATTGCGTTTCTGTTGGTGCTTGGTGTTGTGTTGGGGTGGGGTAGAATGGTGGCTGAGGCCACTTTTTTTATGGCGATTTTGAAATTTGATAATGCGAAATTATTCCATATAATGAATATTTGGTATATTTGCAGAAACAAAACGAGTGAATATGGCAAAGGTTATACACGTGCATCTGCTGCACAATATAGAGGGGACGAAGCGGAAAGACTGGTATTTCAGCAGCATTTCTGCGGTTTATACGGTTTTGACGGCTGAACAGATAGGGGCAATGAAGAATTATCTGCTCCATGCAGGGCTGTCGGGCAATGGTACATTATGCACGAAACGCGCTATAATCAAGCAATCTACGCTCATTTCGTGCTCTCGTGGGGCAGATGATTAGAGGGGTGTTTTAATGGCGTTAGAACGCAAATAAAAGGCCGTTTGAGCGGTCATTGGTTGGGAGGTCGTTTGGCCTCCTTTTTTTGTGTCCAAAATGGCGAAAAATGGGAATGGGGTTACTATTGGGGTTACAAATAGGGGTTACATTTCCCGAAAATAGGGGTTACACATTTGGGGTTTTCGGGGGTAGGATAGAGGGGGAGGGAAAAGGATAGTTTTAAGGGATAGGGTGGGGGAAACTACCCATTTGTGATATAGGTAAAATGAGAAAGAATCGGGCTAAAACCTTGTGTTTATGGGGCTTCTTATATAATGTGTGCCTCAAAAGAGGGGGTACACCCCTCCAAATGGGGTATGAATGACATTGGAGGGGTATATGTATGGTGTTATTCTAATCTTATGACACCGATGACTAAGGCTACTGCGTGAATGGCAGAGTACGGCAACTCAAACGGGTCGTATTTTTCGTTGTCCGATACGATGAGAACATGGTCTTTGTCGCTTCCTGGTTTTATTCGTTTGATGAGTGCGCCTTGGTTTGTGTCTATAACATAAACTTTGTTCCATTGGAAGAACAAATCAGACATTGGAACTCGTTGGCAAGCGACAATATCACCTGAACTATATTTAGGGTACATGCTTGACCCTTTTACAGGAATGAGAAAGTCCGCGCCTTTAAATGCTGGCACAACGTATCGTTCGCACTCATATTCAAGTACGGTTCTCTCGTCTGTCAAAGCTCCTGCCATAGCATCGATGGGGATAAGTGGAATACCCTCGTGGCTGTTATCCGGGACAGGGACTGCTATGTTTTTTTTGTGATCATCATTAGAAAATCCCCGAATATGTTTGTCTGAGTTGTTTTCAAGCATATTACCAACTCCAATCATAAGCCATCGGGCTGAATATTGGGGATAATTTTCAACTATTGTTTGAACCCACTTAGACTGAATGTCTGTACCATTATTTATAGCACGGGACAGAACTCCCTTGCTTGCACCTATCTGACGTTCAAGAGCGCCGATAGTTATCCCCTCATTTGAGGCTATTTCCTGTATTCTTGATAAAATATTACCCATAAGTTGAAAATAATCCCCGAATATGTTTGTCGGGTTGAAAATTATCGCTATCTTTGCAGCGTGTTCCAATATGAACGAGCGGCCAAAGATACGAAAAATGACCGAGAATAACGAATTTTTGCAATTAAAGAATATGAACGACAATGAATTAAAGGAATGGCAGACGCAAAGCGTGAAGCACAAGGTGGCGATGGTTCTGATAATGGATGGTGTGAGTTTCAGCTACACGGAAGAGGACGGAATCGTATTTACAGCACCAGAATGCTATGTAGCGAGATTGATAAGACGGCTGATGTCCTGCTATGGATGCAGCCTAAGACCGAAGATAAACGAGGTAAAATGATTGAAGGATAACACGGAAGCCCCGAATGCTGCACTGGATAGTCAGCGTCCGCACTGGATAGTCGGTAGGGCTTGCCTCGGATGACGGCGGGAAAGACCGCAGGAGTGGCAGGTTTGCCGTGCGCTGGATAGCCACCTGGGGTTCAACTCCCCACACTCCACAAATAAGTATAACGTAAAAACAAGTGAGATATGAAAAAGTACATTCACGTAACAAAGGAGGTTCGCCAAGAACTGGCGAAAGTTTTCAAGGTGGGCGACCGCACCGTGCGGAATGCTCTTCTATTCGACAAAGAGCGTGGTGACACGGACTGCGCAAAGCGTATCCGCATGTTTGCTCTCCAGAAAGGAGGCATCATGATGACGGTTGTTCCTGAAGTGGAAGTACTGTATGACTACGATGGCATGATTAGCCAGTACTTCCCAAATGGGGCAAAGATAGAGACCGACAAGAACACAGGCGATACCGACCTGTTCTACAAAGGTGAGCGTGTTGCCCGTTGGGAAAACATCAAGATGAGCGAAATGGACGGCATTCAGCGTTTGGCAGAGCTAATCAATGCAAAGAATGTTGATTCGTTGTTCTTGAAAAAACAGTCCGTAAGCGAATAATCGGGAGGCAGAATTATGGAGTACCACGATAACAGACTTTGCATCTCGATGCGAGAGCTTGTAGATGGCGGCATCATGTCCGTACCCAACTATAAGCAGCTCTCCGCACGCGGTCGCATAGATATTGTGCGTCGTGGTGGGAGAGGCGGCTACGCACTCATCGCGGTCAGCAGTCTGCCCGATGCCTATCAGGAGAAACTCAAGACCCTGTACCCCGACCCGTCGATGGAAGTGCTGCTTGCCTGGCTTGATGCCAACTATGAGGTGGACCAGGCAGCCGTAGCCTATTTCAATGACTGGCGCAACCAGTGCGGACACGACCACGCCACCGATGCCCATGTGAAGGAGTATGTTACCAACGCCAGCGTGCTGAACGCCTGCATCAAGTTGTACAACAACGCCAAGGCGATACAAAAGACGATGGGGCAGAAGTACGACAGGAGCATGATGTCGCAAGCCGTGGAAGGCTACCGTATGAAAACCGGGCACACACTGCCGGCAAGTATGCTGCGCTTCCGCAAGAAGGTGAACGAATACCAAAGGGACGGCTACCAGTGCCTCATCAGCCGCAAGTTCGGCAACCAGGCAAGCCGTAAGGTGGACTACCGTACCGAGCGACTGATACTCTCCATCGCCGTGCTGCCCAACAAGCCGTTCAACACCAACGTGTGGGAAATGTATAACTCATTCGTGTGCGGCGAGCTGGACGTGTACGATCCCGAAACAGGTGAACTTTTCGACCCCAGTGAATGGACTGACAAGAACGGCGACCCGAAGTCGCTGAGCGAAAGCACCATCACCAACTATCTGAACAAACCGAAAAACCGCCTGTTCATTGAGCACTCGCAAGACTCCTACACCACATTCATGCACGAGCAGATGCCCCACGTCCACCGCCATGCGCCCGAGTTCTCGTTCTCGAAGATTTCATTCGATGACCGCGACCTCCCACGCAAGCTGAAGGACACCAAGGCAAGACCGAAGGCATACTACGCCTACGACGTTACAAGCCAGTGCGTGGTGGGCTATGCCTACAACCGCAACAAGAACGTGGACTTGGTGGCCGACTGCTTCCGCTCCATGTTCCGCTTGATAGAGAGCAAAGGGTGGGGCTGCCCGGCACAGGTAGAGGTGGAGAACCACTTGATGACCCAGTGGAAAGACAGTTTCCTGAAGGCTGGCGTGTTGTTCCCGTTTGTGCGCTTTTGCGCCCCGATGAACTCGCAGGAGAAATATGCCGAGCCGATGAACGGAGCCAAGAAACGCAGGGTGGAGCACCGCAACCATCTCGGCATTGGACGCTTCTACGCCAAGGACAGACACTATCGCACGGAAGCCAAGAAGGTGTTTGACGAAAAGAACGACACCTACGAGGACAAGCAGTACTACAGCTGGGACGAACTCATTGCCGACGATATACGCGACATCAGGGAGTTCAACAACACCCTCCACCCGAACCAGAAGAAATACCCCGGCATGACACGCTGGCAGGTGCTTGAAGCCAACATGAACCCAATGCTTCAGCCAATGGACAAATCAGTGTGGGCACGCTTCATCGGAGAACACACCGAGACCTCCATACGCAGGAACAGCTACTGCAGGGTGGCATATAAGGACTGGTGGCTGAGCAAGACCGAGGTGATGGAACGGCTCGAGCCGAACAACTACAAGGTGGATGCCTACTGGCTGACCGACGAGGACGGCAACGCGACCGACGTGTACATCTTCCAGAACGACCGCCTTATCGACAAGCTCGAAGACGTGGGCACATTCAACACCGCCGATGCCGAGCAGACCGACGAGGACCGCGAGATATTCGTGAACCAGCAGAAGAAGATAGCGGCATTCAACGCATACGTCAAGAAGAACGCCATAGCAAGCGTGGGCATATCAAAGGCAGAGCTGACCGCCCATGGGGAGGCAGCGCCACCGCCACCGCTTGAACTTCCGCCAATGGAAGGCGAGCCGGAGATGGAAGTAACCTACCACGTTTCAGACCCGTTGGCAGACCTTTAGAATAGACTTAGAACGATAATAAAATAACGTGAGACAATGATAACGACTGAGAACAAAAAGCGGATACTGGAGGCGATAGCCGCCAACCGCACGAACTATCCGAGCGATGCCAAGCACGCAGCCTCATTGGGCATCAGCACCTCGGTATATAGCGCAATAAAGAACGGCCAGACCGACAAGGCACTGAGCGAGGCCAACTGGATAACCATCGCCAGGAAGTTGGGCGTGAACCTCAGAGGCGGCATCGAATGGAAACCGGCACGCACCGCCACCTTCGACTATATCACCAAGCAGCTGGAGTTCAGCCAGCAGAGCGGACTGAGCGCGATACTTTGCGACATACCCAACATCGGCAAAACGTTCACGGCACGCTACTATGTGCAGGGACACCGCAACGCCATCTATGTGGATTGCTCGCAGGTCAAGACCAAACTGAAGCTGGTGCGCAAAATCGCCACCGAGTTCGGTGTAGGCGGCAACGGCAGATACAGCGACGTGTATGAGGATTTGGTCTATTACCTCCGCTCCATCGAAACACCGCTCATCATCCTTGATGAGGCTGGCGACCTACAGTACGAGGCATTCCTGGAACTCAAAGCCCTATGGAACGCCACCGAAAGATGCTGCGCCTGGTACATGATGGGAGCAGACGGGCTGAAGGCGAAAATCAACCGCTCCATAGAGTGCAAGAAAGTGGGCTACACCGAAATGCTCAGTCGTTACGGCGACCGCTACTCCAAGGTAACACCCGATGACTGCAAGGAGCGCGAGAAGTTCCTGAAAGACCAGGCAAGCGTGGTGGCACGGGTGAACGCCCCAGAAGGTGCCGACATTGCCACACTGGTACGCAAGTCGGGTGGGGGACTGCGACGAGTTTACACGGAAATAGAGAAACTTAAAAGAGTACAGGCATGATGACGAAAATGGAAATGCAATATATGGATGCGGTTATACAGATAAACCGCCGACAACGGAATAACGAAGTGGACTGGGAACAGCGTCGCTATGAGATAGCAAAAGGTATTCTTTGCCACGGCTATGACAGAATGCAATATACTACAGAAGCATTTACAGATTTTGACACGGAGAAAGTGAAATTGGCAGTACAGTATGCTGATGCACTTATTGCCGAACTGAAGAAAGGAAAGTGATATGGCAAAGCGAGCATACAGCCCCAAGGACGTGGCGAACATCAAGTGCAAGGCACTACCATTTGAAGGACAATGGAAAGACGTGTTTGGCCAGCCGGAAGAGGGCGACACATGGTTTATCAGCGGACCCAGTGCCAGCGGCAAGAGTTCCTTTGTGATGCAGTTTGCCAAGATGCTCTGCGGAATAGGCAACGTGCTGTATGTGTCCTTGGAAGAAGGTGTGGGACTGTCGATGCAGCGACGGCTCGCCCAGTTCAAGATGACCGAGGTGCAAGGCTCGTTCCGCATCATTACCGACGGCGACATCAAGGCGCTGGAAGAACGGCTGGCAAAGCCCAAGAGCGCCAAGTTCATCATCGTGGACAGTTACCAGTACGCATACGAGGCAGGGTGGGAATATTCGCAGACCAAGGCACTGATAGAACGCTTCAAGCGCAAGACGTTCATCTTCATCAGCCAAGAGGACAAAGGCAAGCCCATCGGCAAGCCTGCCATCCGACTGAAATACGCAGCCGGGGTGAAGGTGAGGACGCAAGGCTTCAGAGCCTACTGCCAGGGAAGGTATTCGGGCAACGTGAGCGAATACTACACCATCTGGGAGGAGAAAGCGGTAGAGGTTTACAACGATACAAGTCAAATAAATAAAACATAACTGAGATGAAAAAGAAAGTTTATATCAGCGGAGCAATAGCCCACTACGACCTTGCGGAGCGTATGGCGACCTTTAACCATGCGGCACGCTATCTTTCCATAAAAGGCTACGAGCCGGTGAACCCATTTGAGAACGGCGTGTCGCAGGACGCGCACTGGATGGAACACATGAGAACCGACATCGCCCTGCTTTTGGAATGCGACTGCATCTACATGCTGCAGGGCTGGGAATTGAGCAAGGGTGCAAAACTGGAACTTGATGTTGCCAGTTCGTGCGGCATTAAAGTGATGTTCGAGGGGCATGAGAACAACGTCCGAGAATACACCTGCTGCTTCTGCGGAAAGAAACACATCGGCTACGGCAACAGCCCATACCCATTGAAAGACGACGGTGAGTGCTGCCCCGAATGCCATGTGAAGGTGATAGGCGAGAGATTGAAACTGTCGAAACTCCAAAACAAGAAAGAGCCATGATACAGGAAGTAACCAATTTTGCACGCTTCTACGGCATACTGAAGGCGAGCTACAAGTTTGCCACCAAGGAGCTGGGCGATGAGTTCAAGGAAGGAGTGGTGAGTCAATTCACTAATGGACGTACCACTTCGCTTAGGGAAATGACCCGTAAGGAGTACGACATGATGTGCGACAAGCTCGAAGGTGTGACAGCCAAATTGATACGCACCGCCAAGGACGTACAGCGCAAGCATCGAAGCCAGTGTTTGAGATTGATGCAGAAGCTCGGCATCGACACAACAGACTGGACACGCATCAACGCATTTTGCCGGGATCAGCGTATTGCCGGCAAGGTGTTCTCCCAACTAAGTAATGAGGAATTGGAGCAGCTATCGGTGAAGCTCCGCTCCATCCAGCGCAAGGGAGGTCTGAAACCCAAGAAGGAACCGACACCTCCAGCACAGCCACAAGTGGAATACATGATGGTGCCAATTGGAAATGGAGGTGAGGCATGAATGAGAAAGTGAAGCGAGTGATGGAATTTATTCATGGCATCGCATACAGAGAACTCCAAGGTGACCAGTACATCGAATTTCTTGAGTGTATTGAATACGAGATAGACAAGGAACTGGATGAAGGCGACTGGCCGGAACCAGAAGAAGACGAGTGATAAGCAATCAAAATAATAATCAACAAAAAGTTTACTACAATGGCAAAAAGAGAAAAGAAAGTAATCATTACCGGTGTGACAAGAGAATCAGCCGAAGACGCGTTCGGAGCCTATGCAAAGGCAGACGCACAGAGTGCGAAAATCACGGCAGATATTGAATTGCAGTGTGCCAAGATCCGCGAGAAGTATGCCAACAAGCTGGCAGAACTGGAAGGTGAGAAGGAGAAAGCCTTCGACACGCTCCAGGCTTATGCTACCGAGAACCAGGCAGAGTTGTTCACCAAGAAAAAGAGCCTTGAGATGACGCATGGCGTTATCGGCTTCCGTACTGGCACACCTAAGCTGAAGACCCTGAAAGGCTTCACATGGGCAAGTGCCCTGCAGCTGGTCAAGGAGTTCCTGCCTGGCTATCTGCGACAGACCGAGGAGATAGCCAAGGACAAACTCCTTGCAGACCGCGACGTGGAGAATATTGTTCCTCAGATGAACAAATGCGGTATCCAAGTGGTGCAGGACGAGACATTCTACGTTGAACCCAAGAAAGAGGATGCCGTATGATACTGGAAGTGGAGAAGAAACCGAAAGTGGCCTTGTGCCGTAAGTGTTACGGCACAGGTCGTCTCCACGACAAGGAGACTGGCAAAGAAAGCACATGTGACCAATGTGAGGGAACGGGCAGAGTAACCGTCAGCGCAAAGATGAGCTATGACATCCGTCCCTATAAACCAAGAGACAGACACTAAAACATTTTATGAGCAAGAGGCGAGGAGCAAGCTATCAGAAACGTGTCACCGACATAAATAGGATATACGACCAACATGCCAAAAGCGGAATCAGCAACCGCGAGATATGGCGAAGGTACGTGTATCCTGTTTATGGTATATGTGAGCGTACCTTCTACAACCTCCTTAATGCCTCTTGTGACCCAAAGAACGAAGTGCCACAAGAGGCACAGACGTTTCTAAAATTCGACTTTGACGATGAACCAGGACATACAGAAAATTATCCGCAATATCCTAAACGACGTTAGGGTGGAGTTGAGTGATGAGTTTGACCGCAACTTTGAACGGCAGGCATTCTTCAACGAGGCATGGCAGCGCAGAAGCAGTCCTACACGTCCTGGCGGTTCCATACTGATAGACACCGGCAAGTTGCGGCAGAGCATCAGCAGCCGAACCACAGACAGCAGTATCACGTTCTGCTCGACACTGCCTTATGCAGCCATACACAACGATGGAGGCGAGATAAAGGTGACGGCGAGGATGAAGCGATTCTTCTGGCATAAGTACCATGAGGCGACAGGCTCATTCGGACGCAAGAAGAACGGTGAGAGACGTAACGACAAGCGCACCATACAACTGAGCACCGAGGCTGAGTTCTGGAAGCACATGGCTCTGATGAAAGAAGGCAAGAGCATCAAGATACCGCGCCGCAGATTTCTTGGAGCATCGCCAGAAGTGGAGCAAGCGGTCAAGGACATCATCGAGGAGAACCTTGCAGAGTATTTTGAACACGAATATAAATTGAAATGAGAAAGGAATTATTCAACGCCATTAAAGCAAAACTGGCGAACGATGTGCCTGAAGTGCAGCACATCGATTTGTGGAACCACAATGTGGAGTTTGTAGAGCAGGAAGAAGGATGGGCGCGTCCAGCCGTCTTTGTGGAGTTTGGAAAGATAGAGTGGTCGCCATTTCAAGGCGGCAGTCAGCGTGGCAAGGGTCTTGTTACTATTCACCTTGTGACAGACTGGGCTGACGGTGGCCATGATGCAGCTTTCGACCTTTGCCACCAGGTGCATACAGCCCTTGACGAGATCGGAAGAGCACACGT
>ERZ809742.304-NODE-304-length-12675-cov-5.35309_pt1 | contig 12675 bp, 5 predicted proteins | sample MGYA00520278_ERZ809742 | MGnify/ENA primary metagenome ERZ809742 (study PRJEB31588, sample SAMN03401275) | human gut metagenome | study: EMG produced TPA metagenomics assembly of the PRJNA231909 data set (A prospective, longitudinal analysis of the... | reverse complement strand
GTTGTGGTAGGACATATACGCCTTCCACGTTCCGATTTCCTGTGCCTGCAGGCCCGTGGCCGAACTCAGGAGTCCGGACAAGAGCAGGGCTGATACGAAATGTTTCATCATCTATGAGATATAATAGGTATAAATGGGGACGGACAAGCCTGGACGGGCAAGGATAGCTGTTCCGTCTTGTGCTTACGCCTTCTCTCCGTGGAGAAACGCCACCAGTTTTCTGACGGCTCTTCCTCGGTGAGAAATTTGGTTTTTGACGGTCTCGCCCAGTTCGGCAAACGACTGGTCGTAGCCTTGGGGGATGAAGATGGGGTCGTAGCCGAAGCCTTCCGTGCCATGCTTCTCCAGGGCGATTTTTCCCTCCACCTCGCCGCAGAAGCAGTCCGTACGGGGCGAGGCCGACGGCGCGTCCTGTCTCCTTATTAACGTGATGATGGTGCGGAATCGTGCCTTTCGGTTGTTATTATTTCCTAATTTTGCCAGCAGTTTGCGCATATTGGCCTCGCTGTCGTGGTCCGTGCCCTCGGCGTAGCGCGCGCTGTGGACTCCCGGCTCGCCACCCAAGGCATCGACCTCCAGTCCCGTGTCGTCGGCAAAGCAGTCGTAGCCATAGTGGTCGAAGACGTACTGGGCTTTGGCGAGACTGTTCTCCTCCAGCGTAGCCCCGTCTTCGGGAATATCCTCGTGGCAACCGATGTCGGCCAGGGAGAGGAGCTCGTAGCCCTCTCCCAAAATCTCGCGCAGTTCGCGCAGCTTGTGCGCGTTGTTGGTTGCAAAAACCAGTTTTATCTTGTCGTTGTTCATGTTCTATTCGTCGTTTATTTCTTTTAGTCCATCATCTTCTTGTTGATCATGCTTGTTCCTCTGCGGCAGGAATTTCTCCCTTTATAGTGGGTTTCTGTTCCTTTGCGTCAGGGGCTTCCGTATGGTTCATTTGGGCTGCTTTCTCGGTTTCCTCGTCCAATGCCATTTCCTTGCGCATCTTCTCCGAGATATTGCCCTTGATCTCGTCGAAGCCATTGCCAAAGACGCCAATGACGGCCGACTGCGAGACGAAGGCGTGGGGGTCCACATACTTGATGAGGCGGAAGATGTATTGGCTCTCGCGCTTGCGGGCAAGGACGAAGAGCACCTTGGTCGGCGTGTTGGTGAACCAGCCGTAGCCGTCGAGTATCGTCACGCCGTGGTGGGTCGTGCTGCCAATGGCGCTGGCTATCTTCTCATAGTTTTTGGAGAAGATCAAAAACTGCACGCTCTGTCGCCGAGAGTTGAATACGTAGTCGAGCATGACGTTCTCCGTCAGCAGCGTGAAGAGGCCGAAGACCACCGTGTGGAGACGCTCCTGCATCGTTGCGCCAAAGGCTGAGAAGAAGAGACAGGAACCGATGATGCAGAAGTTGACGCAGATGAGGACGTTGCCCAGCGAGATGTCCTTGTACTTGTTGATGCAGGCCGCGATGATATCCGTGCCACCGGTTGATCCATTGCTCAGGAAGACGATGGCAAGGCCCGATCCGGTGAACATCGTGCCAATAATCAAGGCCATGAACGTGTTGCCTGCTCCGAGGATTTGGATCATCTGGCCGTCGGCCCCCGTCATCCAACTCTGTGCCAGCGTGAGCATGGTGGAGAGCAGGACGATGGCGTAGATGGTCTTGAGCAGGAAGCGCAGGCCCAGGATCTTCAGCGCCGCGATGAGCATGACGACGTTGAGCGTCAGGTAGGTTTGGTAAATGGGAATGCCCGTGACGTAGAATATGATGGCGGAGAGACCTGTCAGCGCACCTGTCACAATCTTGTAAGGCAAGAGAAAGCAGGTCCATCCTATGGTGTAGAACATCAGGCCCAGGGCGATGCAGAGGTAGTCCAGCATCTGGTTTTTCATGTGCTCCCTACTGTTGAGAAAGTTTTTTACCGTTTTTGACATAATTGCTATTGAGATATACTGTTACTATTGATACTATCGAGATATACTATAGAGATATACTATTGCTGAGACAAAATCTATTGAGATAATCTTGTGTCTGTGAAGAGGGGTCGGAAGATGTTTTCAGCTCCCGACCCCTGTTATGCTAATCGTCTTTGGTCGGTCTATTTTACCACGATATTGATGATGCGTCCCGGTACGACGATGGTCTTGACGACCTGCTTGCCCTCCAGGTACTTCTGGCTTCGCTCGTCGCTCATGGCCGCCTCGATGATGGCCTCCTTGCTGGCCGTGGCGGGCAGGTTGATCTGGAAGCGCGCCTTGCCGTTGAAGGAGACGGACATCTGCACTTCGTCCTCGACGAGGTAGTCTTCGTTCCAGGTCGGCCACTCGGTGTCGCAGACGCTTCCCTCGCCGCCTGTCTGCTCCCAGAGCTCCTCGGCAATGTGTGGAGCGAAGGGTGCGAGGACCGTCACCAGGGTACGGAGGATGCGGAGGTTGCGACACTTCTGCTGCGTCAGCTCGTTGGTGCAAACCATGAATGCGCTTACGCTCGTGTTGTAGGAGAAGACCTCGATGTCCGTGCTCACCTTCTTGATGAGCTTGTGGAGGCTCTTGAGTTCTTCCTTCGTCGGATTTTCGTCGACGAGCTCCTGCTGGAAGAGTTTCCAGAACTTCTTCAGAAAGCGGTGGCAACCGTCGATGCCGTTGGTGTCCCAAGGCTTGCTGGCCTCCACCGGACCGAGGAACATCTCGTAGAGGCGGAGCGTGTCGGCGCCATACTGGCTTACGATGTCGTCGGGGTTGACCACGTTGAACATCGACTTCGACATCTTCTCAATGGCCCAGCCACAGACATACTTGCCGTCTTCGAGGACAAACTCGGCGTTCTTCAATTCGGGACGCCAGGCGCGGAAGGCGTCGAGGTCGAGGACATCGGCGTGGACGATGTTCACGTCGACGTGGATCGGTGTGGTGTCGTACTGGTCCTTCAGTCCCTTGGAGACGAAGACGGGGTGTTCGGCAGCGTCGGCTGCATTGACACGATAGACGAAGTTGCTGCGGCCCTGGATCATGCCCTGGTTGACCAGTCGCTGGAAGGGCTCCTCCTTGCAGCTCACGCCGAGGTCGAAGAGGAACTTGTTCCAGAAGCGTGAGTAGATGAGGTGGCCCGTGGCGTGCTCCGTTCCGCCGACGTAGAGGTCCACGTTCTGCCAATACTCGTCGGCCTTCTTGCCCACGAGTGCCTGGTCGTTGTGCGGATCCATATAGCGGAGGTAGTAGGCGCTGGATCCGGCGAAGCCCGGCATGGTGCAGAGCTCGATGGGGAAGACGGTCTTATGGTCGATGAGTCGCTTTTCGACCACGCAGCGCTTCTCTGTGTCCCAGGCCCACTTCTCGGCGCGTCCCAATGGAGGCTCGCCACTCTCGGTGGGCTTGTAGGCGTCGATCTCGGGCAGCTGCAGCGGCAGGCAGTCTTCGGGAATCATATAGGGCATGTCGTCCTTGTAATAGACGGGGAAGGGCTCACCCCAGTAGCGCTGGCGGGAGAAGATGGCGTCGCGCAGGCGGTAGTTGACCTTGACCTGGCCGATGCCCTGCTCGGTGATAAAGGCCTTGGTCTTGGCGATGGCCTCCTGGACGGTCAGTCCGTTGAGCGTGAGTGTGGAGTTCACACCCTCGCGCGGCGAGTTCATGACCGTGCCCTCCTTGGCGTCGAAACTCTCCTGGCTGACGTCGGCTCCCTCGATGAGCGGGACGATGGGCAGCTGGAAGTGGCGAGCGAAGGCGTAGTCGCGTGAGTCGTGAGCCGGGACGGCCATGATGGCTCCCGTGCCGTAGCCGGCGAGCACATATTCAGAGATCCAGATGGGGATGCGCTCGCCCGTGAACGGGTTGACGCCATAGGATCCGGAGAAGACACCCGTCACCTTGTGGTCGGCCATGCGGTCGCGCTCCGTGCGCTTGGCGACATAGGCGAGATAGGCCTCCACCTCCTCGCGCTGCTCGCTGGTAGTCAGCTGGGCTACCAGCTCCGACTCCGGAGCCAGTACCATGAAGGTGACGCCGAAGATCGTGTCGGCACGTGTGGTGAAGATGGTGAAGTGGCCGCGGCGTTCCTCCGTGCCCTCAGGGGTGATGCTCTCGAAGCGCATCTCTGCTCCCTCGCTGCGTCCCACCCAGTTGCGCTGGGTCTCCTTGATGGAGTCGCTCCAGTCCACGAGATCCAGTCCGTCGAGCATCCGCTGCGCATAGGCCGAGACGCGCAGGCACCACTGGCGCATCTTGCGCTGGACGACGGGGTAGCCGCCGCGCACGCTCACGCCGTCCACCACCTCGTCGTTGGCCAGCACCGTGCCCAAGTCCTGGCACCAGTTGACCATCGTCTCGCCGAGGTAGGCGATGCGGTAGTTCATGAGCGTCTGTTGCTGCTCCTTCTCATTCATGCTCCGCCAGTCGCGGGCCGAAAAGACGAGCGGCTCCGTCTGGGCCACGTCCATGTCGAGCGTGCCCTCCTCCTCGAAGTGGCGCACCAGCTCGTGGATGGGGCGCGCCTGCTTCGTGCGGTTGTCGTAGTACGACTCAAACATCCGCTCAAAGGCCCATTGGGTCCAATGGTAGTAGCCGGCGTCGCAGGTGCGCACCTCGCGGCTCCAGTCGAAGCAGAATCCTATCTTGTCCAGCTGCTCGCGGTAGCGCTTGATGTTCTGCTCCGTCGTCACCGCCGGGTGCTGTCCGGTCTGGATGGCATACTGCTCGGCGGGCAGTCCGTAGGCATCGTAGCCCATGGGGTTGAGGACGTTGAAACCCTGCTGGCGCTTGTAGCGCGCGTAGATGTCGCTGGCGATGTAGCCCAGCGGGTGGCCGACGTGCAAACCTGCTCCCGAGGGATAGGGAAACATGTTGAGGACGTAGAACTTCTTACGTGTTGGGTCCTCTGTCACCTGGTAGGTCTGATGGTCCCGCCAGTGCTGCTGCCATTTCTGTTCGATCTCTCTGAAATCGTATTCCATTGCTATGTTTTTGTGTTATCGCTTGTACTGTTTGCCGCCCGAGGGGGTGTTTGAGGCAATTTGCGTGCAAATTTACAAAAAACTTTCCTCATTGAAGCGTTTTTTTCCGTGATATTCCCCTGTCGTTCCCTAAATTTGGAATGAATTGTTCCGAAAACCTTGTTAAGGCCCTGTCGGCTCACCCGATAATCCAAAATCACCCCAAAATTGGCTCATGAGACAAATCGGAAACAACTCATCGATAACGCCTCAAATCATACTCAAAAAATGAAGTTATATTCATCGGCCTATGAAGTTAACTTCATTTTTCGAAGGTCTTAGAGATAGGTGTGATTCTACCAAGTGACGTCATAGAGACTATCGCATTGTCAACTCATGAGACACATAGAACAAGGAGCGACCCACGGTAGCTGAGGGCCCGTCTCAATGGTAGCTTATCCTTCGTCTCGGTCATAGCTTACCCTTCGTCTTGGTCGTAGCTTATCCTTTGTTTCGGTCGTAGATAAGATTCGGCTGCAGATCTCTTGTGGAACGACCTCATTCAGGCGGCGGATTGTTACAATTCGATGAAGTTTGTCTAAAAATATGTTTGGCTACTAATAAATAATTATAAATCGTTTGTTGCTCTTTGGTATTGTCGCTAACTTTGCATTCCTCAAAAAACGCCCCCTCCCTTCGCCTTAGGCTAAGGGAAAGGAGAGAGAAAGTGGAGTGGGGCGGTAAGTATAAGATTATCAATGATGAAAGATCAACAACACATCATGGGGCTCACTGCCGAGGAGGTGGTGGCCAGTCGTCAGAAATACGGGGAAAATGTCCTTACTCCGCCGAAAAAAGCGTCCGTCTGGTCGCTTTTCCTGGAGAAGTTCAAGGACCCGCTGATTATTATCCTGCTCTTCGCGGGTGTCCTCTCTATCGGCATAGCCTGCTACGAGTATTATGGTCTGCACCACGGCGCGACGGTCTTCTTCGAGCCGGTGGGCATCTTTGTGGCTATATTCCTGGCTACGGCCGTGTCCTTCTACTTCGAGCGCGAGGCCGACAAGCAGTTTTCCATTCTCAACCAGGTCCACGACGATGAGCCCGTGGAGGTGATTCGCGACGGCAACGTCACCTCCATCCCCAAGCGCGAGGTAGTGGTGGGCGATATAGTGGTGCTGCCGACGGGTGTGGAGATTCCCGCAGACGGCGAACTCTTGGAGGCGGTGAGCCTCTCGGTCGATGAATCGTCGCTCACGGGAGAGCCCGTCTGCCGCAAGAGCATTCACCCCGAAGACTTCGATCCCAATGCCACCTTTGCCACCAACCGTGTCTTGCGCGGCACGAAGGTGATGGAGGGCCACGGCAGGATGCGCGTCACGGCCGTGGGCGACGCCACGGAGAACGGCAAGGTCTTCGAGGCCGCACAGATAGACAATAGTGTCCGCACGCCGCTCAACGAGCAACTGGACCGCCTCGGACTGCTGGTGACCAACGTCAGTTATGTATTCGCAGCCCTCATCATCGTGGGACGGCTCATCGTCTTCTTCGACTGGGCGCCCGTGGTCTGGACGCTGGCTCTGCCCACGGCGCTGTTCTTCTACCTCGTCATCTGCCGTTTCAAGCGCTGGCGCTGGACGTTCAAGGCCGTGGCTTCCACCAGCTACTTCCTCCTGCTGCTGGCTATGATCTACTATTTCCATCTGTCGCTTGGCGGTGCGGAGCAATGGGACGATCTGGTGACTTATACGCTCAATACGCTGATGATAGCCGTGACGCTTATAGTCGTCTCCGTGCCCGAGGGACTTCCCATGGCCGTGGCGCTGAGCTTGGCCTACAGTATGCGGCGGATGCTCAAGACCAACAACCTTGTCAGAAAGATGCATGCTTGCGAGACGATGGGTGCTACGACCGTTATCTGTACTGACAAGACGGGCACGCTGACGCAGAACAAAATGCAGGTCTATGAGAGCCGTTTCTTCGGGATGCCTTCGGGATGCCTTCGGGATGATGCTGTGGCCGAGGGAATGGCCGTCAACTCCACGGCCTCGCTGGATTTCTCCGACCCGAAGTCGCCCCAGGTGCTGGGCAACCCTACTGAGGGTGCTCTCCTGCTGTGGCTCGACCAGCAGGGCGTGGACTACCGCCAGTTGCGCGAGGCTGCTTCCATCGACGAGGAACTGCCCTTCTCCACAGAGCGCAAATATATGGCTACTGTCGTCCGCTCGCCTCGGCTCGGAGGGCAGCGCGTGCTCTACGTCAAGGGTGCGCCCGAGATCGTGCTCTCGCTCTGTGCCCAGACGGCAGGAGACGTGGCGCGCGAGACCATCGATGGCTGGCTGGCTGGCTATCAAGGCCAGGCCATGCGTACGCTGGGCTTTGCCTCGTTGCCACTCAAGGACGGCGAGGAGGCCATCGCCGAGGGCAAGGTGGTGGCGAAGGGCCTTACCTTCCAAGGCATTGTGGCTATCAGCGACCCCGTGAGGGCCGATGTGCCGGCAGCAGTAGAGGAATGTATGAAGGCGGGCATCTTGATCAAAATCGTCACGGGCGACACGCCAGGAACGGCCAAGGAGATAGGGCGCCAGATAGGTCTCTGGACTCCGCAGGACGGAGACAGGGAAATCATCACCGGACCGGAGTTTGCAGCCCTCTCGGACGAGGAACTTGCTCGCCGTGTGATGGACCTGAAGATCATTGCCCGGGCGCGCCCCATGGACAAAAAACGGCTCGTAGAGGCGCTGCAGAAACTCGACCAGGTGGTGGCCGTGACGGGCGACGGAACCAATGACGCACCTGCCCTCAAGGCGGCCCACGTCGGACTATCGATGGGCGACGGAACGGCCGTGGCCAAGGAGGCGAGCGACATCACGATCATCGACAACTCGTTCTCTTCCATCGGCAAGGCCGTGATGTGGGGACGCTCGCTCTACAAGAACATCCAGCGCTTCCTGCTCTTCCAGCTCACGGTCAATGTGGCGGCGTGCTTCATCGTCCTGAGCGGAGCCTTCATGGGCACGCAGAGCCCACTCACGGTCACGCAGATGCTATGGGTGAACCTCATCATGGACACCTTTGCCGCCATGGCTCTGGCTTCGCTGCCGCCCTCGGAGCGCGTGATGCGGGACAAGCCGCGAGACCGCAAGGCCTTCATCCTCACCCGCGCGATGTATGAAAATATCCTGGGTGTGGGCGGCTGCTTCTTCGTCTTGCTCTTTGTGCTGCTCTATATCTTCGAGCACGCCGGCATCACGAGTCTCATGGACTTGCTCCACGTGCGCCTCGGAGCGTCCGACGGACTGACCCGCTACGAGGAGACGCTCTTCTTCACCATCTTTGTGATGACCCATTTCTTCTATCTCTTCTGTTCCAGGGCCTTCGATACGGGACGCAGCGCCCTCCATTTCAAGGGATGCAAGGGACTGCTGCTGATCGTGGCCATCATCTTCATTGGACAGATAGCCATGGTAGAACTGCCGGGAATACAGCATTTCTTCAACGTCTGCGACCTCAAAGTGGCGGACTGGGCCATCATCATCCTGGGCTCTTCCCTCGTCCTGTGGGTGCGGGAGGGCTGGAGCTGGCTCAAGCGCTGCGTCGGCTAAGGGAGCAGAATCTGTGTGCTGGGCGGGCGCGCCTCAAACTTTTTGCGCCCGCCAGGCACAAAAACGCGGGTATCATTTTGCCATTCGGCCTTATTTTTGTATTTTTGCATCCTTGAACTTTCGCGAAGGGGAAGAGCCACGCTGCTTGCTAGATCTTTCCCCTCTCTGCGGCAACAATTCAACAAGGCAAAGGGTGACTATGGCAACAAACGACAAGGGACTTACCCCCATGATGCGGCAGTTTTTCTCGATGAAGGAGAAGCACCCCGAGGCGCTGCTGCTATTCCGCTGCGGCGACTTCTATGAGACCTACTGCGACGACGCGGTGGAGGCTGCGCGCATCCTGGGCATCACGCTCACGCGTCGCAACAACGGAGCGGCGAGTGGGGCGGAGATGGCGGGTTTTCCCCACCATGCCCTCGACACCTATCTACCGAAACTCATCCGCGCTGGAAAGCGTGTGGCCATCTGCGACCAACTGGAGGATCCGAAGAAAAAGCGGGCCGCCATCAAGGGCAAGAAGGGCCTTTCGGAGATGGACAAGATGGTGAAGCGCGGCATTACCGAACTCGTGACGCCGGGCGTGGCCATGGGAGACAACGTGCTCAACTACAAGGAGAACAACTTTCTTGCCGCCATCCATTTCGGTAAGGGGGCTTGCGGTGTGAGCTTGCTTGATATTTCCACGGGAGAGTTTCTCACCGGAGAGGGCAACTACGACTATGTGGAGAAACTCCTGGGCAACTTCCAGCCGAAGGAGGTGCTCTACGACCGCACGCGCAAGCAGGACTTTGAACAGCAGTTTGGCACCAAATTCGTCACCTTTGAACTTGACGACTGGGTCTTCACCGACCAGACGGCGCGACAGAAGCTCCTCAAGCATTTCAAAACCAAGAACCTCAAGGGTTTTGGCGTGGATCACCTGCGCAACGGCATCGTTGCCGCAGGGGCCATCATGCAGTATTTGGAACTGACCCAGCACACACATATCTCTCATATCACCTCGCTGCGCCGCATCGAGGAGGACCGCTACGTACGTCTCGACCGCTTCACCATCCGGTCCCTGGAGCTCCTCCAGCCGATGCAGGAGGAGGGCACGAGTCTGCTTGACGTCATCGATCATACGGTCACGCCGATGGGCGGACGCATGATCCGACGGTGGACGGTCTTCCCGCTGCGCGATGTCAGGCAGATCAACGAGCGGCTCGATGGTGTGGAGTATTTCTACCGCGACACGGACTTCCGCGAGACGGTGGACGACGAGTTTCACCGCATCGGCGACCTGGAGCGCATTATCTCTAAGGCGGCGGTGGGCCGCATCTCGCCCCGAGAGGTCAACCAGTTGCGCCATGCGCTTGCTGCCACCGTGCCCGTGAAGACGGCTTGCCTGGAGTCGGACAACGAGGCCATGCGGCGCGTGGGCGAGCGACTGAACCTCTGCGAGACGCTCCGAAAGAGAATAGAGCAGGAGATACAGCCCGACCCACCCTTGCAGATCAACAAGGGGGGCGTGATAGCGGCGGGCTTCAGTCCTGAGCTCGACGACCTGCGATCCATCCGCGACAATGGCAAGGAGTATCTGTTGCAGATACAGCAGCGGGAGATGGAAAAGACGGGTATCAGTTCGCTGAAGATAGGCTTCAACAACGTCTTCGGCTACTACCTGGAGGTGCGCAACACGTTCAAGGACAGGGTGCCAGCGGAGTGGGTGCGCAAGCAGACCCTCGCCCAGGCGGAGCGCTACATCACCGAGGAACTGAAGGAGTATGAGGAGAAAATCCTTGGTGCCGACGAGAAGATCATCGCCCTCGAGACTTCGCTCTTCATGCAGTTGGTGGAGGACATGAGGGAGTATATCCCGCAGATTCAGATCAATGCCAATGTCATAGCCCATCTCGACTGTCTGCTCTCCTTTGCCAAGGTGGCGGAGGAGCAGGGCTACGTGCGCCCCGTGGTCGATGAGAGCGACGTGCTCGACATCAGCCAGGGTCGCCATGCCGTCATCGAGACGCAGCTTCCTGTCGGGGAGCGATATGTCCCCAACGATGTCTATTTGGACACGGAGCGCCAGCAGATTGTGATGATCACGGGTCCTAATATGTCGGGTAAGTCGGCCTTGCTGCGCCAGACGGCCCTCATAGCAATCATGGCCCAGATGGGCTGTTTCGTGCCTGCTGAGCGCGCCCGCATAGGACTGGTGGACAAGGTCTTTACAAGAGTGGGCGCCAGCGACAGTCTCTCCACGGGCGAATCAACGTTTATGGTGGAGATGACCGAGGCTGCCAATATTCTCAACAACGTCACGCCACGCTCGCTCGTGCTCTTCGACGAACTGGGGCGCGGCACGTCCACCTACGACGGCATCTCCATAGCCTGGGCCATCGTGGAATATCTCCACGAGCACAAGCGTGCCCAGGCTCGCACGCTCTTTGCCACCCACTACCATGAGCTCAACGAGATGGAGAAACGCTTCGACCGCATCAAAAACTACAATGTGAGCGTCAAGGAGATGGATGGCAAGGTGATCTTCCTTCGCAAACTGGAGCGTGGAGGCAGCGAGCACTCCTTTGGTATCCATGTGGCCGAGATAGCAGGTATGCCGCCCTCCATCGTCCGCAGGGCTTCGACGATCCTGAAGCAGCTGGAGGCGGACAACGCTCAGGTGGGGTCGGCGGGAAAACCGAATGTGGAGAATGTGGCGACGACCGACGGAATGCAGATGTCGCTCTTCCAGCTCGACGACCCCGTGCTCTCGCAGATCCGCGACGAGATACTACATCTCGACATCGACCACCTCACGCCGATGGACGCACTCAACAAGCTCAACGACATCAAGCGAATACTCAATGGGAAATAGCCCCTGGAGAGCGGCGCGCAGCATAATAAAATATAATAATGAGTTGGAACGCATGGCTATACAAGCAAAATTGCGTAACTTTGCACCCCAATCGAGTGATTGACTCAATTTATAAGGTAATAAGAACTTCAACAAGGAAAACAGAATGGCATATCTTTTTTCATCAGAGTCTGTCTCTGAAGGACATCCCGATAAAGTAGCGGACCAGATTAGCGACGCTTTGCTCGACCAGTTTTTGGCCTATGACGACAAGGCACATTGCGCCATCGAGACTTTCAACACAACGGGACAGGTGGTGATCATGGGCGAGGTACGCTCCACGGAGTATGTCGATTTGCAGACCGTGGCCCGCAAAACCATCGACCGTATTGGCTACAATAAGGCTGAGTATCAGTTTGACTCGAAGTCTTGTGGTATTCTGACTGCCATTCACGAGCAGAGCGAGGATATCGATCGGGGCGTCAGCCGCGAGGACGAGGAGGCGCAGGGTGCTGGCGACCAGGGAATGATGTTCGGCTACGCCTGCAATGAGACGGCCAACTATATGCCCGTCACGCTCGATCTCGCTCATCTTATCATGCGGACGCTGGCCGACATCCGCAAGGAGGGTAAACAGATGACCTATCTCCGCCCCGACTCCAAGAGCCAGGTGACGGTGGAATATAGCGATGAGGGTGTGCCGCAGCGCATCGTCACCATCGTCGTATCGACCCAGCACGACCCCTTCATGGACGACGACGAGGCAATGCTGGCTCAGATTCAGAAGGATGTGGAGGAAATACTCATGCCGCGGGTGAAGGCGCAGATCGAGTCGGAGTCCGTCCTCGCACTCTTCAACGACGACATACAATATTTGGTCAACCCCACGGGCAAGTTTGTCATTGGTGGTCCTCACGGCGACACGGGCCTGACGGGCCGCAAGATCATTGTCGATACCTACGGTGGACGTGGTGCCCATGGTGGCGGCGCCTTCTCGGGCAAGGATTCTTCCAAGGTGGACCGATCGGCCGCCTATATGGCGCGCTACATTGCCAAAAACATGGTGGCTGCGGGTGTGGCCGATGAGGTACTCGTGCAATTGGCCTATGCTATCGGCAAGGCGGAGCCCGTGAGTGTCTATGTCAATACTTATGGACGCAAGCATGTGGCGATGAGCGACGGCGAGATAGCCGCAAAGATAAAGGGTCTTTTCGATCTGAAGCCTAAGGCCATTGAGCGCCAGCTCAAGCTGCGCCAGCCGATGTATCTTGAGACGGCAGCCTATGGCCACATGGGCCGCAAGAACGAGGTGGT
>ERZ809742.299-NODE-299-length-12756-cov-6.44548_pt1 | contig 12756 bp, 9 predicted proteins | sample MGYA00520278_ERZ809742 | MGnify/ENA primary metagenome ERZ809742 (study PRJEB31588, sample SAMN03401275) | human gut metagenome | study: EMG produced TPA metagenomics assembly of the PRJNA231909 data set (A prospective, longitudinal analysis of the... | reverse complement strand
GTATGTATGCCCGGCAAGTTGTCTCTTATATGTAACACTTGAGTTGGTTTAGATGAAAAATAAATTAGAAAAACAGCTACGTTCTTTTATTGACTTTGATTATTCAAAGCGAACGATCGACAGGTTTCATCGTTGGATGATTAGTTCTGATTCTGCCGAAGAGAAAGAGACAGCACTTCGTAATCTATGGTTCAAGACAAAAGGAAAGGCTGAGCACGATATGGAGTATTCGTTTCGGCAGGTATTGGATAAAATCGGAATTGAATACACTCCAATGGTTACAGATGTAAATCGCTGGAATTTGTGGAAATCTGTTGCGGCAGCTGCTGTTATTGTCGTTCTATCTGTGACAGCTACTTTGTGGATAAGCTACAATCATTTTGACAGAGACAACATTGCAATGGTGGAACATTATGTGAATAATGGAACCAGAGAGACAATCAGCCTGCCGGACGGGACTACCGTACATCTGAACTCCGGTTCACACGTGTTTTATCCTGAAAATCTCGAGGGCAAAACCCGAACGATTTATTTGATAGGAGAGGCTGAGTTTAAGGTAGCAAGAAATCCGAAGAAACCTTTCATCGTGCGATCATCAAACATGGCGATAACTGCTTTGGGAACAGAGTTTAATGTGAAAGCTTATCCGGAAGAAGATGTAATAACTGCTTCTTTGATCGAAGGAAAAGTACGAGTAGATTGTAATGATACGATTAGTTATGTTTTAACTCCCGGTTATCAGGTTGTGTATAACAAATGTACGGATGACTGCCAAATGCTGACTGCAAACATGAAAGATGTGACGGCATGGATGCGGGGAGAACTTGTGTTCGATAAGGTTACTCTCACCGAAATTGTGCGGACGTTGGAACGTCATTATGGAATCACATTCCATATCTCAACAAAGAAATCCAATCAAGATCGTTATAATTTTGTTTTTAGAAAAGATGCCACTTTAGAAGAAACATTGGAAGTGATGAAGGTTGTCATTGGTCAATTCGATTATCGATTGGAAGACAGTATCTGCTATATTATCTGGTAGAGAAAAACAATAAATATTTTTTTGTTAAACTTAAAATCTAATATGCTTATGTAGAAAAATATCCGGAAGAGGCTCCACCCTCTCCGGATATGAAATAATTTTTAGCCTTAAAACAAATAAGCAACTTGTTGCTTATTTAAGAAATGAGAAAAAATACATGATTTAAAACTAAAAACGTCGTAAAGATATGAATTTATATCTGGAAAACACTGGAAAAGGTATATTAATAACTTTTCTACTATTAATCGGGTCAATGCTTTATGCCCAAAACAATAGTAAAATAACAATAAAAAAGAAGAATATCTCATTGCAAACAGCTTTAGCGGATATTAGGGAACAGACCAAGATGTCTGTATCTTACAACAGTTCCCAACTACCTAAAACAAGAATATCTTTAGATATAAACAACCAGTCTTTGGATCAGGCACTGAAAACTATTCTTGCCGGAACAGGGTTCACATATACCGTAAAAGATACTTATATAATGATTATTCCGGAGCAGACTGCTAAAAAATCTAAAAGCAGAAATGTGGTGGGTAATGTAGTGGATGGAAAAGGTGCTCCGCTAATTGGAGTTACTGTGGTCGAAAAAGGGACCGGCAACGGAACTGTAACCAATATGGAAGGTAACTATCATATCACTACACAAGGTGCCACACCTGTATTGGTATTTTCCTACATCGGTTATCAGTCAAAGGAGATAGTTGTAAAAGAAAATACTATTAACATTGTATTGGAAGATGAATCTCAGGCACTAGACGAAGTGGTTGTTACGGCTTTAGGTATCAAGCGTGCTGAAAAAGCACTTTCCTATAACGTACAGACTGTAAGCAATTCCGAACTAACCGTGGCTAAGGACGCTAATTTCATGAACAGTTTAAACGGTAAGGTCGCTGGTGTCAACATCCAGAAGAGTTCCTCTGGTGTGGGCGGTGCTACACGTGTCATCATGCGTGGTTCCAAATCTATCGTCGGAAACAACAATGCTTTATATGTAGTTGATGGTATGCCCATCGGAAACCCTTCACGGGGTGTCATCCAAACAGAATATGGTGCAGTGGCCGGTAGTGAAAGTATCTCCGACTTTAACCCCGATGACATTGAAAGTATCTCTGTGCTGACAGGTCCTTCAGCAGCAGCTCTTTATGGTGCAGCTGCAGCCAACGGTGTGATTCTGATCAACACCAAGAAAGGTAGTGAGGGAAAGATGAAAATTAACTTTTCATCCAATACAGAATTCTCTAAACCGATGATATCACCGGAGTTCCAAAATAGCTATGGCAACCGAGATAATTCCTATCGTAGTTGGGGAGAGAAACTAGCTACACCTTCTTCATTTGATCCCATGGACTTTTTCAAAACTGGTATGAATACCATTAACTCGCTGAACATTTCTTCGGGCACGAAAACTAACCAAACGTTCATCTCTTTGGCTTCTACCAACTCCAAGGGTGTCATTAAGAACAATGAATATTACCGTTACAACTTCTCTTTCAGAAATACTGCGCTAATGTTGGATGACAAGTTACACGTAGATTTGGGGGCTAGTTATGTCATTCAGGCTGAGCAGAACATGATTTCAGGCGGACGTTACTTCAACCCGTTATTTCCGCTCTATCTGTTTCCCCGTGGCGAGGACTTCGAAAATGTGAAAATATTCGAGCGTTATAACGAAGAACGTCGTTTCCCCACCCAGAACTGGGAATATGGCGATCAGGGACTTTCCTTTGAAAATCCTTATTGGATTATCAACCGCGAAATGTTTCCCACCAAGAAAAGCCGTTACATGCTTCATGCCAGAGTACAATATGACATATTCGACTGGTTGAATATTGCTGGACGTGTGCGCCTGGATAAGACTCACTCTACCGAAGAACGTAAACTTCATGCTTCTACACTCGAGCTTTATACAGGTTCTTCCAAGGGTAGTTACACGAATAAAGAGGAGTTCTACACTCAAACCTATGCTGACGTGATGGCTAATATTAACAAACGGTTCGGTACAGACTTTTCACTGACGGCCAACGTGGGCGGTAGCTTTGAAGATCATTATACACGTAGTATTGATGTAGGCGGCAAACTGATGACGGTGCCCAATCTCTTCTCGCTGGCCAATGTGGAACCCGCTTCAGGTAAAAGAGACCAAGGATACCTGCGTACACGCAACGTTGCCTTCTTTGCCAGTGCGGAGCTAGGTTGGAAAAACATGCTCTATTTGTCTGCTACAGGACGCTGCGACTGGGCCTCTCAATTGGTCAGCAATGGAGATACTCCCTGCATCTTCTACCCATCCATCGGTCTGTCAGGTATCATTAGCGAAATGGTGAAACTGCCTGAATTTATTTCTTATTTAAAGTTACGTACATCCTATACAGAGGTAGGATCGCCTATTACGCAGACGGGTATCACTCCCGGTACGGTGACCGACCCAATGTCGGGCGGCGTTATTAATCCGATTTCCACGTATCCGTATCCCGATTTCAAGCCGGAACGAACCAAATCCTATGAAGTAGGTATCAATGCCCGTTTTTTGAACGGACGAATTTCTTTTGACGGAACTTTCTACCAATCCAATACGTATAACCAGACTTTTCTTTCGGTCATGTCTCCTGCAACCGGTTATTCAGGTTTCTATGTTCAGGCTGGTAACGTGCGCAACCGAGGTGTGGAAATGACATTGGGCTACAACGATACGTTTGGCAAGGTGAACTACTCTACCCATTTGACTTATACAGCCAACCAAAACAAGATCGTAGAAATGGTACACGATTATCGCAATCCTATCGACAACTCACTGGTAAATATAACTGAATTGACTTTGAAGGAAGCTGGTGATGTATACCTGCGTGAAGGCTATTCCATGTCCGATGTCTTTACTACAGGCATTTTACAGCGTGGCAGAGACGGCAAGCTCGTTGAAGAAGGAAACGGTTATCAGGTTGACCGCAGCCAACGTATCCGTTTGGGATCGGCCGATCCTGACTTCACCATGGGATGGCGTCATGACATCAACTACAAGAATATCTCACTGGGGTTGATGATTACCGGACGTTTTGGAGGTATCGTCACATCGCAGACACAGGCATTCATGGATGCATTCGGTGTGTCCAAAGTATCAGCCGAGGCTCGCGACAACGGCGGTGTGATGTTGGACGGACACCGATATGATGCCGAACGCTATTACAATACTGTGGGTGGACAAGGGCTGATGAGTTACTACACCTACGATGCCACCAACGTCCGTCTGCAAGAACTTTCGTTGACCTATTCGCTGCCGAAGAAATGGTTGGGTGATGTTTTCAACAATGCCACTATCTCCTTCGTGGGACGTAATCTCTTCATGTTCTACCGTAAGGCTCCGTTCGACCCCGACATGAACGGTTCTACAGGTACGTATAACCGCAGCGATTTTTTCATGGCTCCCAGCTTAAGGAACTTAGGATTTAGTATTAAGTTTAGCTTGTAACAATTAATATATTCAATTTATGAAAATACAGATAAAAAAGATAGTGGGGGTACTATTGGCATGTGCAGGGATCATGACAAGCACCTCATGCGCGGATTTTGAAGAGATAAATAAAAACCCGTATCTTCCTGACAAAGACATGGAGCAGAAAGACGGTGTGCTTAACGGTGCCTATATGCCGAATTTAGAAAAACATATTATTCCCGTACCGCTCAAAACTGATAACACAGACTTGACCAACGCTTATCAGATTTCCATCAACCTGTGCGGTGACTCGTGGATAGGGTATTTCTCGCCACGTGACAACAAATGGAACGAGGCGTCCAACACCACTACGTTCTTCTTTTCGGAAGGCTGGGTGAACTTGATGTATGAGTATGCTATCACCAACATCTTTGCTCCCTGGATCCAACTGAAGAATATCAACATGAGTGGCGAAAACCCCAATAAAGAGATGTACGCTATTGCACAGATATCTAAGATTATGGGACTGCATCGTTCTACTGACAAGTTTGGCCCCATCCCTTACAAACAGGTGGGAAACGGTTCGTTCACTGTGGAATATGATTCTCAGGAATCGGTGTATCGCTCGTTCTTTGAAGAACTGGACGAAGCTGTCACCGTCCTGTACGACTTTTATATGAAAGCCAACAATACCGTCCCCATGGCTTCGGACGTAGTGTATGAGGGCGACGTGACCAAGTGGATACGTTTGGCCAACTCACTGATGTTGCGACTTGCTATCCGTGTACGCTATGCTGATGAGGTATTGGCACGCACATACGCTGAAAAGGCTATCAAGAACCCAATTGGCGTAATGGAAAGCATAGACGATATGGCAAAAATGAATAGAGGAGCTAATTTGCAGACAAAACATCCGATGTACCAGATTGCAGACCCGGGTCAGTACAACGATAGTCGCATGGGAGCCACTATTCAATGTTATATGAAAGGATATGCAGACCCGCGTATCTCCAAATATTTTCAGGATCAAGGAAAGAACGCTATACGTGCCGGCTTACCGGTTACTCAAAAAGTGTATGACGGAGCGTCATTGCCCAACATTTCGGAAGACGATCCTGTGTATTGGATGAGGGCTTCAGAAGTAGACTTTCTGCGGGCAGAAGGTGCCTTAGCAGGTTTCGATATGGGGGGCGGAACTCCTCAACAATACTATGAATCGGGCATTCGGAAATCTTTTGCCGAATGTGGCGCAAGTATTGGCTCTTACCTGAACAGTACCACTCCTCCGCTGGCCTTTACAGATCCGGTGAATGCGGCCTACAACTATGCAGCGCCCAGTATCATTACCGTGAAGTGGAATGAGGCGGATGATGTAGAGAAAAAATTGGAACGTATTATTACACAAAAGTATCTGGCCCTCTTCCCCGACGGTCAAGAAGCATGGAGCGAATGGAGACGTACAGGATACCCGCGCCAGATTCCTCCGGTGAACAACTTCACTAACTCTGACGTGAAGAAAAGTGACGGTCACAAGGATGGCGTACGCCGTATTCCATATCCGCGCAATGAATACGAACACAACGGCGAAAACCTTCAAAAAGCCATCCAACAATATTTGGGAGGCATAGATAAGGCTTCCGTAAATGTATGGTGGGACAAAAAAGAAAAAAAGTAACTCTTAAACGATACAGAAATGATGAATAACATAAAAAAATGCTTCGTTTTATCACTCATGGCAAGTTTCATGTTTTCATGTACTGACATTGAAACTATCGACTTGGAAAAAGAAGCCGTGAAAGATCTGTATGAGAATCGTGATAAAGATAAATGGGCTGAGGAAGATGCCCAGAAACAACAGAATTATGAGGACTCTGTACGCATAGCCGAGGAGAACAAACGCCTCTATGAACTCTACCTTGCAGATTTAAGGGAGTACAAAGAAACCAAGCATCCGGTGATGTTCGGCTGGTTCAACGCATGGAGTGCTGAAACTCCGGGCGAATACTCCAATCTGACGTTGATTCCCGACAGTATGGATATCGTTTCTATTTGGGGAAATTGTTTCAACATTAATGAAAAACGTCTGAAACAGATGAGAGAGGTGCAGAGTAAAGGTACCAAGGTCATTGTGGGTTGGATCGTAGAAAACGTGGGTAACGGACTTAGTAATATTCCTGAAGGCGGATGGTCTGATGACCCGACAACAGGTATCAAGCAATACGCACAAGCCATTTTGGACTCCATCGCCAAGTATGGATACGACGGCTTCGATATTGACTATGAACCTTCCTATGCCTCTCCTTTCAAACCAGGCAATCACTGTGGCGACTGGACAAACGACTGGACAGACTACAGGCCTATCATCTCTTGCAGCTCGTATGACAATAAAGAATATGAAAATCTTTTCTTTCAAACATTACGCAATGGTTTGGACAAATTAGAAGCCAAAGACGGCAAGAAGAAGATTCTGAACATCAATGGCTCAATCCACTATCTATCCCCGGAAATGGCACCTCTCTTCTCCTACTTTGTGGCACAATCCTATAATGGTAGTTATAGTGGATGGACATCCAGAATAACCAACCGTTTGGGGAATGATGTGAAAGACCAGATTATCTATACAGAGACATTCGAAAGCGGACAAGCCAACCGGATAAGTTTTGAAAATTATGCAAACTTTGTTGTTAACAACCTCAACCGGGAAGCTGGTGGTATCGGTGCTTATCACATTAATGCAGATTCATTTGACAAAAACGAATATCGTTATGTACGAAATGCAATTTCCATCATGAATCCTCCTATCAAGTAATATAATCACTTTATAAACCAAAAATAATATGAAGAAACATATAGCATTATTATTCCTGTCCTTAGGCTTTTTCACCGCTTGCGACATGGTCAGTGGTGAAGGAGAAGGTGCTGACAATGCGGTCTACATGGGTAACACCAACAGTAGCGGAGTAATCTCGATGGTGGTAAGCAACGATAAAGGTGGCAGTTCTGTAATCACTCCCCGATTAGCCAACATTACCGACCAGCCAGTGGAAATAACGATAGAAGTGGACAAACAACTGTTGGAGGAGTATAACACCAAAGCCGGTCTGACGCTGGAACCTATGGCAATAGAAGACTTTGTATTCATCACCAAGGACAAGAAAGAAACACACGGAAAAGCTGTGGTGACTATTGAACCCGGACAGTACAACGCCAGCGTGGAGATAAAGATCCCCCAAATAGATGAAACCAAGTATCCCTACAGTAAGCGTTTTGCTATTCCGGTATCCATCACTAGCTCTTCCAAATATAAGATACTGAGCTCGCCGGACTTTACTATCATCCGTCTGAGCCGCGAGCTGGTTACTTCCGTCGGACAATTCTCACGTGCAGGAAGTATCGCACTGGTACCCAATGCAGAGCTGAGAAAGCCTATGGATAATTGGACCATGCAGGTGAGTATGCTTTACCCGAGAATGACTAATAGTAATCAAACCGTCATGTCGATCCAATCCGGTACGGGCGATTTTTATACCCGTATCACCAACGACAAAGGTATCCAGATCAAGAACGGACGCGATGGAGATGATACTTGGACCAACAAGCCCTTATCTAACGGGAAATGGCTGAACATCAGCCTTGTTCACAGGAATGCTTCCAGTATCTCGGTTTATGTGAACGGAGAATTACAGAAGACGTTCGAAACCTCGCCTATCTATTTTTCGGACATGAAGAAGTGCTGTCTATTTATAGGCAACACTCAATATACTAATGTTTATATTCGCGAAGCACGCATGTGGAACAGGGCATTGACCGACGGAGAAATCATAGATAAGGAATATTTGCCTCAAGATCCAACAGATCCCAACCTGATTATGTACATGCCTTTCAACACTGTAGAGAACAATGAAATGAAAGAACTGACTGGCAATTGGGAAATCTCAGACTTTCGCACATTGGGTATATGGGATGAAGATCCTCCCAAAATATCATATGTAGAGAATGTACAATTCCCGGCCGAAGACCTGATAATTGTAGAATAGCTCTCCTGTTCGTGTAACAAATTAAAATCGAAACAAATGAAAAAAATAATTCAATTGCTGTATATACTGTTTGCCGTAGCTGCCTTTTCGGCTTGTAGCGATGACAATCAGGGAGAAGTGGTAAGCCAGGACTTGTCTTATCAGCTCGATGCAAACTATGTATTTGTAGATATTCCGGAAAAGTTTCTGTTTGATCCTTCCAACATTTTATATCTGGAAGGTAAGACCGTGATGAAACTGAATGCCAAGAGCGATGGAAAACAGACTACGATAACCGAAGGAACCGAGTTCACCTTTAATGTAAAATTGAAAAAGGCTTTGAACCAAAATGTCAAAGTGCGTCTCAAAAAGAACCTCGACTTGTTGGAAGGACATACTTTGACAGAGTTTCCGGACGAGGCATTCGAATTGAATGATGCCATCATAACTGCCGGAAGTAGAGAGGGGACAATTACTCTTAATATCACTAATCCAGATATATTGAACAAACTACCGGGATACGTTCTTCCACTTCGCTTGGAATTTGTAGATGCAGTCAGTGGAGTGAAAATATCGAAACAGAGCTACAACGTGTTAATAGAGATAAATCTCAAATTGGAGAAAGACAATATTGATCCTTCTAATGATGAGATTACTGGAGAGTATTTCAATAACAACGTTGTTTTTGAATCAAATAAAAGCGATGGTTTGGAATTTCTGTATGATGGAAAAAACTCTGGCAATACGTGGTACCCTAATAAGATTACTTTCCTGACGATGACTTTCCCGGAGCTCACAAGAATACTGGGTGTCAGAATCAACTTTGACACCGGTTACTACAGTCTTGGAAGTTTGAACGTGTATGCAGACGAAGGTAACGGATTCATTTCATATGGCAAACTCACCAGAAATGCTAATGGCACCATATATCTGAAGTTCAAGGAACCCGCTGACATACGTGCTCTCAAGTTTGATGGAATGTTGACCACTAGCGGTGGTACAGGACCGGACATCTACGAAATCACATTCATCAAATAGTGTGAATTGACAGAAAGAATGCAAATTACACAAAAAATTATTCTGAGACTGTCAACAGTACATCCATTAATGTAATTTGCGTAATTTGTGTTCTTTCTTTTTATTATTGCTTACCTGTTTATACCTAACTATATGTTTAACATACTATCTAATATTACTCTACGAAATATTACCACTGCCGGAGTGGTTCTCACAGTTGTGATATACCTTTGTACATCTTGTAGGAACAACCATGCCGAAGTGGAACGCATAATCCGCAATCATCTTGAACCCACCAAAGAGCTATATGCTCTCGCCCTACAGACGGGCGAAGTTACCCTGCCTCTTGGCGGCAAATATCCGCATGTTACCTATCCAGTTCCGGGAGGTACGGAAACCCCTATCAGCAATGTATGGATTGTAAATGGCAACTATATGGGCAAAACATACGAATGCCACGGATGCGACTCGTGCATGAAGTGCTATCAAGATGCCGGGCTGATAACATATAACATCGTTCGTAGAGACAGTACTTCAGTTAGGAGCACCGTATGCCTCACAGAAAAAGGAAAACAATACTTAATCGAACGACATATTTCCGGATTTCACCCTATTATCAATGCCTGGCGCCGAAGAGAGCAACTGGAAGTAGTACTGGTGGCCAAAGAAAAGTTTGACTTGGAGATACACCCCTCGGACACTACGGAAATCTATCATTGTAAGGTACACCGAAAACTCGAAATTACTCCCTTCATCGAAGCATTGGGTGCTACCGGCAAAGAGAACCAACCGGATTATGTGCGCAAACTTCGTGTAGACCTTAATAACAAAGAGTACCCTATGGTAACTTACATCGAAATGGAGCCATAAAAAATATTTTCTATTTCTCAAACAAAACACAGTTTTTCAATACTCATATTAAAACTTTTGGGCAATTTTGTCTAAATGAAATAAATATCTTATGTAAAGCTTTACACAAATTTTCCAAATGGATAAAACAAAGCTTGCGTACCCAATCGTTTTTCGGAACAACAGAGAATATTGTATATACACAGATATGAATTGCGGTCTGTGACTACTTGCTACTTATCATCATTAGTATCCACTAATAGGACATCTACTAAAACCCTCCTGTTTTATTAGGGCACTAATATTATCCCACCATTATAATCAAGTAAAATAATGATTTTTCATAATCATCTGATAATCAATGTACATCACAAATATATTAGTTTTATTTGAAACTATTGTTCAAAACGACTATCTTTGTGCAAAGATTAAGATATAGATAAAAGATTTGACTATGAAATATGATATTTCCTATATGACAACAGAGGCTGTAAGCCTGCTTAAATCACTGATTAGCATCCCTTCCATCAGCCGGGAAGAAACCCAAGCTGCGGATTTTCTGCAAAACTATATTGAAATGGCAGGTATGCAGACCGGACGCAAGGGAAATAATGTGTGGTGCCTCAGTCCGATGTTCGATTTGAAAAAGCCCACTATCCTGCTTAACTCTCACATTGACACTGTAAAACCTGTCAACGGTTGGAGAAAGGATCCGTTCACTCCCCGCGAAGAAAATGGCAAATTGTACGGGCTGGGCAGCAACGATGCCGGTGCCAGCGTTGTTTCGTTATTACAGGTGTTCCTGCAACTATGTCGCACTTCGCAGAAATACAACCTCATCTATCTTGCCTCGTGCGAAGAAGAAGTTTCAGGTAAGGACGGAATTGAAAGTGTATTGCCGGGACTTCCTCCTGTCTCATTCGCCATAGTGGGCGAACCGACGGAGATGCAGCCCGCCATTGCCGAAAAAGGCTTAATGGTGTTAGACGTCACTGCAACAGGTAAAGCCGGACACGCGGCACGCAATGAGGGAGACAATGCTATCTACAAAGTATTGGATGACATCGCCTGGTTCCGTGACTATCGTTTTGAAAAGGAATCTCCGCTACTAGGTCCGGTGAAGATGAGCGTCACGGTGATTAATGCAGGTACTCAACACAATGTCATTCCCGACAAATGTTCTTTCGTCGTCGACATCCGGAGCAACGAACTTTACTCAAACGAAGAACTGTTTGTGGAAATCAAGAAACATATTTCCTGTGACGCCAAAGCGCGTTCATACCGCCTCAACTCTTCACAAATTGATGAAAAACATCCGTTTGTTCAGAAAGCAGTAAAGCTTGGCCGTGTTCCTTTCGGTTCTCCAACTCTGTCTGATCAGGCATTAATGTCCTTCCCTTCGGTAAAGATCGGTCCGGGACGCTCTTCACGTTCGCATACAGCAGAGGAATATATCATGCTGAAAGAGATCGAAGAAGCTGTCGGAATTTATCTGGAGTTATTGGATGGGCTTCTGATTTAGTTACATCAATGTATATACAAATTACTTTCTATAAAAATATCCTATCGGGCGTATTCAATCTCGCATATAAAGAAGAAAAAAGCGAACGTTTCTTGCACAAACGTGTTCCATGTTATTAATAAACTTTTGAGGGGTTTATTAATAACGGTATCTAAGTTTATTATAAACTCTCAAATCCAAGAGAAAGGTTATTCCTGTGATTTTTAACAACAAAAAAGGCTGCAAACCCTACAAAGATTCGCAGCCTTTAGTTTATACCAAGGTTCTTACAGCTTAACTACTGTAAGGAGTTTCTATTCCACTGTTGCAATATTGCACTATTTTCTTTTCCATTCTTCTTTAGTTCCGTTCTTTACTCATCACTATTCTCCTACAAATATACAAAATAAAAAGAGCTTTTCCAAAAGTATCCGGTCCAATAAAAGAACATACCCCACCGTCTGTCTACCTTTCTCTTTTATCCAAACAAGACTAGAATTAATTAAAGTAAAGATTATGAGCAAAATAGCAGTATATCACCCCTCTTCTATTTTGTCCCCCGAAAAAATTGGAAAATATAAAAAAGAACCGTACATTTGTCTCAATATCAAATACCAATAAACACAATGAAAACATCAATACTATTAAAAACAACGGCCTCTAAAACACAAATCAATACCATTTTCAACTAATAAAAATAGAATTATGAAAAAAAGAATTTTATTATTATGCGTATTTTGCATCACTCTAGGTTTCACCTACGCACAAACTTCCGATCGGCATATTACAAACAAGGTTACTGTTGCTGTCCGTACATACGAAACGGAAACGATTGCCCTTATTAAAGCTGATAATCTGAAAAAAGCATGGAAGGAGATCGGAAGAGCACACGTCTGAACTC
>ERZ809742.285-NODE-285-length-13146-cov-9.89191_pt1 | contig 13146 bp, 8 predicted proteins | sample MGYA00520278_ERZ809742 | MGnify/ENA primary metagenome ERZ809742 (study PRJEB31588, sample SAMN03401275) | human gut metagenome | study: EMG produced TPA metagenomics assembly of the PRJNA231909 data set (A prospective, longitudinal analysis of the... | reverse complement strand
GCAATCTTCTGGATATTCTTAGCCAGGAGTGCTGCCTGCTGAATGGCTACCTGAGCCAACTGTGGATGACCGCCAGGATAAGCTGGGTCTGTGGTCTGGATACACTGGTCGCCGATGGCGAAGAGACCGTCCATGCCAGGGATGCGGTTGAATTCATCTACTACGATTCGGAAACCACGGCCCAGATGGTCGCCATCGATACCCGTGATAGGCTGTGCCTTTACACCTGATACCCAGAGGAAGGTGCGGGTAGGAATCTCCTGACCGTCCTTCATCAGGACCTTGTGGTCCTTGTAGTCGGTTACCATTTTGCCAAACTGTACATCCACACCCATACTGGTAAGGAATTCGTATGCTTTCTTAGAAGAGTCCTGTGACATTCCGGCGAGCAGCCTGTCGCCCGCTTCCAGAAGATAGATGTGCATCAGAGATGAGTCCATATCAGGATAATCATAAGGAATCACGTAGCGCTTCATTTCAGAGAGGGCTCCGGCAATCTCTACACCTGTGGCACCACCGCCTACAATGACCACGTTCAGGAGTTCCTGTCGCTCCTCTTCTGTGGCACAAGTCAGTGCACGCTCCAGGTTGCTCAACACAGCGTTGCGCAATCCCATTGCCTCTGAAACGGTCTTCATCGGAATAGCCCACTTCTCGATGTTGGCATTGCCATAGAAATTGGTAGTGGTTCCTGCTGCGAACACCAGGTAATCGTACTCAATCTTACCGATGGAAGTTTGCAGAATCTTCTTGTCTGGGAATACGGCTCTCGCCTCTGCCATGCGGAAGTAGAAGTTCTTGCGCTTGCGGAAAATCTGGCGGAAAGGGAAGGAGATGGAGCTTGGGTCGATACCTGCTGAGGCAATCTGATAGATAAGTGGAGGAAACTGATGGAAGTTATTCTTATCAATCAACACCACCTGCAGGTTTGCCTTGCTCAGGTCTTCTGCCAAGCGAAGGCCACCGAGTCCGCCACCTACAATCACTACTCTCTTCAACTGATTTCTCTTGATATTAATGCTCATAACTACTTCTGTTTTTTATATATTAATTACATATATTTGCTGAAAATTCTATTCTTTATAAGGCGCAATGCCTGGTACTCGCAGAAAATTCGATTGCAAAGGTACAACTTTTTTATGAGGCGGCAAAAGAAGATGGGTAGAAATATGGGATTGAAGCTTGTTGCAATCGTTCTCATTTTATATTCTTGCAAATGATGTTACAAAATGTAATATGCAGATAGCATTTTTACTTTGGCGGTGGATGGCTTGAAGGAATATACTTCCAAGGCTTCGGGCTTGTTCATGATGGGAGTTTTTCTTTTTTTATCATTCCGCAATCTGATGAATCACATAGGTAACCACGCCCCAGATCATGAAGCGGTTGGTTTCATCTACCCGGATAGGGGAGAAGTTCTTGTTCCATGGAATGAGCCAGCCGAAGGTGCCGCTCTCATCCATCTTGAATTTGTGCCTTGTATGGCCTGGCGTATGGTGCCATAACCATTCTTCCGGTTGATGGCGTCGATAGCCTCCATCAGCTTTTTTGCTTGCTTCGGTCGATGGGGTCGAAGAGGTCTTGCTGGCGAGGATGGTCGGGTGAGGCTACCTTGTCTCCTTAATTTTTCTGTACAACGTACAGCGAAATTAGCCACGGCTTCTTCTATCACATTTTTGTCGGTAATGCCCTCGTTGGCAAAACTCCTGCTGGTGCAGATGCTCTTCTTCTGCGGTAATTCCTCGATGCTGATGCAGCTTTCGCCATTCAGTTCTTTCCATGTTCTTAGGGTGGTGATATTGAAATGGCTACGGACCCAACTTTCTTTCTTGTCGGCAACCTGAGCGGCGGTCCTGATGCCCATATAATCGAGCTTTCGGGCAATCGTCTGCCTATTCCCCATACATCTTCTACGGGGAAGAGAGACAGCGCCTTGTGTCTCCGTTCATCCGTGTCGATGAGGCAGCAGCCTTGGAAGCCCTTGTATTTCTTGGCGAATTTAGAGCCGATTTTCGCCAATGTCTTCGTTTCTGCAATGCCTACGGATATCGGGATTCCAACAGCCCGAAGTACATCTGCCGATATTTTGGAGCCATAGCGATAGAGCAGGCTATCGGGCTTTTCTGACAGCTCGTCTATTGTTATTTTATTGAACAAAGTAGGATGGTCTTCCGTATGCTCCCGAAAGAAAACTTTCGCCATTGATTCGTCTGCCTCGAAGAAACTCTCATCGATAGAGTATTGGTCGATGCGTGGGGAATAATGGGATAGCATCGACATCACGCGGTTGGAGAGCGAACCGTAGAGCGTATAGTTGCTCGAGAAGATAGCCACTCCTTCAGCCTCCAGTTTTTCCTTCACCTGATAGAAGGGGTCGCCCATCTTATAGCCCAATGCCTTAGCTTCTTCAGAGCGTGCGATGACGCACCCGTCGTTGTTACTCAATACAACCACGGGCTTTCCTGTCAGGTCGGGGCGAAACACTCGCTCGCACGAACAGTAGAAGTTGTTGCAGTCTGCCAGTCCTATCATATCTTATTATTAACACCTCTTGTTCTCACCAGAAATCCTGGTATAATGTGCAAAAATACAAAAAATAATCCGAAAACGATAGTTTTTCATTCAAGTTTTTTTGTCGTTTCGTGATTTATTCTTACCTTTGTGGTCATAAGCTAGTATTGAAACATTATAAAACTGAACGATATGAATGATAAGAATAACATGTTGGCATTGAGCCAGGAGCGTTTTTCGGCTCGCAAGTTTACTCCGGAGGCGGTGAGCCAGGAGGATCTGGACTATATCATGGAGTGTGTGCGCCTGGCACCATCGGCAGTGAACAGGCAGCCTTGGCGCTGGCTCATCGTGCGCTCAGAAGAGGCGAAGAAGAAACTGCAGGAGTGCTACGACCGCGAATGGTTCAAGACGGCTCCTATATATATTATAGGTATGAAAAACGTGAATGAGAACTGGGTGCGCAGATATGATGAGAAACCGCATGGCGATATTGATGTGGCGATAGCGGCAGAGCATCTCTGTCTGGCTGCCACCGAAAAGGGACTGGGTACCTGCTGGGTCTGCAATTACGATACGGCGAAGATGCAGCAGTTCTTTGCTCGCGAGGGCTATGAGGCGGTGGTAATCATTCCTGTAGGTCATATTGCTGAAGACTGTCCACGCACAGAGAAGAAGCGCAAGGAGATGAGCGAAATCACGGAAGAAATCTAGTTCTGATATAAAATCTGGTACAAAAAAAAAGCTGTATGGAAATGAACGAAGAATCCATCCTGGCATGGAATATCATAGAAAAGACAAATGCCAACCTCTTCCTTACCGGAAAGGCGGGCACAGGTAAGACGACCTTCCTCAAGCGATTGAAAGAACTGTCGCCAAAACGAATGATTGTGCTTGCTCCTACGGGCATTGCAGCCATCAACGCCGGAGGAATGACCATCCATTCGTTCTTCCAGCTTCCCTTCTCGCCATACGTGCCGGGCACGACCTTTGGCAGCGGCGAACAGAAACGCTATCAGTTCAGCAAGCTCAAGCGCAATATCATCCGCAGTATCGACCTGCTCGTTATCGACGAAATCAGTATGGTGCGCAGCGATCTGCTCGATGCTGTAGATTCTGTGCTTCGCCAGTATCGCAAGCGCCACGATTTGCCTTTTGGTGGTGTGCAGCTCCTGATGATAGGCGATTTGCAGCAGCTGGCACCCGTGGTTACGCCACAGGAAGAGCATCTGCTGGGGCAGCATTATGATACTCCTTTCTTCTTCAGCAGCAATGCTCTGAAGCAGGTGGGTTATCTCACCATCGAACTTAAGAAGGTGTACAGGCAGCAGGATGAACAGTTTATCTCGCTGCTCAACCAGATTAGGGAGAATAAGGCTTCTGAAGCTACGCTGCAGGCTCTGAACCAGCGCTATATTCCAAATTTTGTACCACCTAAGGAGGGCAATTATATCAGGCTTACCACCCATAATGCACCTGCCCAGTATATCAACGAACAGCAGCTTGCTGCCTTGCCTGCGCAGTCATTTTCTTTTACAGCAGAAATAGAGGGCGATTTCCCAGAAACATCTTATCCTGCCGATTTCAAGCTCACATTGAAGCCGGGAGCCCAGGTGATGTTCATCAAGAACGACCCGCAGCACCGTTTTTATAATGGTATGATAGGCGAGGTGATAGGGGTTAGGACCGATGAAGACGGCAGCAAGATTACCGTTCGCAGTAAGGATTCGGGCGAGGAATTTGACCTGGAGAAAATGGAGTGGACCAATGCGAAATATACGCTGAACGAGAAAACCAAGGAGATAGAGGAGACGGTGGAAGGAAAATTCATGCAGTATCCTCTGCGTCTGGCGTGGGCGATAACTATCCACAAGAGTCAGGGACTTACTTTCGAACATGCCATCATCGATGCTTCTCATTCTTTTACCCATGGTCAGACCTATGTGGCACTGAGCCGCTGCAAGACTTTGGAGGGCATGGTGCTCAGTCAACCGCTTTCTCGCGGAGCCATTATCAGCAGTCAGACGGTGGATGCGTTCACCAGCCAGCTTGCTGCGCCTAGTCAGGAGCAAATCAGCAGCCTGGAACTGCAATACATCATTTATTGCATCAGAGAACTCTTCGATTTTTATTCCATCAGAGCCAGCTATGAGCATCTGATGCGCTGCCTGGTAGAGTTTTTTAATGGTAAATATCCGCGCGTGGTAAGCGAGTATCAGAAGTTGCAGGTGGTGCTGAAGAGTCTGATAGCCGTATCGGATAAATTCCGTGTGCAGTATACGGGTATGCTTGCCCGAAATCCTGATGTAAGACAGGCTGAGCTGCAAGACCGTATTCATAAGGGAGCTATGTATTTTCTTGACAAAATCGGCATTCTGAGTGATTTAATCAGAAAGTCGAATCTTGATACAGACAACAAGGTGGCTAGGAAACAGTTTGAAGACCGCTTCTCTGTTTTCTCAGAGGATGTAAAATTAAAAGAACGGCTTTTGAAGTATGAATGTAGTGCAGAATTCACGGTAACAGATTATCTGAAAAAGAAGGCGCAGTTCTTGCTGTTGGATGCAGATGCCTCATCAGATAGCGGTTCGGGCAGAAAGTCAAGGAGACAGAAGAAACCGAATGAACCGAAGGTGCCGAAAGTCGCTTCGAAGGAGGTAAGTTATGATTTCTATATGCAGGGAATGACGGTAGATCAGATTGCTGCTAAGCGGGGTTATACCAAAGGTACCATTATTGGTCATCTTACTCCTTATGTGAAAGAAGGAAAGATTGGACTGCGGGCGCTGATTTCAAGTGCCCATGAAAAGAAAATCCGTGATTTCATGAAGGCTCATCCTGAATTGGAGCTTTTTAGTGAAATAAAGGAAGCTTTGGGAGCTGGTATTGATTATTACGAAATCAAACTGGTTCATGATTTGATGGAGGGGGAATAAAGGTTTTCTTCCACCATATTATAATAATAGCCGTAACTATATTTGCAGTAGTTACGGCTATTGTTTTTCTTAAAAATCTAGAGTTGGCTCACAGCCTTTTCCAACTGCTGTAAAGCCTGTTTGATAACACTTCTTGGTGCAGCCACATTCAATCGCATGAATCCTTCTCCGCCAGGTCCGAACATCTCCCCATCATTCAATGCCAGATGAGCCTTGTCGATGAATAGGTCGAGAAGCGCATCGTGTGAAAGATGCAGGTCTCGGCAGTTGAGCCATACGAGGAAGGAAGCCTGTGGATTCCTATTGATTATGTCCTGTTATTTGTCTTCCTACTGGCTGTTCATTCCACCTGTCTGAATGCCCTGCTTTTCTTCCTGGAAATCATTTTTGATGTTGGATTTCACCTTTTGGAATTGCTTCTTGGTGTTGCCGAATTTCCAGGTGAGTGTGAGGCTGATCTGGCGCAGAGGCACCTTTACCGTCATATTCTGTACATAGTCTGAACCCACAGTTTTCTGCTTGATGTTGAGCTTGTCATCGGTTGGTGTGAGGAACATCAGACTCAAGTCCAGCTTATCCTTGACGATGGATTTGGAGAGGGTGGAGTAGAAGAATGACATTCCGCTCTGATAGCCTTGCAGGTTGTGCTGTTTGCTCTGAATGATACTTCCTATTGTCCATTGCAACTCCCAAGGAAGTGTCTGTTGCAGATTGATCATCGTACTGCTGTTCCAGCCATGATTCTTCCATCCCAATACTTCACTTCGCAAATCATTGTAGCTCAGACTCTCGTTCAGCATCAATCTCGTCTTCTTGAACACCAGCCAGTTGGCAAAGACATTCAGACTGGCGTTGCGGGTTTTCGAAACATTGCCGTAGGTGGTGTTGAGCAGGTTGTCTGCATCGATGAACGAATACTGCTCTATCTGGTTGTTGCAGAATCCGTAGCCCAGAGTTGTACTCAGAATGAATCGTGGATTGTAATAATTAAATACCATGTTCACCTGATGCGACTTCACCACGTCGAGGTCTGTATTACCATAGCTAATGGCGGTAGGATTACTGCGGTCAACATAAGGGTTGAGGTAGGTAATTCCCGGACGGGTGATGCGCATGCTGTAGTTCACACCGAGATTCATGCCTGGAGCGATGGCGTAAGAGATGCTGGCGCTCGGTACGAGATTGCCGTAATCTTTATCAAAATCATCACCCTTACCCTGTTCAAACTTCACTTTCTCCCAGGTCTGTTCGTATCGGGTTCCCAGCATGGTTCCTATCTTTCCGAAGTTTCCCTTCCATTCAGCATAGGCGGCAAGAATGTTCTGGGTGTTCTTATACTCCATACTGTTGGCAGGGTTCAGCGTCTCTGTTTTATCTGCCGCCACATCGTAGTAGCGTGAATTGCTTCTGTTGATGCGGGCTATGTATTTGGCTCCGAAATTCAGGCGCTGGGTGGCGCTGGGCGAATGGGTAAAATCTGCCTGGAAAGTATGTTCTGTGCCGCGCATCTTGCTCTTCGAGAGTAGGTCGTTGAGCTGGAGAGCCGTTACATGGCTGATGTCGTCGTAGAACGTATAGTTGTCAGTGTGAGATGGGTTGGTGCTGAAGAGATAGCTGAGAATGAGGTAGTTCGTGCGCTCCTTGTTGAAAAATCGCTGATAATCGATGCTTCCGTTGAAGGAGGTATTGCCCAGATTCTGTTTCATCTCATTGCCATATTCGAATCCTTTGCCATAGATTCCGCCTGTCATCTTTGTGAGTGGATGGCCTGTAATTTTCTGGTTGAAGGTGGTCAGTCCTGTCGTAGCGCTGATGCTGCTCAGCGAGTCGAGTTCGTAGCTCAAACTGATGTTGCCCATAGAGAAAGGCTGCTTCATATCCGAATTCTGGTAATAGTTCATCGTGCTGCCATCCTTCTGGAATCGGTCGAAGGAGATGGTGGTTCCATCCATGCGCTGATGATTGTACATTCCGTTGGCACTATAGGTGAGCTTGCCCTGCTGGCCGCTGATGAAGGCGGAGATGCGCTGTGTCTGGTTGCCGGCAGCTGCACTGATGTTGCCATTATAGCCATTGCTGAAGTCGTTGCCTCCGGCTCCATTCACTGCTTGCTTGTTGAGTACGATGTTGAGCACGCCGCCCGTACCTTCAGCATCATATTTGGCTCCCGGATTGGTGATTACTTCTATGTTTTTTACCATAGTTGCCGGCATTGCCTTGAAAATCTGCGAAGGGTTGGCAGAGAACATCGGATTCGGCTTTCCATCCACATACACTTTGAAACTAGATGAACCGTTCACGGTGATATTGTCCTGTCCATCTACCGTAACCATCGGCACCTTGCGCAGCATGTCGAGAACGGTAGAGGCCTTGGCGTCAGCATCCTGCTGCACGTTGTAGGTCATCTTGTCGGTCTCCATTTTTACCAGCGGTTTCGAGGCAACCACGGTAACGCTTGCCAGGTCGAAGTCCTTCCATATCGAGTCGTTTTTCTCGACATCACTCTGTGCGAAACTTTCGAGTGAGCAGACGAGCAGGGTGCTCATCAATATCAATGATTTCTGTTTCATATTCTTCCCTTTTCTTATTCTTTTTAAGTTCATGCGCCTTTCTTTTGTAGATTGGCGATGCAAAGATAAGGTGTTTTCTTGAAACAGCAATGAATGGGAGAGGGGTTTAACCCAACAATAACCTACTGGCTCATCCGGTTAACGTAGAGATAACATTTGTATGGCAAAAATGCAGCAAAAAAAGCAAATTGTAACAGAAACATTCGTTTATCTCGAATTTTATTTGTAATTTCGCGCCAAAAACAAAAATAAGGATATTTATGAATAAACTGATTCTGAAAACAACAAAAAGTGGACTGCTGGCAGCTGCCCTGATGGCTTCAATCTCTGCCAGTGCCGAAACTATAGAGGTGAAAACGCTGAAATATGCAGGCCCCTATGCCGTAGCACAGCCTTGGATGGCTGACAGTGTGAACATCAAGGGCGAAGCGTTCGACCTTAAGCAGCTGCTCGATTCGCCACTGTCTTTCACCTTATTAAATAAGGGCAAGGAGGTGAGTGCAGCCCAACTCCTTGCCGACAAGCAGCAGGATGCGCTCCATCTGGCTTCTTTCTGCGTATCTAACACCCAGCGCACTAAAGCAACCATTGCGGTAGAAGGATTGGAGCAATACCGCCTGTTCGTAGACGGCGAACAGGTAGCGGTGAACGGCGATAAGGCTGAAACCATCCTGACTCCTTCGCAGCATACAGTTGTCATCAAATATCTTACCCGGAAGAATGCATCTGCTGATAAGAAATCTATCAAGTTGACCGTAACCGCAGCCAACGGTGCTCCGCTTTCTGTAGGCGATGCGACGGTAAAGCGTGCCTATAACATCTATGATGTGATTTGTGCGCCCAACTATCCGAGTGTTTCTATCTCACCAAACGGAAAGTTTATTGTAGTTCGGAAAACCTGGGTAGATAGAAAAGGTAATAACCATAGCATTAATGAATTGCGCAACTCTCAGACTAACAGACTGATGGCTACATTTGAGGAGAGCGTAAAATGGATGCCTTCAAGCAATAAACTGTATTTCACGCAGAAGGCGAGCGACAGCAGTATTGCCGGAGAAGAAAAGCAGGATGGCACATTGCAGCTCATTACCATCAATCCGCTGACGATGGAGCGCGAAGTGCTGGCAAGCCATCTTCCTGAAGGCTGGTTCCAGTTTACACCCGATGAAAAAACGCTCATCTATACGCTCACTACTGAAGGCAGAAAAAAGGATCCGCAAGTTTATGATGTAAAAGAACCGGAAGACAGACAGCCTGGTTGGCGCGAGCGTAGCAATCTCGCCAAATATGATCTTGCATCGGGCATTCTCCAGCCGCTTACCTTCGGTTACCACAACATCTATCTGATGGATATTTCTGCCGATTCGCGTTATCTGCTGATAGGAAAGGAAGAGGAGCGACTCACTAAGCGTCCTACAACCCTGACATCATTCTACCGCCTGGATTTGGGCAGTATGAATGCATCTTCAGCCACAACGCCAAAGGTAGAAACCCTGATAGAAAAGGGCGAATTTCTGAACAGCGCCCAGTTCTCGCCGGATGGCAAGAGCATTCTCGTGAGCGCTTCGCCGGAAGCTTTCAACGGCATAGGAAAGAATGTGGAAGAAGGACAGACACCTAGCATGATCGACACCCAGCTCTATCTGATGACCTTGTCGGATAAGAAGGTTCGTCCGCTGACCAAGGATTTCAATCCGAATGTGCAGAGTGTGGATTGGAGTAAGGCAGATGGCAACATCTACTTCACGGCAGAAGATAAGGATTGCGTGCATCTCTTCCAGCTCAATCCGAAATCGGGTAAGTTTACGCTTCTCAAGACTCCTGAAGAGTACATCAAGAGTTTCTCGCTTGCATCTTCTGCAGCAGAAATGGCTTTCTCCGGTCAGAGTGCATCCAATGCTGACCGACTCTATAAGATGAATACGAAGGCGCTGAAATCGCAATTGGTTGACGATTTGAGTGCGCGCGAGTTGAAGGATGTTGAACTGGGCGAATGCAAGGCTTGGAATTTTGTCAATTCAAGAGGCGACACCCTTTGCTGCCGTTACTATCTGCCACCTCATTTTGATGCTGCTAAGAAGTATCCGATGATAGTGAACTATTATGGCGGTTGCAGTCCTACGAGCCGCATGTTCCAGAGCCGTTATCCTCATCATGTTTATGCGGCAATGGGCTATGTAGTGCTGGTTGTGAATCCTAGTGGAGCTACCGGATTCGGTCAGAAATTCTCAGCCCGCCATGTAGATACGGCAGGCGAGGGAGTGGCTGAAGACATCATCTCCAGCACCCAGGCTTTCTGTGATGAGCATGCTTTCGTAAACCGTAAGAAGATAGGCTGCATCGGCGCCAGCTACGGCGGATTCATGACTCAGTATCTTCAGACCAAGACCGACCTCTTTGCAGCCGCCATCTCGCATGCAGGCATCAGCGACCACACTAGCTATTGGGGTGAGGGCTATTGGGGCTACAGCTACAGCGAAGTTTCTATGGCGAACGAATATCCTTGGACCAACAAGCATCTCTTTGTAGATCAGAGTCCGCTCTATAATGCCGACAAGATTCATACTCCGCTGCTGTTTGTTCACGGCACGGCTGATAATAATGTGCCTGTGGGCGAGAGTATCCAGCTCTATACAGCGCTGAAACTCCTTGGCCGTCCTACGGCGATGGTATTGGTAGATGGTCAGGATCATCACATCATCGACTACGAGAAGCGACTGAAATGGCAGAACACCATCTTTGCCTGGTTTGCCAAGTGGTTGCAGGACGATGCTTCCTGGTGGACGGAAATGTATGGTGATGAAAAGATGTAGTTGAAGCTTCGGCAGAAATGCCAGCTTCAGTCTCTATCAAAATAAGAAAAGAGATTATGTTCCTGTAAGTCGGGAATATAATCTCTTTTCTTTTATATGTTTATTTCTTGCAGTTTAGCGTGATAAGCAGAGAAATCATGGCGAAGGCGATTCCTACGATGCAGACACCTAGCCAGTCGGCTTGCGTCCAGACGTATCCGGCACAGAAAGTGCCTAGCGAACCACCGATGAAATAGCTGGTCATGAAAATGGTGTTGGCGCGGTTGGAAGCCTGCGGAATCTCCTGCAGACAACCACTCTGATTGCTGAGCTGCTGACATTGCAGACCGATGTCAACCAGGATGATGGCTGCGATGAGTCCGGCGTAAGTGTTGCCGAAAAGCAAGGCAATTGCCCAGGCGATGATCTGCATTCCTGCTCCGAACAGATTGAATTTTCGAATGCCAAACCTAGGAATCTGTTTTCCAACACCACTGGCAGCAACGGCTCCCATGATTCCGCAAAGTCCGAGCATTCCTACCATATCACTTCCTGCGCTGAAAGGTGGCTGCGCCAGATGGAACGCCAGACAAGACCATATTGCCATCATACTGCCGAACCCGAAGGCTGCACGGGTGGAATAGATGCGGATAGAAGGATGGAAAAAGAAAATTTCTGCTATCGTGGTCATCAGCCCTCTGTAGGTTCCTACATAGTTGCGCTTCATTTCAGGCATCATCAGCAGCATGATTCCCATGCAAAACACCATCACGAAAGCAGCTATGATAAACATCTCCCGCCATCCCAGCCATTCGCCGATGTAGCCGCTGATTACTCGTGAGGCGAGAATGCCCGTCAGCAGTCCGGAGAGTACAATGCCCATATTCCTGCTCTTGTTCTTGGGTTCCGAAAACTGTCCGGCTATCGGAATGAAGAACTGCGGAATCACCGAACAGGCGCCAATCAGCAGTGAAGCTCCCCAGAGCATCCAAACGTTTTGCGCTGCAGCCATCACGATTGCCATCAATGCTGCAATGGTCATATTGACAAGGATGAGTTTCTTGCGCGAAAGCATGTCGCCCAAGGGGATGAGGAAGAATAAGCCCAGCGCATAACCTATCTGGGTAATGACGGTGATGAGGTTAGCCTTCTGCTCGGTAATATCCAGGTCGTGGCGGATGAGTTCGAGAAGCGGCTGATTGTAGTAGCAGTTGGCTACGGTGAGTCCTGCGACGATAGCCATCATCAGAAGAATGCTGCGGGGAATGCCCTGATTTTCTTTTAGCTGTATCATTTTCTGTCTGTTTGTTTCTTTGTTTTGAGTGCAAAGTTACGAAAAAATTCTCGGCAATCAAAGTTTTTGGGAACGATTTCTTGGGAAAATCTTCTCTCTCATGCAGAAAATCTTCTTTCTCATGCAGAAAAAGTTTCTGTTCTTTCCCTCTCGCGCGTACCTTATTATATGTATATAGTGCTGCTCTGAAGAGGTGTTGGCGCGCACCCTTGTTACGCTAAAAACACCGAAAAGTGTTAAAATTAGGCTGTTTCCGAACACATTAAAAACTTTAACCTTTGTTAGCATTTTGTAAGTGGTTGATTTTTAGCGATTTGTAATTTTGTTACAAAATCACCTAAAAAAAAATCGCAAAAAAAAGAACAACGTATCAAAAAAATGCTTACCTTTGCATCGTTCAAAAGAACAAATGATTGTTTTACAGATTTTAAAAAAGCAAAGAAAATGAAGAAATTAGTTTTTATGTTCGTAGCTATCGCAGCTATCTCTTTCGCATCATGTGGTAACAAAACAGCTCAGAACACAGCTTCTGCTGATTCTGACACAGCTCAGGTAGATACAACTGCTGCTGACACTGCTGCTGCTGATACAGCTGCTGCTGATTCTGCTAAGTAATTTGAAATTACTTGCGAACGAAAAATGAGAGAAACAACCGCTGGACTTCGGTCTAGCGGCTTTTTCGTTTTATAGAGACTATGTTTCATTTTTTTAGGTTACCTTTTAGAATATTAGAAAAGATAATTTATGATAGATTCAAGTGCCTTCCAAGGTAAAAAGGCAGCTTACTATACGCTAGGCTGCAAACTCAACTTCTCTGAAACTTCCACTTTTGGCAAAATGCTCGAAGATATGGGCGTCATTACTGCTAAAAAGGGGGAGAAAGCTGATATTTGTCTGATTAACACCTGCTCGGTAACAGAAGTTGCCGATCATAAATGCCGTCAGGCTATCCACCGGATGGTGAGAAACAATCCGGGCGCATTCGTTATCGTGACGGGCTGTTATGCGCAGCTCGAATCTGAGAATGTCAGCAAGATAGAGGG
>ERZ809742.270-NODE-270-length-13732-cov-6.55904_pt1 | contig 13732 bp, 9 predicted proteins | sample MGYA00520278_ERZ809742 | MGnify/ENA primary metagenome ERZ809742 (study PRJEB31588, sample SAMN03401275) | human gut metagenome | study: EMG produced TPA metagenomics assembly of the PRJNA231909 data set (A prospective, longitudinal analysis of the... | reverse complement strand
GGTTCTATTGTTTAACTTTTAATTTTTCGGTAAAAATTTACCGAAGTATTAAAGAGAAGTATGAGCAAGGAATTAAAGATTATCTGAGTAAAGAATATGCCTGCCATATCACAGATGTTACGGTTGGAGAAACATCGGTAACTATCCAGGGAGATTATACGGGCGAAGGTACTTTCTTCTTGGGCGAAATACCTCCTTTTGTGGACATGTTTAAAACGGAGAAGATAGAGTTTAAAATTCCTTTATCAGAAAACTCTTTCTCCATACAGTTAGATCGCTATGTTACTGTGGGAGATTTTAAATATGATCGTCTATTGTCCAAATGGGCCGTGTTTAAAGAAGGAGCGGATGTGGATGAGCTTGTTTCTCATGCACGTTATGCTAATGTAGATGCAATTCATGCAAAACAAAGTGTCGAAGCGGTTCCTCTGAAATCGAAGAAAGGATTGGGCGGACTTATTAATCATGGATTATTGACACATGATTTGGATGAGTTGGGAATCAGCAGTGCTACTATCAATATTCCTATTAGTAATTTTATGCATCTTTCTGAGCAGCCAGGTGACATACCGTATACATATGGAGGAAAAACATATTATTTTAACGAACAATATCTGATAAGTTCATTTGATGTAGTATTGCAACAGACCAGTCAACGTGGAATTTCTGTAGCCGGCATTTTGTTGATTGCTCCTTCCGGAGATGCAGGTGAACTCCTGAAGCATCCGGATTATAACGGGGTGGCTCCTTATACAATGCCCAATATGACTACGGTAGAGTCTACTCAATGTTATGCTGCTGCACTTGACTTTTTAGCGCAAAGATATAGTGATCCCGATATGCGTATAGCACATTGGATTATCCATAATGAGGTAGATGGAGGAATTCATTGGACAAATATGGGAGATAAGCCGATTGCCACATTTATGGATACTTATCTTCGTTCAATGCGTATGTGTTATAATATTGTACATCAGTATGACCAGCATTCAGAAGTGTTCATTTCTTTCTCGCATGGGTGGAATATTGCCGCCGGCGGTGGCTGGTATAAAGTGAGGGATATGCTTGATCTGATGAATCTGTTTAGTAAGGCTGAAGGTGATTTCTTCTGGTCGTTGGCATGCCACAGTTATCCGGCACAGCTGGGAAATCCTTGTACTTGGGATGACGCTCAGGCGACTTTCTCTATGGATACGGAATATGTGACACTGAAGAATCTTGAAGTACTGGATAAATGGGTTGGTATTTCGCAGAACCAGTATAAGGGAAATATCAGGCGTTCTGTATGGCTTTCTGAAGCAGGAACATGCTCTCCGAGCTATGAAGATAAAGATTTGCAGGATCAAGCAGCCGGATTTGCTTATGGATGGAAGAAAATTAATGCTTTGGACGGTATTAATGGAATCCAATGGCATAGCTGGTTTGATCATTTAGGCGATGGTGTTCCTTTGGGATTACGTAAATACAGCGATGAAGAATATAAGGGAGAAGCTAAACCTGTATGGACTACCTATCAGAAAGCGGGTACTGATGAAGAAGATGATTACTTTAAACAATATCTGGAACGGATTGGCATTAAAAGTTGGGAAGGTCTGATTCAGGATATTCCATAATACCAGTGTCGCTCCGAATGATATCTTATCAAAATAGTATGATATGAGTAGTTGATACTTTCCTTTTTACTGCAAGATGTCTCTGATATTCTCTTATAAATTAGGGGATTTATGTGAGCATTCCAGAGATGTCTTGCAGAATATTGTAATTTTCAGGGAAGTCTGGTCTTTTAGTTGTCTGACAACAAATCAGAGTATGTAAATTAAACTGTGTCAACAAAGAAGAAAATATTAACTTTGCTAATACAGCTTTTTGTATGAAAGAAGAATTTGATAGTATCAGGAAGAAGACTATTGAACAGCTAAAAGCAGGCAAGCCTTTGTTAGGTAAAGACGATGCTTTTGCTCCGTTGTTGACAAGTATCCTTAATGCAGCTTTGGAAGGCGAGAAGATGCATATCTTACAGAAGAAGAAATCAGATGGGTAATCGTCGTAACAGTAAGATGCAGAAACAGCTCCAGATTTCGTTGGGTGAAGTAACCGTTTCTACTCCCCGTGACCGTAATGTAGGATATTCAGTAAATGTTCGTGTTTCTAATAAATGGGACTATCTATAAGATTGTGTAAATAGAAAGAGGCTGTCTCAAAATAGAATTTCAAGAACGAAAAACTTATAGATTGAAATCTCTTTAGAAAAATCCCCTTATTTTGCCCTTTCTTATTAAGGAAATAAGGCTAAAATAAGGGGATTCTTATACTTCAACTTACAGATTATAAGTAAGGCTGCCTCATTTTTCTATTTTGAGACAGCCTCTTTTATTGCTTTTTAGTGCCTGGCTTCAAGTTAATTTTTAATTAGGAGGATATACATATCCATTATTACCTACATTAACACGTCTCCAGCCTGGAAAAAGGGTTGGTATGTTAGGTATCGTTGATGCATAATGATCATTCAATTCATCGCTGAAATATTCATATAAGGGAACTGTTTCCATTGTTGTGTTTTGATAAACATAACCCATAATTCCTTTCTTCTCATAAAAGGGATATGTTTTGTCAAAATCAGAAACAACTGTAGCATAATGATTTGTGCCTGCATCGGTGTAATATTCATATAATGGAATTGTTCCTGGTAACTGTTTCTTTAAAATGTATCCTTCTATTTGATCAAACTCATATTCCGGCCAATACTCTTCTATTGCAGGATGTGTTGTGACGAGATGGTCTGATATATCACCTTTTAATAAATAAGTATACAATGGAAGTAAATTGAGTTCATTAATTTTTGAATTTTCTATATATTGTATGACAGCTTGCTTTATTTCTTCCTTTTTTACTGGATCAGAAATAAAGTCATAAATCGGATAAGTTTCCTCCCACATTATTTCATTTAGACAGCTATTGCCTAAATTTATGCTATTCTCCCAACTCTGCACATCTACTCCTGTTGGCATTCCTTTCTCTAAATCGTATCTCAAACTTGTACCGTTTCCACCATAGAATTGAACAAAAAGTTCTTTATTCTGATTATCTTTAACTAGTGATTCATCTGTTTGAATAGTTCTTGAGATATTCAAGGAAAAACCAATACCGAACAACGCTGCCTTAAATCCGGATGCTACAGTCTTCTTTTTATGAGTTGCATCTTTTGAATGTGTAATAACAGATCTGTACACTAGTTTGTAACGTCCTCCGATAATGAAATCTGTTAATACATGAGTCCCATATCTTTCTACTATTCTGCTTGGAGATAGCCTTTCTAAATCTGCTTTAAAACTTTCTGATAAATACTTAGAGAGGAGACTAATTTCGTCGTTAATCCAAATATGTTTCCGATTTCTAACGGCATCTACGCTTGCAAATGAATATTTATCAGAATAAGCGTACTCTGTTTTTAAATAATTATTACTGGTTATGTTACCTGAAAAATAGGGAACAGTATCCACCTTTTCGTTACCATAACTCATATTAGTAGTAACTTTTGTTTCTTTTGTAATATCTTTTGTGTAATCAGAGGCAGAATATCCATAATACATTTGATCAAAGCCATAGGAAGAAGTGTTATATTGCAGCCGATCGAAATGCTCTTGTTCGTACTTTGCTATATTCAGAACGGGATTCCGGACGGATAAAGGATGCAAGTATTCACCTGTTACATCATAACCATAGCCTAATACGTCATATTTTTCATCTCCAGCATACCTAGTCGTTGGAGTCGACAGAGATTCAGAAGTTGATTCGACAGAGAAGTCGTCAAGTTCTGAACATGAATAGCAAATTGATAATAATAAGCCAAATAACCAATGAATCTTTTTCATAATATTATTTTTTAGGATTTATAATTGCCTAAAGTAAAAATAATATCCATAAATATCAAAATAAAGCGGATGTTTATAAACATGATTTTTCAATTATATTTTACTGAATTTGCTTTTCTTGAGTAGATAATATTAGATGTTGTTACATGTCTTATACCTCTGTCAGGCAGTTTTGGTAGAATTTGCATCTATTTCAGATATTTCTATGTATATTTGTATGGCGTGAACTTAAACAGAGTGAAATATGGGCAGTAAAATTTATCCTATCAGCGTGCAGAACTTCGAAAAAAATCGCTAGGAAGGTTATTTTTATATTGATAAAACAGCATTAATCCATCAATTGGTAAAAACTGGGAATTACTATTTTTTAGCCGTCCGGGTCGTTTTGGCAAAAGCTTGCTTATTTCTACGCTTGAAGCCTATTTCCAAGGAAAGCGTGAACTATTTGTTGGATTGGCTATGGAGAAGTTGGAAAAAGACTGGGTAAAATATCCGGTATTACATCTTGATCTTAATACAGAGAAATATGATATTCCGGAGAGTTTGGAGAATAAGCTGAACGGAGCGTTAGTAGAATGGGAGAAGATGTATGGCGCGGAGTCTTCGGGAAAATCCTTAGCGATGCGTTTTGAGGGTATTATCAAGCGTGCTTGTCGACAGGAAGGGCAGCGTGTGGTCATTCTTGTGGAAGAGTATGATAAACCGATGCTACAGGCTATTGGTGATGATGCCTTGCAAAAAAGTTTCCGTAATACATTAGAAGCTTTCTATGGCGCATTGAAAAGCTAGGATGGTTGTATTGTTTACTATGTTGACGGGGGTTACCAAGTTCGGCAAAGTTAGCGTATTCAGTGATTTGAATAACCTGGATGACATATCAATGTGGAATAAGTAGATAGATATTTGTGGTGTCAGCGAACAGGAGTTATACGATAATCTTGATGTCCGGTGCTTTATCAGAGTGGATACCTTACTATTAAGAGATATGATGAAGAATTGGGTATTTACCGTTTGGGTTTTCCTAATCGTGAAGTGGAAGAAGGTTTTGTCTGTTTTCTGCTTCCTTATTATGCAAGCGTGGATAAAGTGGAATCTCCCTTTGAAATTCAGAAATTCGTTCGTGAGGTACGTGCCGGTGATTAAAATTGAAATAATTTTCGTTTGCTGTTTTCAAACAGCAAAAAGTAGCGGAAAATGCTGTTTTCAAACAGCAAATGGTTATCTTTGTATTTGAAAGTACTAAGATATAGAAATTTATGGAAACTCTTTTTGCGAAACAAGATCGTTTGTTGTCGTTGACATCAACCGAGATAATAAGGACATTGATGTATCAGATCAATTGGGATGCCCAGTTGGTTGCTATTAAAGGGCCTCGTGGAGTGGGAAAGACTACTTTAATGTTGCAGTATATGAAGCAGCATTATGAGGTTTATAGCAGGGAAGTGCTCTATTGTACGCTGGACTCTGTTTATTTCTCCAATCATACTTTGTTGGAGTTGGTGGATGTGTTTGTGAAAAATGGAGGGAAGCATCTCTTCTTGGACGAGGTACATAAATATCCGACTTGGAGCAAGGAGATAAAAGAAGTATATGATATGTATCCCGATTTGAAAGTTGTGTTCAGTGCATCCTCTTTACTTAATATATTGAATGCTGACGCTGACTTATCCCGGCGTTGTATCCCTTATGAAATGCAGGGACTTTCCTTTCGGGAATTTTTATTGTTTTATAAACAGTTGGATTTACCTATATGTACTTTGGAAGAGGTTCTGACTTCTCCTGGAAATATCTGCTCGGAGGTGAACAAAGTGTGTCGTCCTTTGCCTCTTTTTAGAGAATATTTGCAGTATGGATATTATCCGTTTTATTTGAAAAATCAGATAGACTATTACACAAGCATAGAACAGGTTGTTAATTTTATTGTAGAAACGGAATTACCTCAGTTGTGTGGAATTGATGTGGGTAATGTGCGTAAGATAAAAGCCTTGTTGGGTATTCTTGCGTCCTCTGTTCCTTTTGAAGTGGATATATCCAAATTGGCGACAACTATCGGTATTCATCGTAACACGGTTATAGAATACCTGAATAGTCTGGAAAAAGCAAAACTACTGCATCTCTTATATGCGGATTTATTATCTGTCAAGAAGATGCAAAAGCCGGATAAGATTTATTTGGATAATCCTAATCTGTTGTATGCTTTGGCTTCTCATCCTGTGAAAATAGGAACAGCACGTGAAACTTTTGTAGTGAATCAACTTTCTTGTGATCATGAAATAGAATATGGAAAGAAGACAGGAGATTTTAAAGTTAATGGGAAATATACTTTGGAAGTTGACGGTGAAGGTAAAACGTATAATCAGATAGCGGATGTGCCTGATTCCTATATTTTAGCTGATGGGATAGAAACACCTTACAGGTGTAAGTTGCCTATTTGGGTTGTTGGTTTTCTATATTAGCTCGATCCTCTGACGCGTATTTTTGATTTTCATTTCTCATATTCTCATAAGCTCGCTATAAATCGCAGATAATTAGTAAAGTAGACTATGAGAAATACTTTTAGGAACTTGTATTTCTCATAGTTTTTTTGCAAAACGACCCTGATTTTGCTCATTTCTCATAGTATCCCGTCCCTGCAACATAGATAGGTTGCGTAGGCTTCCCGATATTTTGCAGCTTACCTTCTGCCTTTAGCCTGCGTATTTGCCGGCTGGCCATACTTTGAGTGAAGCTGCAAAGAGACTGCATATTAGTACGAGTCAAGACAGGATGCGTTGCAAAATATTCCGTGAGTTTCCGGTCAATTTCTTCTTCTGAAAGAGAGGCGGAATGCGGTTTATATTTCGAACGCCGCAGGTGTGTGGTCATACACAAACTTTTCAAGTCTCTGTCGGCCTGGAAGTTGATGGATTTTAGTTTCACTTTGTCGGCACGGGTAGTAAGTGAGTGTATGGGTTCGGCGGCTTGCAATGTGATTTGAAAATACCCGATCCCGTCCAGATGCACTCTTTCTCCTTCGCGCAGATGATTGCCCATGCATCTGCTCAGTTCCATTAACATTGCCTCTACTTCTGCTTTTCCGAAAGTAGTTGCCATGTGGATTTCTTTTGCTAGTCGCTGAGTAGTGACATGTTGAAAATTAACTACGCGAGGGTGGTAGCTTGGTTCTTCCCCTTCTTTTTCCGGTTGGGGATTCTTATAAAACTCGAATTGTATTGCCATTGCTGTTTCAATTTAATGGTGATTTATGTATTATGTTACTTAGGCTGTTGCTATATCTTGCCTTCATTCCTTTCTTTTCCTACCGATGCTTCTATCGTTCCACTCCGGTAGACGGTTCTTTGCACTTCAGTAGACAGAACTTTTTACTGGAGTAGACAGGCCTGTGCACTGGAGTGGAACGGTTGGAATGTTCCTTCAAAGATACAACAATATTGGGCGGAAAACAAGTAAATGCTTAGTTGTTTATACCTAAATAATAGTTTAATTTCATATTGGATAAGGTATCCGGCATTAGGCAAGCAGAGTTGTGCTGACTATGAGAAATACTCTGAAAAACAATGAGAAATACCCGAATTTTGAGCCGAAATGTGGAATAAACTATGAGAAATGCCTGTTTGAAAAAGTATTTCTCATAGTACATCTATTTGATTGACTACACTTTAACTGAAAAGTATGAGAATATGAGAAATGAAATTGAAAAATCTTTTCTGGTAGAAAGAAGAACCAGCACTTTTAAAATTTGTTTGTATGGAATATTTACAGTACTTTTGTCTCCGGTAATAATCGCCCTACACAAACATGCAGGACAAACTAAATAAGTAATGAGAATAACACAAATTAGAGACGACGGCAGAGTGAACACTTTGCGGACGTTGAAAATCGAACAGCTCGTGGAGCAAATGAAAGTGGAAACTAAAGCACAACTCGTCTCAGGAATGAGAGAAGTCCTGCCTTATATATTTCCGGGAGATAAAAATGACTATGTACAGAAAGTGCCGAAGTTGCTTCCTGCGGCTGCCTTTGTCCGTAAGAACGGGGTAATGACAATGGACGAGTACAACGGAGTGGTGATGCTTCAAGTGAACAATCTCTCCGGACCTATGGAAGCGGCTGAGGTGAAAGAACGTGTGAAGGAGTTTCCGCAGACCTATCTTGCTTTTACCGGTTCTTCCGGAAAGTCGGTAAAGATATGGGTGCGCTTTACTTATCCTGACGATCTTTTGCCGGGCAACCGTGAGCAAGCGGAACTTTTCCATGCGCACGCTTACCGGCTCGCCGTGAAATTTTATCAACCGCAGCTTCCTTTCGATATCGACTTGAAAGAACCTTTACTGGAGCAATATTGTCGTCTGACCTTCGACCCCGAACTGTATTTTAATCCCGAAGCGATGCCTGTCTATATGAAACAGCCTATGGCTATGCCGGGAGAAACGACCTATCGCGAACAGGTGAAGGCGGAAACCTCGCCTTTGCAACGGCTTGTACCAGGATATGAGAGTTATAAAGCTCTTTCCGTACTTTTTGAGGCGGCTTTTGCGCGGGCTTTGGATGAGCAGCATGGCTATCAGCCGGGAGATGATATACATTCCTTGCTGGTTTGTCTGGCCGGACATTGTTTTCGTGCCGGTATTCCCGCAGAGGATACAGTGCGGTGGACTCGTGCCCATTACCGCTTGCCGGATGATGAATTTCTGATCCGTGAGACAGTGCAGAATGTATATCGCACTTGCAAAGGATTTGCGGATAAAAGCAGTCTGCTGCCGGAACAACTGTTTGTGATGCAAATGGATGAGTTTATGAAACGTCGTTATGAGTTTCGTTTCAATCTGTTGACCTCGCAAGTGGAATGCCGGCAACGGAACAGTTTTGATTTTTATTTTCGTCCGGTAAATAAGAGGCTGATGGCAAGTATTACCATGAATGCGCAATACGAAGGGCTTAAATTGTGGGACAAAGACGTGGTGCGTTATCTGAATTCAGATCATGTGCCGGTTTATCAGCCTATTGAAGAGTTCCTTTATGATCTCCCCCGTTGGGACGGCAAAGATCACATCGGAGATCTGGCAAAGCGGGTTCCTTGCAATAATCCCCATTGGGCACAGTTGTTCCGTCGTTGGTTTCTCAGCATGATAGCTCATTGGCGTGGACTGGGTAAAAATCATGCAAACAGCACTTCGCCTATATTAGTCGGTCCGCAGGCTTACAGGAAATCTACGTTTTGCCGCCTGATTCTACCGCCGTGTTTGCAGGCGTACTATACGGATAGCATTGACTTTAGCCGGAAACGGGATGCGGAGTTGTATCTGAATCGTTTTTTGCTGATTAATATGGATGAGTTTGACCAGATAGGTATCAATCAGCAGCCTTTCCTTAAACATATCATGCAAAAGCCGGTCGTTAATACACGGCGCCCGAATGCTTCGGCGGTAGAAGAACTTCGCCGTTACGCTTCTTTCATCGGAACAAGCAATCATAAGGATTTGCTGACAGATACTTCCGGCAGTCGTCGTTATATAGGTGTGGAGGTTACGGGAGTGATTGATGTGGTTCGTCCTGTTGATTATGAACAGCTTTATGCGCAGGCAATGGCGGCGCTCTATCACAATGAACGGTATTGGTTTGACGAAAAGGAAGAAGCCATTATGACGGAAGCCAATCAGGAGTTTGAACAGTCACCGCTTATCGAACAGCTGTTTCTTGTATATTACCGCGTTGCGGACGATGAGGAAGAAGGAGAGTGGATACTTGCTGCCGATATATTGCAACGGATACAAAAGGCGAGTAAAATGAAATTCTCTTCCGGTCAGGTGAACTATTTCGGACGTATTCTGCAACGGTTGGGAGTGAAATCGTACAGGAAAACGCGCGGAGTTTATTATCATGTGGTGGCTGTCGCTCAAAAAGAGATACAGGGTAATTGCGAAAGACTTACCGGAAGGAAGACTTTATGACTCGGGAAATGAGAGTTTGTCGGATATATGATCGCTTTCTTACAAGCTCTTTTCGATAAATCGCGTTAATAATTCGGTGAAACTGCTGTCTGTTAATCGGTTTTATTGTATCTTTGCGGTCTTAACTTATTTAATGGCAAGTAATGAAGGAATTTCTACAATTGATGCGACGTTTTGTGTCGCCTTATAAGAAGTATATCGGCTGGGCTGTTTTGCTGAATATTTTATCTGCTGTATTCAATGTGTTTTCATTCACTTTTTTGATTCCTATTCTGAGTATCCTGTTCAAGACGGAAGGGGCTGATAAGGTCTATCATTTTATGGAATGGGGAAGTGGTGATTTGGCCGATGTTGCTAAGAATAACTTCTATTATTATATCAGTCAGATGATAATAGATAATGGACCTACTATGGCGCTTATCTTTTTGGGACTGTTCCTGATGATTATGACATTGTTTAAAACCGGTTGTTATTTCGCTTCTTCGGCTGTAATGATTCCGTTGCGTACAGGAGTGGTGCGTGATATCCGTATTATGGTGTATGCCAAGGTGATGCGTCTGCCGATGTCATTCTTCTCGGAAGAGAGAAAAGGAGATATTATCGCTCGTATGAGCGGGGACGTGGGTGAAGTGGAAAACTCCATTACCAGCTCGTTGGATATGTTGATGAAGAGTCCGATTATGATTATTCTGTATTTTGCGACACTGGTCATCACCAGCTGGCAGTTGACTCTCTTTACGATCGTTGTGTTGCCGGGAATGGGCTGGCTGATGGGTGTGGTAGGACGAAAACTGAAACGCCAGTCTTTGGAGGCGCAGAGCAAGTGGAGCGATACGATGTCGCAACTGGAAGAAACGTTGGGTGGCTTGCGCATTATCAAAGCTTTTATTGCGGAAGACAAAATGATTAACCGTTTCACCAAATGCAGCAACGAACTTCGTGACGCGACAAATAAGGTTGCCATACGTCAGGCTATGGCGCATCCTATGAGTGAATTCTTAGGAACGATTCTGATTGTAGCTGTGTTATGGTTCGGCGGTACATTGATTCTGGGACAAAACGCATCGATTGACGCTCCGACATTTATCTTTTATATGGTGATCTTGTATAGCGTAATCAATCCGTTGAAAGATTTTGCGAAGGCAGGATACAACATCCCGAAAGGTCTGGCTTCAATGGAGCGTGTAGACAAGATTCTGAAAGCTGAGAATAAGATCAAAGAAATTTCGAATCCGAAACCGTTGAAGGGACTGAATGACAAAATTGAGTTTAAGGATATCACTTTCAGTTATGACGGTAAACGGGAAGTGTTGAAGCATGTGAACCTGACAGTTCCTAAAGGTCAGACGATCGCACTGGTAGGACAGTCGGGGTCGGGTAAATCGACGTTGGTGGATTTGCTGCCGCGCTATCACGATGTGCAGGAAGGAGATATCACAATCGACGGAACCAGTATACGTGATGTTCGTATTGCCGATTTGCGCAGTTTGATCGGTAACGTGAATCAGGAAGCAATCTTGTTTAATGACACATTCTTCAACAACATCGCTTTTGGTGTGGAAAATGCAACAATGGAGCAAGTGATAGAAGCTGCCAAGATTGCGAATGCACACGATTTTATCATGGAGAAGCCGGAGGGATATAATATGAATATCGGTGACCGGGGCGGTAAGTTGTCCGGTGGTCAGCGTCAGCGTATCAGTATTGCCCGTGCTATCTTGAAGACCCCGCCGATTCTGATTCTGGATGAGGCTACTTCGGCACTGGATACCGAATCGGAACGTCTGGTACAGGAAGCGTTGGAGCGTTTGATGAAGACGCGTACAACGATTGCCATTGCTCACCGTCTTTCTACTATTAAGAATGCGGATGAAATCTGCGTGCTCTATGAGGGAGAGATTGTAGAACGCGGCAAGCATGAGGAACTCATTGAACTGAACGGATATTACAAACGCTTACACGATATGCAGCAACTGTAACGGAATAATTATAATGGAACTTTTTTAAGTTGAATCTAATGAAAGGAATCTCTATAAAACGTTTTGAGTGCTATCTCTTATATCTGTTATCCATACACGTGGCAGCTCTCTTCATTTTCTTTATTTTCCGGTTCACACTGTTCTGTTCCATTGACTATCAATTCCCGGCAGAAATAAAGGGAGATGTTCTTTTGCAGTCCGGTGCTTTCCTCCGCGGACTCTGGTTTGACAATGTAATAGCTTGTTATATCCTGTTGCTCCCTCTGGTTGTTTTGTGGATAGCCGCTCTTTGTAACTACACCGCTAAATGGCTGTTTAGGTCTACAACGGTTTATTTTAGTTGTTTTTATTCGGTATCTTTTGTTATCGCTGCTGCCAATATTCCATATTTTGAATATTTCTTCAAAACGATTAATTCTTCTATTTATAATTGGTTCGGCTATGGCGGTACAACAGCTGGTCTGATGTTTGGGGAGTCTTCTTACTATTTTCCGATATTCCTCGGGCTCCTGTCTATCGTGGTATTTGTTTGGGGAGCTTCTTCCCTTGCATCCTATTTCTATCGTAGGGCAGAAAAGGCTGCACCACAGATAAGTCTGTTGAGCCGGGTAGCTGTGTTGGTAGCAGGTGCAATTTGTATCGGGCTTTGCCTGTTCGGCATTCGTGGGCGTATGGGATATAACCCGATAAAAGTAAGTCAGGCATATTATTGTGAAGACCCGTTCCTGAATCAGTTGGGAGTGAATCCCGTCTTTAATCTGCTGACAAGTACACTGGATGATAACCGGAAAGAAAACCGGACTCTGCATCTGATGTCTGAGGAAGACGCTTTATCAAAAGTACAGAAATATTTGCATAGGCAAGGAATTGACTGGTTGTCTCCGATCGCACGGAAAGTAGAACGGGAAGGTACGCCTAATCGCAGGAACGTAGTTCTGGTCTTTATGGAGTCTATGTCCGCCAATCTAATGGGGACTTTTGGATCGGATAAGAAACTGACTCCCTATCTGGATAGCCTTTATCAGCAATCCTTGAGTTTCAGTCATTTCTACTCCTCCGGTATTCATACCAATCATGGTATTTATTCCACGCTTTATTCTTTTCCGGCTATCATGAAACGGAATGCCATGAAAGGTTCTGTGATTCCTGTCTATTCGGGACTGCCTACCGTATTGCAGGAGAACGGATACTGTAACCTGTTCTTTATGACTCACGAATCGCAGTACGACAATATGAATGCTTTCCTTCGCACGAACGGCTTCGACGAAATCTACGCTCAGGAGAATTATCCTTCGGAAAAAGTAGTGAACAGCTTCGGTGTGCAGGATGACTTCATGTATCAGTATGCACTTCCTATTTTGAATGAAAGGGCCGGGACGGGGAATCCGTTCTTCAGCGTATTGCTGTCTATCAGCAATCATCCCCCTTATGTGATTCCGCCCTATTTTCACCCGCATAGTGATGTGCTCGAAGAACAGATTGTAGAATATGCCGACTGGTCTATCCGGCAGTTTATGCAGGCTGCGGAAAAACAGCCGTGGTTTGACAATACGATTTTCGTTTTTCTGGGCGATCATGGCAAAATGGTGGGAACACCTGAATGTGAAATGCCCCAGTCTTATAACCATATCCCTCTGATGATTTACGGGAAAGATATCAAGCCGGGGGTATACGACGGTTTTGGTGGGCAGGTGGATGTATCTCCTACGTTGTTGGGGCTGCTTAACATAAGTTACCTGCAAAACAATTTCGGTGTCAATCTGTTGGAAGAAGAACGTCCTTGTATGTTCTTTACGGCGGATAATCTGATCGGGGCAAGAGACTCGGTGAATATGTTTATCTATTCGCCGGACAGCCAACAGGAATTCAAGTACAAACTGGAGGAAGGTAAGCTCCAGATCGGAAGAGCACACGTCTGAACTCCAGTCAC
>ERZ809742.245-NODE-245-length-14744-cov-6.19974_pt1 | contig 14744 bp, 9 predicted proteins | sample MGYA00520278_ERZ809742 | MGnify/ENA primary metagenome ERZ809742 (study PRJEB31588, sample SAMN03401275) | human gut metagenome | study: EMG produced TPA metagenomics assembly of the PRJNA231909 data set (A prospective, longitudinal analysis of the... | reverse complement strand
TACCGATCATTGTGCCGAATGTCCGGTTACGGCTGAAATTCGAATAGCCGGTCACCAGCAAGTCACCCAGATAAACAGATTCATCTACGTTTCTGTTCAACGGATGTACCGTATTCAGGAAACGGTTCATCTCCTGGATAGCGTTGGAAATCAGTACGGCCTGAAAGTTGTCGCCGTATTTCAGTCCGCTGCAAATACCGGCGGCGATAGCATATACGTTTTTGAGTACCGAACTGTACTCGATACCTGATACGTCGTCACTAACAGATGTTTTGATAAAGCTGCTTCCCAGTCGGCGCGCGAAGATACGTGCTTTGTCTTTGTCTGGGCAGGCGATGGTCAAATAAGAAAGGCGTTCCAAAGCTACTTCTTCTGCGTGGCAGGGACCTGCTAGTACAGCGATATTTTCGGGAGGAACACCGTATTCCTTGGTAAAGTATTCTGATACGATAACGTTGTCGTCGGGTACGATTCCTTTGATAGCGGTGATGATGAACTTATCCTTTATCTTGGTTTTCAGCTTTTTCAGGTGAGCTTTCAGATAAGGGGAAGGAGTGACGAAAATCAGCGTATCCGATTCTTTCACAACATCGTTGATGTTGGAACTGAAAGAGATACGCTTGGTATCGAATTTCACTCCTGTCAGATAAGCCGGATTGTGCCCCAATCTCTTGAAATCAGCGATGCGGTCATCGCGTCGCATATACCAATTGATAGAGTCTTCTTGAGCCAGACACATCTTCGCAATAGCTGTGGCCCAACTTCCACCGCCCATTATCGCTATCTTACCGGGTAATTTCATTTGTATGGATTTGGATGAAGAACTTATTTAATTTTCTGTATCCAATCAGTTACGTCGTTTACCGACGGGTTGGCCAGTTCTAATTTGTATTTCTTATTGATGCCGCAGATGTCCTGGTGTAGCTTCTGCGCATTGACATCTTTCATGTCTTCTACGGTGTTGTAGCCGGCTTTCTGAATAACAGGCACCCAGTCTTCTGCGATACCCAGTTCCATATATTTGGCGGCTGCGTCTTTCTTCACCACCTTTTCCGGGCGCATTTGCGGGAAGAATAACACTTCCTGAATGGTAGTCTGACCGGTCATTAACATAACCAGACGGTCGATACCGATGCCGATACCCGATGTAGGAGGCATACCATATTGTAAAGAACGCAGGAAGTCCTGGTCGATAATCATTGCTTCATCGTCACCCTTGTCAGCCAGACGCATCTGTTCTTTGAAGCGTTCTTCCTGGTCGATCGGGTCGTTCAATTCCGAGTAGGCGTTGGCAAGTTCCTTGCCGTTTACCATTAATTCGAAACGTTCGGTCAGTCCCGGTTTGGAACGGTGCATCTTGGTCAGCGGAGACATTTCAACCGGATAATCGGTGATGAAAGTCGGCTGGATATAAGTACCTTCGCAGAATTCGCCGAAGATTTCGTCAATCAACTTGCCCTTACCCATTGTGTCGTCGATTTCCTCCATTTTCAGTTCCTTGCAGACTTGGCGGATTTCTTCTTCGCTCTTGCCGTTCAGGTCGTAACCGGTCTTTTCCTTGATAGCGTCGAGGATAGGCAGACGGCGGTAAGGAGCTTTGAAGCTGATAGTCTTTCCGTCGACAACACTTTCCGTACAGCCGTTTACAGCGATACAGATACGTTCCAGCAATTTCTCGGTGAAGTTCATCATCCAGTTGTAATCCTTGTACTGAACATAGAGTTCCATGCAGGTAAATTCCGGATTGTGGGTCTTGTCCATACCCTCGTTACGGAAGTTCTTGCCGATTTCATATACACCTTCAAAACCACCTACAATCAGTCGCTTCAGATAAAGTTCCGTTGCGATGCGCAGGTAAAGGTCTATATCCAGTGAGTTATGGTGCGTGATGAACGGGCGGGCGCTTGCTCCACCGGCAATAGATTGCAAGATAGGCGTTTCCACTTCAGTGTATCCGGCTTCATCGAGAGCGTTACGCAGTGTTTTCACTACGGTGGCACGCTTCAGGAATGTCTCTTTCACACCGTCGTTTACCACCAGGTCTACATAACGTTGGCGATAACGGAGTTCGGGATCTTCAAAAGAGTCGTAAGCTACGCCGTCCTTGTATTTTACGATAGGAAGCGGTTTGATGGATTTTGCAAGTACGGTCAGCTTCTTTGCGTGAATACTGATTTCGCCCATTTGGGTGCGGAATACAAAGCCCTCGATACCGATAAAGTCACCTAAGTCGAGCAGGCGTTTGAATACAGCGTTGTACAGTTCCTTGTCTTTTCCCGGACAGATGTCGTCACGGGTGATGTACACCTGGATGCGACCTTTAGAGTCCTGTAATTCGATAAAAGAAGCTTTACCCATTACGCGGCGGCTCATGATACGTCCGGCTACAGAAACCTGGCGCGGCTCGTCCTCGTCCTTGAATTCAGCTTTAATATCTGTAGAGAAAGCATTGGTTACATACTCTGCTGCAGGGTATGGGTCGATACCCATTGCACGAAGCTCATTCAGGCTGTTGCGTCGAATGATTTCCTGTTCACTTAGTTCTAGTATATTCATTTCGTTACGTATTAACTCAATTTTGTGGGCAAAAATACGAAACTTTTCTCATATATCCCGTAATCTGTCTCTTTTTTGTATCTTTGCGCCCTCAAACTAATAGGTATGACAGGACAAAAGACACCCACTGCGTTGGGAACGGAAAAGATCGGGAAGCTTTTAATGCAGTATGCCATTCCGGCAATTATCGCCATGACGGCATCTTCTCTATATAATATGGTGGACAGTATTTTCATCGGTCACGGGGTAGGGGCAATGGCTATCTCCGGATTGGCGCTGACCTTTCCGCTGATGAATCTCGCTGCCGCTTTCGGCTCGCTGGTCGGTGTGGGAGCGGCTACATTGGTCTCGGTGAAACTGGGACAAAAAGATTACGACACCGCACAACGGGTACTCGGCAATGTGCTGGTACTGAATATTATCATCGGACTTGCCTTTACGGTTGTCACACTGATATTTCTCGACCCTATTCTTTATTTCTTCGGTGGTAGTGACGCCACGGTAGGCTATGCCCGTGATTATATGGTCGTTATCTTATTGGGTAACGTCGTCACCCACCTTTATTTAGGTCTGAATGCCGTACTCCGTTCGGCGGGGCATCCGCAGAAAGCGATGGTTGCCACGATTGCCACGGTGGTGATTAATACGATACTCGACCCTGTTTTTATCTATGGCTTCGGCTGGGGAATACAAGGGGCGGCAATCGCTACCATTACCGCACAGGTCATCGCATTGGCATGGCAGTTCAAGCTATTCTCTAACAAAGAAGAACTGTTGCACTTCCATAAAGGAATTTTCCGGTTGAAGAAGAAAATCGTAGTCGATTCTTTAGCAATCGGTATGGCGCCTTTCCTTATGAATCTGGCAGCCTGTTTCATCGTTATTCTTATCAATCAAGGTTTGCAGCATCACGGTGGTGACTTGGCTATCGGAGCGTTCGGTATTGTCAACCGATTGGTATTCCTCTTTGTCATGATTGTAATGGGACTGAACCAGGGTATGCAGCCGATCGCCGGTTACAACTATGGAGCCAAGCAATATCCGCGTGTGACAAAAGTCTTGAAAATAACTATTTATGCAGCAACCATTGTTACCACTACAGGCTTCCTGATGGGAATGTTTATTCCCCGGCTAGCAGTCTCGATTTTTACGACACACGAAGAACTGGTACGCATTTCTGCCAAAGGGCTGCGTATTGTTGTGATGTTCTTTCCTATTGTGGGTTTCCAAATGGTGACTTCCAACTTCTTCCAGAGTATCGGCATGGCGAGTAAGGCGATATTTTTGTCTGTCTCCCGCCAGGTTCTTATCCTGATACCTTGTCTGCTGATTCTTCCACAGTTCTACGGACAACTGGGAGTCTGGATAAGTATGCCGATTTCCGATCTTATAGCAAGCTTGATTGCCGGGACAATGCTTTGGTGGCAGTTCAAGCAATTCAGGAAAGTGTCTGTCTGACGGGCTTGTTGCGATACTCCTTGGGAGAGATGCCGACATACACCCTTCACTCATAGATGTATCTTCCGGAGTTATTATAACATAATTGAATGGCATCAGTGGCTCCATGTATCTTTTCGTTTCAAATGGGTTTCACTGCAAATTAACAAACAAATAGCTACAAATAACAAACTATTCCGGCTTTTTATCTCCGATAACCTACAAATAGAACAATATTTCGTCTATATCAACCTTTCCCCACTTGTTTGCTTGGGATATTTTTGTAATAACTAAATAACAAATGAAAATATGAGACGATTAAACTTCTTATTGACAGGACTTCTTGCAGTTTTGCTGGCGTCATGCAATCAGCGTGTGCAGAATATAGAAAATAAGCCGGCAGTGAAGATTGATACCGTACTTTCTGCTGACAAACAGACTGCCTTGCAGTTTCCCGGACGGGTGAAAGCGGCTCAGGACATAAGCCTGGCATTCCGGGTGAGCGGAACTATCCAGCGTATGTATGTGAATGACGGTGCTTATGTGCGCAAAGGACAACTGCTTGCCGAACTTGATCCTACAGATTATCAGATTCAACTGGATGCGGTGGAAGCCGAATACCAGCGTGTCAAGGCGGAAGCGGAGCGCGTAATGGCTCTTTATAAGGAAAATGTAACCACTCCCGACGCAAACGACAAAGCCGTGTACGGACTGAGGCAGATTACCGCCAAATACAACCATGCTAAGGACCAGTTGGAATATACCCGCCTGTATGCCCCTTTCAGCGGATATGTACAGAAACGTCTTTTCGACTCCCATGAGACGGTGGCTGCCGGAATGCCTGTCGTTTCCGTAATCAGCGAGGGAACGCCGGAAGTGGAGATTAATCTTCCGGCAGTGGAATATATCCGTCGCCGGCAGTTTACCCGCTATTATTGCACATTCGATGTATATCCGCAGCAGAGATATGTGCTGGATTTGATTAGCGTCACTCCCAAAGCGAATGCCAACCAGCTCTATACCATGCGCCTTCAATTGAAAAGCGGAGACAAGCAGGCGGTTCCTTCTCCGGGGATGAATACAATGGTCACTATCGAATGTGCCGAAGGGGAAATGCGTAACCTGTCCGTTCCCGGCGGAGCGATTCTCCGTCAGAACGGGAATACGGGTGTCTTTCTTTATAATCCGTCCGATAAAACGATTCGTCGTTGCGATGTGACCGTTACTCGCTTGCTTAGTGACGGCAGATGCCTTATAGTTTCGGACGAAGTGAAACCGGGTGACTTGATTGTTGTCTCGGGAGTGCATCATGTGAAAGATGGGCAACAGGTGGAACCTCTTCTTCCGGCTGCCGAAACGAATGTGGGAGGACTGCTATGATAGATATTAGTAAATGGGCATTTGAAAACAAGAAGTTAATCTACTTCCTGATTGCTGTACTGATTGTGGGCGGAGCTTATTCCAGCTACGAGATGAGTAAACTGGAAGACCCAGAAATAACGGTAAAGCTCGCCATGGTGGTTACTACCTATCCCGGTGCATCCGCGCATCAGGTGGAACTGGAAGTGACGGATGTACTCGAAAAGAATATCCGTTCTATGGGGAATATAGATAATGTGGAAAGCTATTCCTACAACGACCTCTCCCTGATTCAGGTAGAACTGAAAACGACTGTCAAGGAAACCGACGTGGAACAGTGCTGGGACTTGCTGCGCCGTAAGGTGGCGAACGCACAGGCGGAACTTCCTGAAGGTGCCAGCCCTTCTATCGTGAAAGATGATTTCGGTAATGTCTACGGAATGTTTTTTGCCTTGACGGGCGACGGACTTTCTGACAGGGAACTCTCCGACTATTCCGAATTAATCAAACGTGAAGTCAGCGAATTGGACGGTGTGGAACGCGTCGATTTATACGGCAACCGTCCGGAATGTATCAACATCTCCCTATTGCAAGACCGAATGGCCAACTTGGGTGTGAAACCTGCCGAAGTGCTTGCCACCCTGAACGGACAGAATAAAACAACCTATACCGGCTATTACGACAACGGTGACAGCCGTATCCGGGTCACGGTCAGCGATAAATTCAAGACGGTGGAAGACATCGGACGTATGCTGATTCAGGGACACGATGCCGACCAGCTGCGTCTGAGTGACATCGCCCGCATTGAAAAAGACTATGAAGACCCCACCCGCAACGAATTGTTCTATGACCGTCAGCGTGCCATGGGAATCATGGTTGCCGCCTCTCCCGATGCCGATATTATCAAAGTCGGCAAACGGGTGGAGCAGAAACTTGAACAACTGAAAGCCGAACGCCTGCCGGCAGGAATGGAGTGCCACAAGGTATTCTATCAGCCCGAACGTGTCGGAAGTTCTTTGGGGACATTTATCCTGAATCTGATAGAATCCGTGATTATTGTAGTTGTCATCCTGATGATTGCAATGGGATTCAAGAGCGGGGTGATTATCGGTATCAGTCTGGTAGTGACAGTGTTCGGCACTTTCCTGTTTTTGTATTTTATGGACGGCACGATGCAGCGTGTATCTTTGGCATCCTTTGTACTTGCCATGGGAATGTTGGTGGATAATGCGATTGTCATTATAGACGGTATTCTGGTCGATTTGAAAGCCGGAAAGAGCCGCATGGAAGCCATGACCGCTATCGGGCGGCAGACGGCAATGCCTCTGCTCGGCGCTACCCTGATTGCTATTATCGCTTTCCTTCCTATATTCATGTCTCCCGATACGGCAGGAGTCTACACGCGCGACTTGTTTATTGTGTTGGCGGTCTCCCTGCTGCTTAGTTGGGTACTCGCCTTGGTGCACGTCCCGTTAATGGCGAACCGGATTCTGCATCCGGACGTATCCGCAGCTACTGCCACTACCGGAAAGCGGGTGTACGAAGGAAAAATATATGCAGTGCTGCGTTCATTATTGAGATTCAGCCTGGCACATCGCTGGAGCTTTGTCTTTGCCATGATTGCCTTGGTGGTACTTTCGGGGTTTAGTTACCGGTTTATGAAGCAGGGTTTTTTCCCGGATATGGTCTACGACCAGCTATACATGGAATATAAACTTCCCGAAGGCATTAATTCCACACGGGTGGCACGCGACTTGGAAGAGATAGAGGCTTACTTGAAGAAACGTCCTGAAATCACGCACGTCACCACTTCTATCGGCGGGACGCCTGCCCGTTACAACTTGGTACGTAATATAGCCAACCCTTCTTTATCTTACGGTGAACTGATAATCGACTTTACTTCGCCCGATGCACTGGTCGACAACATGGCAGAGATTCAACAGTATCTTTCTTCCCATTATCCGGACGCCTATGTGAAGCTGAACCGCTATAACCTGATGTTCAAGAAATATCCTATCGAAGCGCAATTTACCGGTCCCGACCCTGCCGTGCTACATCAACTGGCAGACAGTGCCCGGAAAATCATGGAAAATTGCCCGGACGTCTGTCTGATTACCACCGACTGGGAACCGCAGGTTCCCGTCCTGACGATTGAATACGATCAGCCTACGGCACGTGCTATCGGACTGAGCCGAAATGACGTGAGTCTTTCCCTGCTCACGGCTACGAGTGGTATCCCGATTGGTTCTTTCTACGAAGGAATTCATAAGGATAACATCTACTTGCGCTGTCTTGACGAACATGGAAAACCTATTGAGAATCTGGATAACACGCAGATATTTTCTTCCCTTCCTTCCCTCAACGGCTTGTTGACACAGGAGATGATGATGAAGCTGAAAGCGGGAACACTCTCTAAAGAGGAACTTGTGGAAACTTTAATGGGAACTACTCCGCTGAAACAAATCAGCAAGCGGATAGACGTGGAATGGGAAGACCCGGTTGTCCCCCGCTATAACGGGCAACGTAGCCAGCGCGTGCAATGTTCCCCTGTTCCGGGCGTGGAAACGGAGAAAGCCCGGCAGTCTATTGCCGGGCAGATTGAACGGATTCCGCTTCCTGACGGCTACAAGCTGCAATGGCAAGGCGAAAGAAATGCCAGCACGAAATCCATGCAGTATTTGTTCAAGAACTTCCCGTTTGCTATCATCCTGATGATTTCTATCTTGATTATGCTGTTCAAGGATTATCGGAAGCCGGTTATCATCTTCTGCACGATTCCTTTGGTATTTGTCGGTGTGGTAGCTGTAATGCTGCTGACCGGAAAGACGTTCAACTTTGTTGCTATCGTCGGTACACTGGGACTTATCGGTATGATTATCAAAAACGGTATTGTGCTGATGGATGAAATTACCCTGCAAATCAGTCAGGGAGTGGAACCGGTAACGGCACTGATAGATAGTTCGCAGAGCCGTCTCCGTCCTGTGATGATGGCATCGCTCACTACTATTCTGGGAATGATTCCATTGTTGCCGGATGCCATGTTCGGCTCATTGGCGGCTTCCATTATGGGCGGACTGTTGTTCGGTACGCTGATTACTTTATTGTTTATTCCTATTTTGTATGCACTATTCTTTCATATAAAAAAGACAGACAAATGAAAAAAGAGATTCTTTCAGCCATTGGAATAATAGCGGGCATATTGTTCGGCACAACGCTTTCTCTTTCCGCACAAGAGAAACTAAGCCTGAAACAATGCCGCGAAATGGCGTTGAAATACAACAAGGAAATGGCTGCTGCCGACCGGCAGACAGAAGCAGCGCGGTTGATGTCCCTCAGCTATAAAGCCAATTTTTTCCCGAACTTTACCGCCAACGGAACAGGGATTTACAGCACTGCCGATGGAAGTCTCGGCATTCCGGGCGGTAATCTCCCTGTTTTCATGCCCAACCCCACTACGGGAGAACTGGTATCCAGCGGTTTCGCCTATTTCCCCGGGTTGAACCTGGATTATAAAGTAGGAACCGTTTATTCCGGCGGCATACAAATGGAGCAGCCTCTCTATATGGGCGGCAAAATTCGTGCGGCCTATAAAATGTCTTTGCTGGGTAAAGAGATGGCTCACCTGAACGAAGCGCTGACTACCTCGGAAGTTCTTCTGAATACGGACAAAGCTTACGTCCAACTAGTGAAAGCCAAAGAAATGAAGAAAGTGGCCGAGAAATATCACGCTTTATTGACGGAACTGTCCCGGAACGTGAAAAGTGCCCACCAACATGGCATGAAACCTCAGAATGACGTATTGAAAGTGCAAGTGAAGCTCAACGACAGCGAACTTTCTTTGCGTAAGGCAGACAATGCCCTTCGCCTTGCTTCCATGAATCTTTGCCATTACATCGGACGTCCCTTGACAACGCAAATTGATATTTCCGATGACTTCCCCGAAGTGGAACAGGAGTGGAAAATCCAGGTTTCCGATATTACCGCCCGTCCGGAATATGGAATACTGAACAAACAAGTTGCTATCGCTGAGCAGGAAGTGAAGCTGAACCGTAGTGAATTGCTCCCTCGTATCGGCGTCAGAGGCAGCTACGACTATCTTCACGGGCTGGAAATCAACGACGAAACATTTATGAAAAAAGGAGCTTTCTCCGTTTTTTTGAATGTCTCCGTCCCCCTGTTTCATTTTGGTGAACGTACCAATAAGGTAAAATCCGCCAAAGCGAAACTCGAACAAACTCGTCTTGAACAAGAAAATGCCAGTGAAAAGATGTTGCTGGAATTAATGCAGGCAGCTAATAACTTGGATGAGGCGCGTCTTGAAACGGAACTTTCCGATCGTTCACTGGAACAGGCGGAAGAAAATATGAAAGTCAGCGGCAAACAGTATGAGGTCGGACTGGAAACTCTCTCGGATTATTTGGAAGCGCAAATGCTCTGGCAACAGGCTTACCAGACACGTGTAGACGCTCATTTCCAATTGTATGTGAATTATATTGCTTATCTGAAAGCGGCGGGGCAACTGCATCCGACCGACTAATTGCTTCCTTCGAAAAAAGATAGTGTTTTTCTCAAAGTATTCTCATCACGGTGAGAATAACCCTTTGTCAGAACATACTGGAACAGCGATTTACCAGTCGTATTTATCAATATACCGGTCAAATTCGGGTTTGGTCTTAATACCATGTTTCAAAAAGATAGCCGCAATCTGTTCTTGCTCGCAAGGATGTAGCAAGCGTTCTTTGTTGCGGATACGGTAATACATACTACGTATGTTCTGTTTGTAGGAACAAAGGTAGCAATTATTTTGATATAAAGAAAAGTTTGAGACTATACTGATTTGATGCGCACCCTCATCTCCTGAGCGTCGAATGTCACTGATTCATTACGGAAAAGTCTTTCTATATGTCCGCTGGTTATCATTTCCGAAGTGGGCAAAGTGTACATATATGGGTTATCTATCAGCATGATAGAGTCACAAAGCGACAATGCGATGTCAAGGTCATGTGTGGAGAATAAGATACATTTGCCTTCTTCTTGTGCCAGCTTTTTCAGTAGCAGGCAGAGTTCATAACGATTGGGCAAGTCAAGAAAGGCAGTCGGCTCGTCGAGCAGGATAACCGGGGTGTCCTGCGCAAGCGCACGGGCAATCATAATTCGCTGGCATTCGCCGTCGGACATCTTATCCATTGTCTTTTCTGCATAACCGGACATGCCGACCAACTGAATGGCATTATCTACTATTTTCCGGTCTTCCGGTTGAAGCTGACCGAGCCAGTTTGTGTAGGGAGCGCGCCCCAACGCTACCACATCTTTGCAGCGAAGATTGGCGATGCGCACTTTGTCGGTGGTTACGAAACTAATGCTCAGAGCTAATTTTTCCGGTTTCAGTGAAGCAATGTCTTTTCCTTGCAGATTGATTTCTCCCGATTGAGGACTTTCCAGTCCCATTATGGCACGCAGGAGAGTACTTTTTCCTGTTCCGTTGCGTCCTAGCAGTGCAACGAGTTGTCCGCCTGTGATTCGGGCGTTTACCGTTTTCAACAGCGTGCGCTGTCCGTATCCTAATGTCAGTTCCTTAAGTTCAATCATTTGAATCCATGCAAGTTTTTAGCTATTACCCATAAAATGACCGGAACACCGAGCAAGGCGGTGATACAGTTCACCGGAAGCAGGAATTTCTTGGCGATGATGTCGCAAAGAAGCATGCTGATAAGTCCCGCCAGCATAGTGGCGGGGGCAAGTATCCGGGGGTCGGCGTTGTTGAACAGCAACCGTGTGACATGCGGCACTGCCAGCCCGATAAAACCTACCGGGCCGCAGAATGCGGTCACCGTTCCTGTCAGCAGCGCGGTGGAGATGAAGATGAGTGTACGTGAACGCTTGATATTCATTCCCATTGTCCGTGCATAGTTTTCTCCAAGAAGCAACAGGTTCAAAGGTTTGATGCAGACTATGGAAATGAGCAGTCCCAGGCATAACATCGGTGTCATGATTCCCAGTTGGGTGGTGGTGATGTGTCCGAGAGAACCCATTGACCAAAGCGTGAACATTTTTAATTGTTCGGCAGAACTCAGATATTGCAGTATCTGGATAATGGCGCCTGCCACATAACCTATCATGACTCCCATAATCAATACACCGAGGATATTTTTTACTTTCCGGCTGATAACGGCTACTCCCAGTAAAATGACAGCCGTTCCTATCCAACTGGAACCGACGATGCCCAATGACTGGAGCAGTGGAAATTCAGACCAGCCGAGCAGTGGAGCTCCCAATATAAACAAGGCAACCCCTAATCCTGCACCGGAACTTACTCCCAGCAAATAGGGATCCGCCAATGGATTTTGGAAAACTGTCTGCATCTGCAAACCGCTTACGGAGAGTGCCACGCCTATCAGTGCCGCCACTATTACCCGTATGAACCGGATAGAAAGAAGAATGTTGCGTGTCATTTCATCACATTCGCCTCCGGTGAGCACAGCCCATACCTTGGAGACAGGGATATACGTGTCTCCGGTTGCCATATCTATGACTAGCAATAGCAGGGCGATTATGCCTAGCGCGATAAATAAAAGTGCAGTATGTTTGCGGGGTTGTTTCATTTCAGACGCCTGTAATAATAAAGTGAATCGGATACAAGCTCCGGATGAAAAATATGAATCAAGTCGCGTAACACAACGTCGGGACGGACAACTGCCGATTCCCAATAATCGTTTCCGCCTGTCGGCGTCAACCGTAAGTTGTTGTTATAAACAGTCTTTTCGTTCACGGCTTTTGCGTCTGCGAATTTAGGGTTGACAGCTTTCAGCTCCTCAAGTGTAGTTGCCGAACCGACATTAATCCAGTAATCGGCTTTTTGTATCAGGCCATAGGCTGTTTCCAGTCCGATTGGGGTTGAACTGTTGGAACTGTTTTCTTTATAAATGTACTCTGCGCCTGCATCGGCAATCAGTCGTGCCATATAACTTTGGGTGGAAGGCATTACCCAACTGTCGTTCCATGGAGTGTTGAACATAACGGTAGGACGCTGGCTGACGGAATCCGTGAGGGCTTTCAGTGCGTAATAACGTTGGGGAATTTCCTGGAATATTTCTATTCCCTTTTCCCGTTTGTCTGTCAGTTCGGAAAGGACAATCATCCATTCGGCTTTGCCGAGCGGTGATTCTTCCAGATATTCCCCCATATATAGATAAGGTATGGAAAGTTCTTTCAGTTTGTCCGTTACAGCGGTTTGGGCGTCACCTATGCCATAGAGCAAGACTACGTCGGGCTTTAATCCAATCAGCAGTTCGTAGTTCATTTCAGGACCCATATCCTTGATTGAATCTTTGTGGGCAAGGATGTAGGGATTGGCGATATAATCAATGCCCGAAACTCCGACAATCCGGTTGACTTCTCCCAGTTCATCGAGCATGGCAACATAGGAAGAAGACATGCATACAATCTGTTTGGCTCCGGCAGGGATGACGGGACCGTTGAATCCGGCAGGCGCTTGCTCGCCGTTGCGTGTAACAAAATAAGACATTGTTACGTCGTTGGCGCCTTGCCACGGGTTGGTAATCTGTATAAGCGTACTGGCAGCGTTCTCAGCACCCAGGATTTTAAATCCCGAAGCGTATTCAGGGGTATATACATCTTGGTTGAATGCTTCCAGAGATGTATTATTACGGGTGATACAGCTTGCCAAAAAGAGCAGGCAAAGTAACGTGATAGTCGGAGCAGGAGATTTCACTTTTATAAGATGTTTAATTAGAAAAAAATAATAGTGGGTCCTTTCGAACGGCAAAGATAGGACTTAATTATTAGTTTGTTTTTATTTTAGTTGGATTTTTCTTTCGATTTGTTCCTATTTGTGTATCTTTGTCCCCAGAAATTTTGGTGTCACTTTTCCGATTCTACGGAAAGAGTGGTGAAAAGGGAATCAGGTGTAAATCCTGAACAGACCCGCTGCTGTAAGCTCCGCCAAAAGTTTTCCTACAATACTCAAATCCACTGTTCCGCTTTGGAGGAATGGGAAGGGCGTTAGGAAAATGGAGTAAGTCAGAAGACCTGCCAAAATTGAATTCTTGAAACTTTCCGGGATTAGAGTTTGAAGAGTGCAGTTTTTTATTCAAAATACATCTTTGATTGGTGATGTGAAGTTTCAGGAAGGAGGAATATGCCTTTTTGAGTGTTCCATTATGCGGGGAGAAGCACGTGTATATGTTTGAGTGTATGGAAAATTGCATCCTCACTGTAACCCTATGAAAGTTTATTATTTTAATTAATAAACAGGAGGATTATGTTCGGGCAGATTTATTTTAGGGTATTGGGGATAGGATGCTTTTTGAGTATGGCTTTATTGTCGTCAGCACAAAGCAAACTGGACAGTTTGCATCATCTTAATGAAGTAGTGGTTACTGCCAGAATTAATAAGGAGGTAATTCCGGTGCAATCTTTATCAGGGGATAAGTTGGAGAAACTGGCTGCACATTCGGTAGCGGACGCTATACGTTATTTTTCCGGAGTACAAATAAAAGATTATGGTGGAATAGGCGGGTTGAAGACCGTTAATATCCGAAGTATGGGAACGAATCATGTGGGAGTGTTTTATGACGGTATTGAACTGGGTAATGCGCAGAATGGAGTGATTGATTTGGGACGTTTCTCTTTGGATAATATGGAAGCTGTCACTTTATATAATGGTCAGAAAAGTGCCATTTTCCAACCGGCGAAAGATTTTGGTTCTGCAGGTTCTATTTATCTCCAGTCGAGAACACCCGTTTTTCGGGAGAATAGGGCTTATCATGTGAAAGCGACTTTTAAGACGGGTTCTTTCGGAGTTGTCAATCCTTCTTTGCTTTGGGAACAGAAACTGAGTGAGAATGTGAGTGCGTCACTTAGTACTGAATATATGTATACAACCGGAAAGTATAAATTTACTTATGCGGTGGATGGAGGATATGATACTACGGCAGTACGCCGTAATGGGGATGTCAATGCACTGCGTGCTGAGGGCGGCTTATATGGCAAGATAAAAAGTGGTTACTGGCGTACGAAAGCTTATTTTTATAATTCAGAACGTGGATATCCCGGTGCTGTTGTGCGGAATCGTTTCTCACATGAGGATCGCCAATGGGATACAAATTTCTTTTTCCAATCTTCTTTCAAAAAAGATTTCGGTGATGTGTACAGTCTGTTGTTGAATGCCAAATACGCGTATGATTATCTGCATTATCTGGCAGATCCCCAAAAGGAGGAGGCTACCATGTATGTAAATAATACATATCGCCAACAGGAAGTTTACCTGTCAATGGCTAACAGGGTTACTCTTTTTCCTTTTTGGGATATAAATATTTCAGCGGACTACCAATGGAATAAGCTGAACGCTAATTTGACAGATTTAGATCGGA
>ERZ809742.239-NODE-239-length-14880-cov-9.84607_pt1 | contig 14880 bp, 17 predicted proteins | sample MGYA00520278_ERZ809742 | MGnify/ENA primary metagenome ERZ809742 (study PRJEB31588, sample SAMN03401275) | human gut metagenome | study: EMG produced TPA metagenomics assembly of the PRJNA231909 data set (A prospective, longitudinal analysis of the... | reverse complement strand
CAAGGAAACGGGCAAATTCGCGAGTAATGAAGAGGGTTAATTTATGTAAGTTACTGATAACCAATAAAGTTAAGTCTATTTTCAGGCGAAAACGAAAAATGGGCATCTAGCTCGAAAAATCGCTTAAATTCCCCATTTTTGCCAAAAAATCGCCCAAAATGAGCCCAGATAAACGCTCCAAAAAGAGCTGAAAATCCCCTATTTGGGGCAAATTTATAATGCTAAACGCTAGTTGGCTGCTTTCTGGAAACAGGCGGCAAAGAAGGTAGAAAACGAAAACGAGCTCCTGCCGAGAGAAAACTCTCAGCAGGAGCTCGCCTACTCTCCCCCACCTCGCTCTTCAGCATCAGTGAAGGATAAAAAAGATGAGTTCTTTCATCAGTTCACCCACCGGAGTGGATGGATTATCCAGTCCCTTTATCTTCGCATCCACCTCCTTAAACTTCTCAATAATCGCCATCACTTTCACGCCCGTATAGTTCCTCATTCCTGTAATATATTCGCGCGCCGCCCAAGCTCCGCGCAAATCCAGGAATTTTGCGAGCTCATTTTCGTTCTGCCTGTTGGGTGCATAATAAGCAATCATCAGGTTTTGGAAATAAGTAAAGAGCATCGGGAGAAGCGTGAAGAGAGAACCACTCTTCGGATTTCTGTCAAAATAATTTATTATCTGATTTGCCTTGAACACATCGCGGCTGATGATGGCACTTCTCAGCTCGAAGGCATTGAAGTCTTTGCTCACCCCTATTTCTCGCTCCACAATCTCCGGAGTAACACGCCGGTCGTTCTCTGGAAGAGAAATGAGCAGTTTGTCGAGCTCGGAAGTGAGTCGGTGCAAATCTGCTCCCACATGATCTGCCACCATCTGGGTAGCCTTGGGTTCAATGGTTGCCTTACGGGTCTTGAGATAAGTCTCGATGAAGCCCGGCAGATTTCGGTCGTAAAGCTTCTTGCTTTCAAAAACCACACCCGCCTTGGCAGCGAGGGCAGAAAACTTTTTACGACTGTCGAGCTTGCCGTTTTTATGACAGAAAACAAGGATGGTTGTTTTTACCGGATTTTCGAGGTACTTCTCGAGCGCTTCCAAATTCCGCAAATTCTGAGCCTCTTTCACAACCACTACTCTATACTCCGCCATCATCGGGTAGCCCTTACACAAATCTGCCACTTGCGCACCCGTAACATCAGCTCCGAAAACCACCGTCTGATTGAAGTCACGCTCCTCGGGCTGGAGCACATTTTCTGAAATGTAGTCGCAGATCTTATCTATATAAAAAGGTTCCTCACCCATCAGAACATAGACGGGAGAATACTTCCGAGCCTTCAAATCTTTCATGATTGACTCGTAACTTATTGCACTTTTCTTTTCTACCATTGGATTATTTTTTGTAACTTTGCACCCAGCAAACTCCGGGGGCGCGGACAAGCATTTGCTCCGCCTCCAAGTTCGCAGTTTTCTGAGGTGCAGTTTTCAGCTGCACTTCGACTGCAAAGTTACAAAAAATAAATTGAACTTCCTATATAAAAGAGGTAGTTTTTGAAAATGAGGTATGGTTAAAAGAAGAAAAGAAACCATATCGAAAACAGAAAAGAAAGAAATATAACCCTATATATAATAAGGTACAGAAAAATGATTCGCTTAAATTTGCCATCTTTCGACATCAAGGTTTCGGGCTCAAAACAGCATCCCCAGATACTGGATGTGCTGCGCCGGAAGTTCATCACGCTCACTCCCGAAGAGTGGGTGCGCCAGCATTTCGTTCATTTTCTCATCGAGCACAAGGGGTATCCTGCCTCGTTGCTCGCCAACGAAATCCAGCTGAAATGTGGCGACAAGGTGCTGCGCGCCGACAGTGTGCTCTACTCCCGTGAATTGCAGCCCCGCATGATCATCGAGTACAAAGCCCCTCACATCCCCATCACACAGAAAGTATTCGACCAGATTTCGGTTTACAATCTTCTGCTCCATGTCGACTTTCTGGTGGTGAGCAACGGGCTGGAGCATTACATCTGCAAGATGGATTATGAAAGTAAAAAATATGTATTTTTTGAGACCATTCCCGATTATTCCGATTTATTGACATTATGAGAGCGTCGGAGGATAGTCCGGAAGTTTTTAAACAGAGCTTCCCCAGCCTTCAAAATTTGCGAATTTCCGCCCAACCGGCCATCCGTTTTAGAATTCGCGAATTTTGGAGGCCTTTTTCTGCCCCTTTTCCTCTCTCTTTTTGAGCACTCCTTTTCCTCCCATCCCCCTTCTCGCGTTATTTTTTAATAAAAAAAACATTTTCATTTTGTAGTCTCCTCCTTTTATACTATCTTTGCATCTAATATATATATTAAGGTATAGACTGCCTAAAAGAACAGAAAGAAATGGAGAATAAAAAGATAAAAATCGCCGTAGCCGGAACAGGATATGTAGGCCTGAGCATCGCTACCCTGCTGAGCCAGCATCATGAGGTGGTGGCAGTAGACGTGGTACCCGAAAAGGTGGAGCTCATCAACTCGCGCCGCTCGCCTATCCAGGACGAATACATAGAGAAATATCTGGCTGAAAAGGAACTCAACCTCAAAGCCACAACCGATGGAGAAGAAGCCTATAAGGATGCCGACTTCGTAGTGATTGCCACACCAACCAACTATGATCCGGTGAAAAACTACTTCGACACCTCGCACGTAGAAGAAGTCATCCGTCTGGTGATGCAGGTGAATCCCGATGCCATCATGGTCATCAAGAGCACCATTCCGGTAGGCTACACCGAAAGCATCCGCCAGAAGACGGGCAGCAAGAACATCATCTTCGCTCCTGAATTCCTGCGCGAGAGCAAGGCACTCTACGACAACCTCTACCCGAGCCGCATCATCGTAGGCAGACCGAATGGTGACGAGCGACTGGACCAGGCAGCCCGCACCTTTGCAGAACTGCTGAAAGAGGGAGCCATCAAGCAAGACATAGAAACCCTGTTCATGGGACTTACCGAGGCAGAGGCGGTGAAACTCTTCGCCAACACCTACCTCGCCCTGCGCGTGAGCTACTTCAACGAGCTGGATACCTACGCCGAAATGAAGGGCCTCGACTCTAAGGCAATTATCGACGGAGTGGGTTTGGACCCTCGCATCGGCACCTTCTACAACAACCCTTCCTTCGGATACGGCGGCTACTGTCTGCCGAAAGATACCAAGCAGCTGCTCGCCAACTATGCTGATGTGCCTGAGAACCTGATTCAGGCGATTGTGGAGAGCAACCGCACCCGCAAGGATTTCATCGCCGACCGCGTGCTGAACATGGCTGGCTACTACGATTATGCCAACCAGAACAACTTCAGCGAGGAGGAAGAGAAGCCTTGCACCATCGGCGTATACCGACTCACGATGAAGAGCAACAGCGACAACTTCCGCCAGAGCAGCATACAGGGCGTGATGAAGCGCATCAAGGCAAAGGGCGCGCAGGTTATCATCTACGAGCCTACGCTGAAAGACGGAACCACCTTCTTCGGAAGCCGCATCGTAAACAACCTGGATGCCTTCAAGCAGCAGAGCCAGGCCATCATCGCCAACCGGTATGACAAGTGTCTGGATGATGTGGCAGAAAAGGTTTACACCCGCGATATTTTCAGAAGAGACTGAATTGAGTTAAAAGTTTATAGTTAAAAGTTAATAGTTGGAAGCTGGAAGCTGAAGACGGAAAATAGGAAAACAATAATATTTATAATAAAGAGAAAAATAAGAAATGGCAAAATTAGTAATCAATTCCTACGAGGAATTTGCATCTCACCTCGGTGAGAAGTTAGGAGAATCAGACTGGTTGCAGATTGACCAGGACCGTATCAACAAGTTTGCAGACGCTACACTCGACCCACAGTGGATCCACGTAGACGTAGAGCGCGCCAAGGTAGAGAGCCCTTACCACAGCACCATCGCTCACGGTTACCTCACCCTCTCAGTACTCCCATACCTCTGGCAGCAGATTATCGAGGTAAACAACCTCAAGATGCTCGTAAACTACGGCATGGACAAGATGAAGTTCGGTCAGCCAGTCATCACCGGTTCACGCGTGCGCCTGGTAGCCACTCTCCACGACATCCAGAACATCCGTGGCATCTGCAAGACCAGCATCAAGTTTGACATCGAAATAGAAGGTCAGCGCAAGCCAGCCCTCTCAGGCATCGCTTCTTTCCTCTACTATTTCAACAACTAAAAGATGGCAGCAGGTAAATGGATAGGTGGTGTGCTCGGTTTCATCACAGCCGGTCCGCTGGGAGCCCTGGCAGGCTATGCCCTCGGTTCCCTCTTTGAGCACGGACTGGATGCGGTAAACCGCGACGGCGACCACCATTACAACAACGCCTACGATGCCTACAGCGGCCAGCAGCACAACGGCCGCCAGGGTTTCGGCAACCAGGGCTACAGCCGCCAACAGAGCTATGAGGGAGAGCGAAACTCCTTCATGTTCTCGCTGCTGGTGCTCAGTTCCTACATCATCAATGCAGATGGCAAAATCATGCATTCCGAGATGGAGATGGTGCGCCGCTTCCTGCGTCAGAATTTCGGCGAGGCAGCCAGTCAGCAGGGCGAGGAAATTCTCCTCAAACTCTTCGAACAGCAGAAGCAGATGGGCATGCAGCAGTACCGTTCGGTGATACAGGACAGCTGTCATCAGATACGTGCCAACATGATGTATGAGCAGCGCCTGCAGTTGCTCAATTTCCTCGTCATGATTGCCCAGGCCGATGGAATTGTGAATCCTCAGGAGATTCAGGCGCTCAAGGAGATGGCCATCCACATGGGGCTTTCTGCCGAGGATGTAGACCAGATGCTGAACCTGGAGAGCGGGGCTTCTTCAACAGGCAGTCTGGATAATGCCTACCGTGTTCTGGGCATCAGTCCTGACGCCTCAAACGATGAGGTGAAGGCCGCTTACCGCAAGATGGCGCTCAAGCATCATCCTGACAAGGTAGCAGCACTGGGCGAAGATGTGCGCCGTGCAGCCGAGAAGAAATTCCAGGAAATCAACGACGCCAAAGACCGCATTTACAAGGCTAGAGGACTCTAGGTTCCAGATTAGGATTAAAAGTTCCAGATTAGGATTAAAGGAGTTAAGACAGATTGTCCTAGCTGCCTGAAAACGAAAAAAATAAAGGCTCGCCAAGCAATTTTGGCGAGCCTTCATTGTATCTTATCGTATCTTTATCAGAAGATTATCATCCGGAAAGAGCGGAGAGAGGAGTAAGATTAATCCTCATCCTCAGTCTTTCTTCTGCGGATAGCGCGCTTGCGCTTTGGCTTCTCCTCTGTCTTAGGAGCCTCAATCTTAACACCAGCCAATTCCGGGTCGATGAGGATACGGCCGCAATACTCACAAGGGATAATCTTCTTGTGCATCTTGATGTCGAGCTGGCGCTGAGGTGGAATCTTGTTGAAGCAACCGCCACATGCATCACGCTGCACGTAAACGATACCCAAACCGTTGCGGGCACCATTACGGATGCGCTTGAAGCTCTGGAGCAAACGTGGTTCAATCTTCTTCTCGAGCTCGAATGCCTTCTCCTTCAAATTCTCCTCTTCCTCACGGGTTTCAGCCATGATTGACTCGAGCTCAGAACGCTTCATTACCAAGCCCTTCTCGCGGTCTGCCTTCTGGTCCTCAGCCTTGTGAAGGTCGTACAGGCGCTCGTTGATCGTCTGCTGCGCCTCGCGGATTTTCTTGCTGCAAAGTTCGATTTCCAGCTCCTGGAACTCGATTTCCTTGCTCAAAGTATCATACTCGCGGTTGTTGCTAACCATTTCGAGCTGCTTCTTATAACGCTCCACGCTAGCCTGAGCCTCCTCAATCTCGTGCTGCTTCTGATCGATGGCGCGGTCAAACTGCTCAATATCGGTCTGGATTTTCTCGATACGAGTGGTAAGACCAGCAATATCGTCTTCCAAATCCTGAACTTCGAGAGGCAACTCACCTCTCAACGCACGCTTTTCATCAATTGCAGACAAGGTGGTCTGAAGCTGATAGAGAGCCTTCAACTTCTCTTCCACTGTCAAATCTGTAGGATCTTTCTTTGCCATAATTCCTTATTTAAATATTAAATGTTTAATGTTAAATGTTAAATTGGGCTTGCGCCCTTCCAGCCATCTTATAAACTGAAGTTATAAATACAATATCGGATTCGTATTTATCTCCGAGATGCAGCATTTGGCATCAGGGAAATTCTCCTGGATGATGCTGCGGAAGATTTCGCCCGTAAACTGCTCACTCTGATAGTGGCCGATGACGCAGATCTGAATCTCCTGTTCGTGGCCGAAATACTCGTGATAGCTCATCTCGCCCGTGATGAAGGCATCGGCACCTGCCTTGATGGCTGCGTCGAGCAAGAAAGCACCTGCTCCACCGCAGAGTGCCACCTTCCTGATAGGACGTCGAAGCAACTGGTTGCACTGCACGCACTCCACGCCAAACCGTTCCTTGAGCATCAGCACCAAGTCGTCGGCTGCCAGGTCCTCAGCCACCTCTCCGATGACGCCCTCGCCGCCCTTCACGCCGTCCACTTCCTTCTCGCCAGCAAAGAACTGCACGTTTCGCAGCCCCAGTTTCTCGGCAATCTTGAAGTTCACGCCGCCCGCAGCCGCATCCATGTTGGTATGCATCGCCACGATGGTAATATCATTCTTAATCGCCTTGCGCACGGTACGCTGCACGTAGTTCTCGTCCGAGATTCTCGCCAGTTTGCGGAATATCAGCGGATGATGGCTCACGATGAGGTTACATCCCTTCCGGATGGCCTCGTCTACCACGGCTTCAGTAACGTCAAGACACAACAATGCCCCTGACATTTCTACCGCCTCTGTCAATCCAACTTGCAGGCCGGCATTATCATATCCTTCCTGCAAGGGCAGAGGCGCGTAATGTTCAAGGGCATCAACTACCTGTTTTATTTTCACGCTCCTATTCAATATTTTATTTTTAGACTGCAAAGTTACTCATTTTTCCCCGATTTTATCTCCATACAGCCCTCCGTTTAAACTTTTTTAATACAAAGTTTCGCTTTTGCGCAAAATATTTCACAAAAACAGCCGATAGTTGTAGATTTTTTATTAATTTTGCAAGCATACTTCATAAAAGCAGAACGGAGCCCGTCCCCCAAGGAAAGGTTCCCGATGAAGAACAGAGTATAATAAATTGGTTTAGAACATCGTATCATAAAAATAGTATAGCTTATGCATCAATCTACATTACCCTGCGATTTCGCACTCCCTGCCGAATGGGAGCCACAGAGCGCCATCATGCTCACCTGGCCACATGCCGGCACCGACTGGAAGCCGTATCTGCCTGAAATTACAGATACTTATCTCGAACTGGCAGATATCATCACGCGCTACGAGCAGCTGCTTGTGGCTACACCCGATGTGCCCGCCACCCGATACCAGCTCAAGAAAAAGCTCTCTGCCGAACAGATGAGCCGCGTGCTGCTCTACGAGGTAGAAAGCAATGATACCTGGGTGCGCGACCACGGACCCCTCACGATGGTGCTGCGCAGAAAGCAGAACACCTGGATGGTGCCTTACCGCATACTCGACTTCAAGTTCAACGGCTGGGGCGAAAAGTTCAGATGGGAGAAGGATAATGCCATCACCCTGCAACTATACTATCAGGCAGCCTTCAATGCCGATATAGAGAACCACCAGGGCTTCGTGCTCGAAGGAGGCAGCATCGAGAGTGACGGAAAGGGTACACTCTTCACCACTTCACAGTGCCTGCTGGCGCCTCACCGCAACCAGCCGCTCGACCACGACAGCATCGACCATCTGCTGCAGACTTTCTTCCAGCTCAAGAGAGTCGTCTGGCTGGATCACGGCAATCTGATAGGCGATGATACCGACGGCCATATCGACACCATCGTGAGAGTGGCTCCACACGACACCTTATTATATGTAGGCTGCGATAATCCGGAAGATGAGCAGTATGAAGACTTCCAGGCGTTGGAGAAGCAGCTCAAGGGCCTCTTCACCTGGGAGGGATATCCTTACCGCTTGCTCAAACTGCCGATGCCCGACCCTATCTATGATGAGGGCGACTGCCTCACCACCAACCCTGAGAGCGAGGGCGACCGCCTGCCTGCCACTTATGCCAACTTCCTGATACTGAACAAGGCGGTGATTTATCCCACCTACAATCAGCCGGAAAAGGACGAGGAGGCACGCAAGCAGATTCAGCTCGCCTTCCCCGACCGCGAAATCATCGGTGTAGATTCGCAGACCATCATCCGCCAGCATGGCAGCATCCACTGCATCACCATGCAGTTGCCCGAGGGAGCCCTCAGAGACTCAACATTCCACATTTAACATTAAACATTTAACATTAAAAGTAAAAAATGAACGTCGGTTTATTACAACTTCATAATACGGCAGATATCGCCAACAACAAGCAGCGCCTGGCAGAAGGCATCATCGACCTCGCCCATCGCGGCGCAGAGCTCATCGTGCTTCAGGAGCTTCATAACTCCCTCTATTTCTGTCAGGTAGAGGATGTTGACCTCTTCAACCTGGCAGAGCCTATCCCGGGCCCTTCGACCGATTTCTACGGCAAGCTTGCCAAGGATCTCGGCGTCGTCATCGTCACCTCCCTCTTCGAGCGCCGCGCTCCGGGGCTCTACCACAATACGGCGGTAGTGATGGAGAAGGATGGAAGCATAGCCGGAAAATACCGCAAGATGCACATTCCCGACGATCCTGCCTACTACGAGAAGTTCTATTTCACTCCGGGCGACCTCGGTTTCCACCCTATCCAGACCTCTGTAGGCAAACTCGGCGTGCTGGTTTGCTGGGACCAGTGGTATCCCGAAGCAGCCCGTCTGATGGCGCTGCAGGGAGCCGAAATACTCATCTATCCTACCGCCATCGGCTACGCTACCTATGATACCGAGGAAGAGCAGCAGCGCCAGCGCGAGGCGTGGACTACCGTGATGCGGGGCCATGCCGTAGCCAACGGATTGCCGGTCATCGCCGTAAACCGCGTAGGTTTCGAGCCTGATCCTAGCGGTCAGACCGAGGGCATCCAGTTCTGGGGCAGCAGTTTCGTAGCCGGTCCTCAGGGCGAGCTCTACTACCGTGCCAGCGATCAGGAAGAAGAGAGCCTGGTGGTAGATATCGACCTGAAGCACAGCGAGAATGTGCGCCGCTGGTGGCCATTCCTCCGCGACCGCCGCATCGAGAACTACGGAGATATTACCAGGCGATTTATTGATTAACCCATTTTTGCCGGAAATTCCGAGAGAATATCGGGATTCCGGCATACATATATATATATAAGGTATAGTTTTTCAGGATAAATGGAGAATTTGGAAGTGATGGTGATACTTTTCATCATCGTGATTTTAGGTTACGTCGCCTGCAAGTTGGGATATATGGGCGACAAGTTTGACAAGAAGCTATCCAGCATGGTGGTAGATATCACCTGTCCCCTGCTGGTGCTCTCGTCAGTAATGGGCGATGAGCTGCCCGACCGCACGCTCATCCTTCCCCTCCTGGGCGTAGGTTTCCTTACCTACATCCTTTTGCTGGTATTCGGTTTCTGGGTGCCGCGTCTCATCACTCGCAATCATGATGACCAGGGCATGATAGGTTTTGCGCTGATGTTTGCCAACGTAGGTTTCATCGGCTACCCTATTGTTTCAAGCATATTCGGTCCGAAGGCCATTTTTTATGCCGCGCTGCTCAACATGCCGAACACCTTTTTTATTTTTACGGCAGGTGTCATGCTCATCAAGGGCGAGTACAGCGTCAAGCAGTTCAATCCTAAGGTGCTGTTTTCTCCGGCTCTTCTTGGTGCCTTTGTTGCCGCCCTCCTGGTAGCCTTCGGGGTTCATACGCCCGATATCATTGCGCGTCCGGTAACGATGGTGGGCAACATAACGGTTCCGGCAGCCCTGATGATTATCGGTTCTTCGATGGCTAAGTTGCCGGTGAAGGAGATTATCGGCAGTCCTAAGGTATACCTCTCCTCGTTCTTGCGTCTTGTGGTAGTACCTCTGAGCATTTATTTCCTGTTCAAGGTATGTGGTGTAAGCGATCAGGTCAACGACATCAATACGGTTGTCATTGCGATGCCCGTAGCGAGTTTCGGCACGATGTTCTGTCTGAAATACGGCCGCAATCCTTCGCTCATCACCGAGATGACGTTCATCACCACGGTTGGCAGCATCATCACCATCCCGCTCATCACCCTCCTCTTTTCATAATGCAGGAAGGGTGAAATGCCTGGCATACTTGCGTATCTTACTGCAATGACATCTTTTTTACGCATTGAACGATAAAAAAATCTCCATTTTTTCGTTATTACCCGTTTTTTGCTTATCTTTGCAAATAAATTTGGCACGAAGAAATCCTTTTTACCAATAATATAAATTAGAAAAAAAATGAAGATAAACAACAGTACGAAGAAAAGCCTGCTCATCATCGCACTCGCGATGGCCAGCACTACTTACCAGACACAGGCCGCTCCGATAGAACATATCGGCGACAGATACATCATGCATATTCCAGAAATGGAACTCACAGGCGAAGAATCACTCCTCGATGTGCTCATGATGTGCCCGGAAGTCATCTCACTCGACGGCAACAACATCATCGGCGGAGATCCATTCGCCAACCTCTACGGCAAGTTCGTCATCCGTATCGACAACCAGGAATACGGACTCGATTACGCCACCTTCCTCCACCATTTCAAGGCTCGGGAGATAGAAACCATCAAGGTGTGCCAGAACGCCGAAGTGATGAAGGGATGCAGCAGTCTGAAGAAAGTCATCGACATCACACTGCGCAAGAAGGAGAACGGAACCACCGGCAGATGGGGACTCTTCGGTGATACCTACGGCGGCGCAAAAGGCATCGTCAGCGTCATCAGCCAGCAGGATAAACTCCGCGTGCTCAGTCATGTAGAAGGCAACTTCCAGCGCACCTCCAGCAGCGATAAGGACGCCTACCAGGGCATCTCAGGCACCACCGTGAACCACTACTCCCACGAGGGCGCCAAGCTCAATCTGCTCTGGACGCCTACCGCGAAGGATGTGCTCGAAATAGATGCGATGCAGACCTACACCCGCAACCATTTCACCCACACCCCGGCCGATTACGTGCGTGCCTATCATCTGCAGGCCGACTATACCCGCACGCTCGCCGACAACGGCTCCAGCATCCTCTTTACCCTCGGTGCCGAGCATATCAGCGACAACGGACGCACGCTGGAAGAAACCCATACTGCGCCCTACCAGAACCACTCCACCTACCCCTTCATGGTGGTAGAATACGCCACTCCGGTCATCACCCCTGATCTCTGGATTACGGCAGGTTTCGAGGGCGGACTCTCCATCGAGAAGAACTGCGTCGCCGGTTACACCAACCATTCCAACTATCAGGATTTCTACGCCCAGCTGGATTACAACATCGGCAAGTGGGGATTCATGGCAGGCGACCGTTTCCGCATCATCAACTTCCGTCCTAAGCAGATTGCGCCGGAAGAGCACTGGAAGCATACCACGCGCAACCATATCTACTCGGCGAGCGCCTATTACCGCTTCACGCCGGGTCATACCCTGCAGGCCACCTACTGCCGCCGCATCTTCAATCCCGAGTTTGGCGATTTCATAACCGCAGGCGATATGGAGGGCTCCTGGCAGCCGGTTTATACCGCCGATATCGGCAACAGCATGGCGAATGTGGTAGAGCTCAAGCATACCTACAGCCGCCCAGCCTTCGTGCTCAGCACCTCGGTGAAGAACATCCACCAGCACCTGTTCAGTGCCATCCACGACAATACGCTCGGCATCGGCTCCACCGCCTTCTGGCACAAGGGCATCCTTCGCCTCACAGCCGGAGTCAACTACTTCTGGCAGCGCAGCGAAACCCCTTCAGAGGAGGCTCAGCAGCGCAATGCGGAGTATAATCATTTTGCCGTGTTCAAGTTGGCACCGCAGCTCACAATGGCCGATGGCTGGCGCTTTACGGGCAACCTCATCTGGTGTACCCGTCGCCGCAGCGATCCCTACACCCCGGCTAATCTCTATGCCGAGGTAGGGGTATACAAGAATCTGGGCAAGCACTGGACGCTCGAGGGCCGCTTCCACGATATGGCGAGTCAGCACTTCGGCAATCGCGCTGCCACCATCGGCTGCACGTATTATTTTTAACTTGAGCTTTAACAATCTTTTTCTAAATCAGAAGCAAGATTTCTGTTCCTTTCTTATTTTCTTATCAGAAAGAAGAAAAATTTTAAAAAGAAAGGAACAGTATATATGAGAAAAATTGATTTCAAGAAGATCGGGCTGGCAGCGATGATGCTCCTGTCGGGCCTCACATTCCAGTCGTGCGATAACGATAACGATACCGATTGGGACCGCGTTTTTCCTAACGCACTGGTAACCGTGAAGAAGAGTGGCGATGCCTGCTATCTGCAGCTCGACGACAACACCACGCTGCTCGCCAAGAACCTGAAACCAACCATCTTTGACGGTAAGGAGGTTCGCGCCCTGGTCAACTACTCCCAGACCTCGGAGAACAGCGAGAAGTATAACCAGGTGATTCACGTCAACTGGATAGACAGCATCCTGACCAAGAAGCCAGTTCCTTCGCTCGGTTCTGATACCGAGAACCGCGAGAAGTATGGCGACGACATGGTCGACATCGTGCGCGACTGGGTAACGGTGGCAGAAGATGGCTATCTCACCCTCCGTTTCCGTGCTCTCTGGGGCGGTCAGAAGGTGCATTACATCAACCTCGTTAGGGGTGTGAATCCAGATAATCCTTACGAGGTAGAGCTGCGCCACAATGCTAATGGCGACCCTCAGAACTACTGGCGCGATGCCCTCGTAGCGTTCAATCTGAACGGAGTCGTGCCTGATACCGAAGGCAAGACGGTGAAGCTTACCATCCGCTGGCGTTCCAGCCAGGGCTACAAGAAGGTAGATTTCGACTACTGTTCGCGCAAGCCTATCAGCAGCCCGAAGATGCTCGAAGGATACAGCCAGGAAGGAAGAGATATCCGATAAACGAAGAAAAAGCAGATAAAGCAAAAGCCCCGATGCATGATGCACCGGGGCTTTTTACTTTTTTACCTTTAAAGGCTGCTGCAGCTTGTTATGCCGAGGGTGGTAGCGATGGCTGTAAGGAAGGAGATTGCAATCTGCAAAATTGTTTTCCAGGTACTTGCTTTCATAATGTTTAATTTTTAATGTTGAATGTTTAATGTTGAATGTTGACTTGATGGGGGGGCCTCAGGCGAGGGCTTTATTCAAGCCCGCCGCCGGTAGTTCCGGAGCCGCCCTGGCTGGTGTCGCCGCCTTGTTCAGTGCCGCCTGAGGTACCACCAGAGGTGCCACCCTCGTCGGTGCCGGTATAGCCGCCGTACTCCTGAATCTTGCACTTCTTGCGCAGCTCAGAGTTGCTCCAGCTTTTTGTGTTTCTCACAATCAGGTGTACACCCTCTACGCTGGCAGCCGTTACCTTCTCCTTGGTATCCTCCGCCTTCGAAGTCATACCGATGGAGAACAGGCCGAGGTCAGAGAGACGCACACTCTTACCGTCGAGAATCAACTCCTGCAGATGGTCGAGTGCATCCATCAGCACACCGTGGATAGTACCTCGGGAGTAAGGCGAACCGTGGTCAGAGATGTGGGATACGAATCCCTCGAAATCCACCTCGCGGTCGGTTACCGCAGTGGCATACCACTTTTTCTTACCAGCGTTCTCGCCGCTCTGTGGTGTACGCTGCAACTTACGATACTTCAATGTTCCTTTCTGTTCCATGATATTAAAATATTAAAGGGTTAATATAAATGTTACTTGAATTAATGTTAATTGTCTACTTGCTGGTTGGGGGGGGGCAGCCTTTCTTGAATCACGTTGCAAAGGTACGGCAATTTTCTGATACTACCAAATTTCACCCTGCAGAGTTATGTTAAACGAATTTAGCACTTCGGACGCATCCGGTTAATCTTGCCAACTCATAATTTATCGTGCGAGAAAACTATGTAATGTAAAAAGTTTCTCTATGCTTTCTTACTCCGAAAACAGCAGGAAGCAAGAAATCATCCATCAATGCTTCCACCTTCCTCAACCTCCAAAGCGTGACAGTTGTGACAGTTGTGACAGTTTTCAGCGCCTACCCCCACCTTCCTCTCTTTAGAGGTAACTTATAATATATATAAATATATATATAATAAGTTAAATATAATAATAACAATTTGAAAGCAGCCCGAATTCATATACCCCTCCCCTGAAACTGTCACAACTGTCACAACTGTCACAACTGTAACGCTCCCTCAATCCTTCTCCTCTCCTTCTCCCTCCATCCTATTTTGTAAAGAAAAAAGGAATCACCCTACCCCCCCCTGGAGGTTATTAGGGAGATGCGCTCATGCCCATAGGGGGTGCTGCTGAGTAGTTACTTCATTTTTCATCCTTTAAAATCAGTTAAAAAATGGGTACTCCCCATAAAATGTGCAAAAACATGATAGGATTCCCTCATAAAATGTGTATATTTGCAGCGTTATTCCCTCATAAAATGTGGGATAATAGATGATTATTCCCTCATAAAATGTGATTTTAAGATACGAATTATGGAAAGATTAGCTATCAATGAACTTCTGAAATGGAAGAATAAATTGGGTTACAAACGTACCGCTCTATGCGGTAAATGGTCTCGAATTTTATTCGATACAAAATGAATCTTTTCTCACGAAAACACAAAAGAAATCCCTTAAAAACTTGCATAAACTTGCATAAAAGAGAAATATTGCTTATTTTTGCATTATCTTTGCAGGAATTAAGAGGAAAGGACGAAAATATGAAACAAGAAAACAACAGAATACAATTACCCCTAGAAGAAATCAAGCT
>ERZ809742.221-NODE-221-length-16149-cov-6.1664_pt1 | contig 16149 bp, 10 predicted proteins | sample MGYA00520278_ERZ809742 | MGnify/ENA primary metagenome ERZ809742 (study PRJEB31588, sample SAMN03401275) | human gut metagenome | study: EMG produced TPA metagenomics assembly of the PRJNA231909 data set (A prospective, longitudinal analysis of the... | reverse complement strand
GTGCTCTTCCGATCTGAAGATAATGTCAGGCAGGATTGCACCTCCAAGAGTGTTTCCGATGAGGCATCCTACAAACAATCCAGGGATTGCAGCCGGAGTAAATACCGGGAGGATCGTCAGTGCTTCCGCAAAACGGATCTGCACCTCTCCAAAAGCCAGTGATGCACCGACAACAGTCAGTACGACATAGATGGCAGCAATCATGGCTGCCTGTGCCAGGTAAAGCACTTTGTTACTTGAGTTTTTCATTATTCAGTTCTCCTTTAGTTTTGTTTTACGAGTGGAAGGTCACGAACACTCGATTCATTTTCGCGCAGCAATGAGTCAGGCGGCCATGATTGCATGGACATTTGACGAATGCCGCGGAAGGCATATACAGTAAGTATATGACCTTACGCCGGAAATCGGCGAAACCCTTGTAAGACCTTGGTTTTTTAGGGTTTTGTAACGGGTGATAGTATAGCATGAAAAGACAAGAAAAGCAAGGACATACCCACTTTCTATTAAAATTGCATATTGTATTGTTAAATTGCATATGCTATAATGCCAGTAGGCAAAAAGATAATGCTATTCCATAGTGAACAGCAACGAAAAACCCTCGGAGTGCCATCCGAGGGTTTTTCTATTCCTAATTCTTGTGTGGAAAGGTTTGAATCCACAGGCTAGTTACCGGCTATTTGTCGCCATCTAACCATTTGATGATGTAGTGGCAAACTACACCAGCCGCAACAGCGACAATAAAAGATAATGCTAAATCCATGGTGAACACCTCCGTTCTGTACCAGTATAGGAGGCGGTAACATTGCTAGTATATCATATGTTGCTTTGTGGTTCTATAATTTTGTGTCCTATATATAGTTTTTATCTTAATGAAAAATTAAACTTAATTAAGAAGTCTAAATCTACTGTAACCAGGCCGGATATGATAGACTATGAGTTGTGTAAAATACAATTCATGGAGGAAAAAATGAGCAGAATATACAACGCCTTAATTGAACTTGTTGCAGCAGCAGTTTTTATAATTCCGCTTTGGGGTATATATGAGAAGTTTTTCTTTCAGAGCTGGAAACGAACGCTGATTTATATGATCTTTGGATTTTATCTAGTGGTAGTATTAGCATTAGTGGGATTTCCGAATATTACGATGTTGCAAATAGAGTTTACAGTGAGTCTGATTCCTTTTATTTATATGTTGTCAGATCTTGTTAATGCGTGTTTAAATGTGCTTTTATTCGTTCCGTTTGGTTTCTTTTTACCAATGTTATGGAAAGAGTTCAGAAGTATAAAAAGTGTTGCCCTGGCCGGAATTGTTGCAACGTCTTTTATTGAGATTTCTCAACCTTTTACTGGCAGAGCAACTGATATAGATGATATCATTACAAATAGCATCGGTACTTTGATCGGTTACTTTATTGTACGTTTTGTAACAAAAAACTTTACAAAGCGAACTTTATCAGATTCAAAAATAAATGATTTTTATTTGATCTGTGGTTCAGTAGGTGTTATTATGTTTTTTTTACAGCCATTTGTCTCAACATGGTTATGGGGAATACTTTTATGATAAGCCCGGATATCAGTTTCAATAAGGAGTGAGCGAACATGACATTACAGCAATTAACCTATTTAGTCACGGTTGCTGATTGTGGAAATATTACGGAGGCTGCAGAAAAGCTTTTTATTTCACAGCCGTCGCTTAGTGCAGCAATTCATAATCTTGAAAAAGAGATGGGAGTGACTGCATTTACAAGGTCTAACAAAGGCGTTACTGTTACGAGAGAAGGCGAAGAGCTATTGTCCTTTGCAAGGATGCTCTTAGAGCAGGCTGACAATATGAAAGAACATTTTGGAAATGGAGAGAGAAGAACACCGAAGTTTTCTGTGTCTTGTCAGCATTATTCATTTGCGGTAAATGCTTTTGTTGATCTGATCAAAGAATATGATGCAGACCAGTATAGTTTTATTATAAGAGAGACACAGACGGGCGAGATCATTGAAGATGTGGCAAGCGGAAAAAGTGAGATTGGGGTTCTTTATCTTTCGGAACACAATGAAGATGTGATTTTGAAGCTGATAAAGAATAATCAGTTGAAGTTTGAGGAAATGTTTGTTGCAGAACCGCATGTATTTATCTGTAAAGATCATCCACTGGCAGAGAAAGAAATGATTTCTATGGAAAATTTACAGCCATATCCGTATCTTGTCTATGAACAGGGAAATAATAATTCGTTTTATTTTTCAGAAGAATTTATAAGTATGCTTGATTTTCCGAAGAGTATACAGGTGAGAGACAGGGCGACCTTATTTAACCTGGTGATCGGATTAAACGGATTCACAGTAAGCAGTGGTGTGATCGACCAGAAATTAAATGGAAGCAGTATTATAGCGAAGCCATTAGATGTTGATAAAACGATGAGGATTGGTATTATTAAAAAGAAGAATATTATTTTCAGTCGTTATGCATCTTATTATGTAGAGGCGCTGAGAAAGCATTTGTAAAAAATAAAGAGCAGGGATTTCGTCATAATGAAATCCCTGCTCCTTCTTTTACTAGCAGAAGAATTCTTTTGCAGCTCGTACCAGATACTCTGTATCTTTCACACCTGCAGTCTCATAAGGGGAATGCATTGCCAACTGCGGAAGTCCGATGTCAACGGTATTGAGCGCAACCTGAGTGTTGGAAATATTTCCAAGGGTAGAGCCACCGGCCATATCAGAACGGTTTGTAAATGTCTGAACCGGAACATCTGCCCGCTTACATAGGTAGCGGAACATGGCAGCAGATACGGCGTCCGTACAGTACTTCTGGTTTGCATTGAATTTCAACACGATTCCTTCGTTCAGGTAAGGACGGTTTGTCGGATCTGCTTTCTCTGTATAGTTTGGATGAACCGCATGAGCATTATCCGCAGAGATCATAAAACTGTCTGCAAGATGGACACGATAATCTTCTCCATCATATCCAAGTGCTTCGTGAACACGGATCAGTGTGTCAAAAAGGAACGTGGATGCGGCGCCCTGTTTCGTACCGCTTCCAACTTCTTCATTATCCAGAACACAGTGTACAGCCATACATTCTTTTTTCTCACCGGAAAGAAAACCTTGAAGTGATGCAAAGGCACACTGCAGGTCATCAAGTCTGCCGCTGGAAATGAATTCTTCAGAAGCCCCCCAGATGGAACCTTCCTGTCGGTTATAAAGGAATAGATCATGACCGAGAATTTCATCTTTTTCTACCCCGGCAGCTTCAGCAATCTGTTCCATAAAAGTTCCTTTAGGAGAACCACAGCCATAAAGTGGGAGAAGATCTTTCTGTGCGTTGTAGTTGTAACCGCTATTGATCTCACGGTTCATGTGAATCGCGAGATTCGGGATCATAACAAGATCCCGGTCAATATTGACGAGTTTGCTCGTGAATTGTCCGTTTGTCTTATCTTTTATTATAACGCGTCCGGCAACAGAGAGCGGACGGTCAAACCAGGGTGCACAGAGCATGCCACCATATTTTTCTACATTTAATTTCACATAATGTTTTTCCACTTCGATCTCCGGATTCTCTTTGATCTTAAAGGTCGGAGAATCACTATGACTTGTCAGAATGTGCATCTTGTCAATACCATTTTCCGGAATTGTAAACGCAATCAGGGAAGAGTCATTTCGTGTAACAAAATAGTGTTTGCCGCATTCTATATTCCAACGCTGATTTTCCTTTAGTTCAGTAAAATCAACTGCAAGAAGCTCTGATTTCATCTGTTGAACTGCATGAAACGCTGTGGGACTCTTTTGAAGAAATTTTAATAGTTCTTGAGAAACTGAATTGTTCATAGATATTTCCTTCTTTCAAATTGTTTTAAAAATCTTTTTTTGCTGATATATTTACTTTTTAGGATAGGGCAAATCAGAGAGAAATACAAGGAGGAAAAGCATAATAAAAACTTTTTATTTAAGAAGAATTTCACAACATACTGTTTAAAAATGTGCTATAATCTAACTTGGAATGTCAGAGATTCCATTGGAGGAGTACGAATGAAAAAAATATCTTTGAAAATAAAATTAACACTAAAATATACAGGGTGCATATTCGTGGCAACAGGCATTGCGTTGTTTCTTGCTACAATGATAAATGGAACAGATGCGCAGACAGCAAAAGCGATGGCGAAGGTGGTACTTCCAATCGTTTTCATTGCATCTCTTGCAATTGGGTACTTTCTGGTAAGAGAGGCTCTGAAACGGACTGCAGACCTGGCAGAGTCAGCGGCGGAAATCTGTAGAACAAAAGATTTCTCCAGACAGTTGGAACTGGAAGAATCTGATGCGGAATTGGAGAGACTGCAGCTGACATTGAATGAATTACTTGAGGATGTGCGCGAGGAGGGACATTTTGCAGAAAATGTTGTACAGGAGATGTGGATGCCGGTCAGTGTGATCCTTACACGAAGCGCATGGTGCCTTGGCGACTGGCGACTGTCCCAGCGTCAGCGCTGGCAGATTGAACTGGTGCAGAAGAAGGCACAGATTCTTTCAGATTTTATTCAGGAAGTCTCATTTTTTGCAAAGGCAGATCAGGGATGCCAGCCGGCTTATAAAAAACGCATGAATATCAGTGACCTGACAACAGGAATTATAGAAGGTCAGATCAGCAGACTTCAGGAGGCAGATGAACCGGTGCAGATAGAATATGAGATTGAACCGGAGATTTACGCAGAAGTGGATGAGAACTGTTATCGGAAGATGTTGTTAAATCTGCTGGAGAATTCCATTGATTATAGCCGGGAGATTGGACTGATCAAAGTTGTTGTTGAAAGCAAAGGCAGTGAATTTACCTGTAAGATTGCAGATGCGGGAATTGGAATTTCGGAGACGGATCTGCCGCACGTATGGGATCGGTTTTTCAGAGGAGATCCTTTAGGTGCCGGAGAAGGTCATTTTGGACTGGGACTTTCTGTTGTAAAATGGATTGCTGAAGTACACGATGGATGGGTGGATGCAGAAAGTATCCTGGGATCCGGAAGCTGCTTTACAGTGGGGATGCCGTGTGAACCGAAGCCAGAGGCAGAAGTAGAAGAAGTGTCAGAGGAAGAGAAGACAGTTGATGCGCTGTTAGAAGGAATTAATGGAACAGACGAAACAGAAGAGGAGACGGATGCAGATCTGACTACAGAAGCAGAAGGAGCAGTTGAGACAGATGCAACTACAGAAGAAGCTGAGACGGAAGTAACATCTGAAATAAATGAAACGGCTGAGACAGAAGGAGTTACAGAAATAAATGCGGCGACTGAAACAGAGGCAGTGACCGAAAACAGAGATAGCTCAGAAGAGTCCGAAGCTTTGGGTGAGACAATCGCGATGCCTGTGATTACAGAGGACACAGAGGAACAGTCATCAGAGAATTTTGTGCCGGATGCAGAGAAAGATGAAACCGATGTAAAGAGTGAAAATTCGTTCAGGAAAATCAAAATTTGTTTATCAAAAATCAAAAGCTTTCTTGAGGAAGAAGATGACGAAGAAGATGACGAAGAAGATTCAGACGAAGAAGCTTCAAATGAATGCGAAGTGATTCCATTTAAAAGCAAAGAGGACTCAGACGAAAAATAAAGAGGAGGACTTCTGACGTGAAAGACGTAGCAACAATGAAGGTGGAATTAAAGAAACTTATTGATACAGCTGCAGGAAGAGTTCCGGCAGATCTGGTGATCAAAAATTGTAAGATTGTAAACGTATTTTCAGGAAAGATCCAGGAAGGAGACATTGCATTTTCAGGTAATCAGATTGCAGGTATCGGTGAGTATGAAGGCGTGAAAGTGATTGATGCAGAAGGAAGATATGCAGCACCTGGATTTATCGACAGTCACATCCATATCGAATCTTCTTATGTAAGTCCAGAGGAGATTGGACGCCTGTTAGTTCCACATGGAGGAACAACAATTATGGCAGACCCACATGAAATCGTAAATGTATGTGGAATCGCCGGTCTGGACTATATGATGAAAGCAGCTGAGAACACAGTGCTTGATGTGAAATATGAGCTTCCATCCTGTGTACCGGCTACACCATTCGAGCACTCAGGTGCGGTGATCGATGCAGAAGCAATGAAAGAGCCAATCACAAGAGAAGGAATTGCCGGACTTGGTGAGTTCATGAATTTCCCGGGTGTGATCAATGCAGCAGACAGTGATCTGGATAAGATCATTGTAGCAAAACAGGAAGGCAAATTTATTGATGGACATGGACCAGGAATCACAGGGAAAGAATTGAATGCATATGCGGCAGCAAGAATCGCAGCTGATCATGAATGTTCTACCGTAGAAGAGATGAGTGATCGATTGGAGAGAGGAATGTACATTTTGCTTCGTCAGGGATCAGCATGCCATAACCTTCGAACACTGCTTAAAGGTGTGACAGCAGAGAACAGCAGAAGATGCCTGCTCTGTTCTGATGACCGTCAGCCGAAGACAATCCTTCACGAAGGACATCTTGATAATCATCTGCGTATCTGTGTAGAGGAAGGTCTTGATCCTGTGACAGCAATTCGTATGGCAACACTTAACGCAGCAGAATGCTTTGACCTGAAAGACAGAGGAGCAATTGCACCGGGATACCGTGGGGATGTTGTTCTTCTGGATGATCTGAAAGATTTCCATGTAAACCGTGTATTTATAGAAGGTGCCCTGGTAGCAGAAGAAGGAAAATATCTGCCAGAGATCAAAAAATGTGATATCTCTTCTGTTAAGGGAAGTGTGATCGTAAAAGATTTCTCCAAAGAGAAATTTAAAATGAATCTGAAATCAAACATAGTAAATGTAATCAAGATTCTTCCGGGTGGAGTTGTAACAGCGAAAGATACAGCAGAGATTGAGTTGGATGCAAATGGAGAGTTCATAAGAAATCCAGAAGTTGATCTTGTGAAAGTAGCTGTTGTTGAGCGTCATCAGGGAACAGGAAATGTAGCTTGTGGATTCCTGAAAGGATACGGAATCAAAGAAGGTGCTGTAGCACTTTCAGTGGCTCACGATTCTCATAACATCATTGTTGTTGGAGTTAATGATGAAGAGATGGAATTTGCCGTGAACAGTCTGATCGAGCAGGAAGGTGGTATTGTTCTTGTGAAGGAAGGAAAAGTGATCGAGAGCATGCCAATGCCGATTGCCGGACTGATGAGTGATCAGAGCGGAGAATGGGTAGATCAGAAATTAACAGACATTCATGAAAAAGCATACGAAGAACTTGGAATCTGTGGAGATGTGGAGCCGGTAATGACACTGTGCTTTATGTCACTTGCAGTAATTCCGGAGATTAAGCTGACAGATATGGGATTGTTTGATGTGACAACATTTTCATTCATTCCTGTAGAAGTTGAATAATGAAGTTAAAAATCAAAGAAAACACCATTGACGTACTGCACGTATTTTGCTATACTTTAATAGTTAAATAAATACGGCGCAGTAGCCAAGCGGTAAGGCGTGGGTCTGCAACACCCTGATTCACCGGTTCAAATCCGGTCTGCGCCTCTGAAGAACCTGAAACTGATTCGTTTCAGGTTCTTTTTTTGAGTACCTACGCCAACAATCTCAGAGATAGAAAAAACTCATGTGAGTTCGTTAGAAGAGATTCACATGAGTTTTTCTTTAAAACAGTCCCTATTTATTTTCCCAGTTCTTCTTATAAATCAAATACAGCGGAAGTCCGACAAAGATCATACCACCGAGCATATTTCCAAGTGTAACCGGAATAAAGTTTGCAAGGCTGTGAAGTGGTGTCAGTGTCGCAATCTGTTCAGCTGTAATTCCGTAAGCTTCTTCTGCTTTCGCAACATAAGCCGGATTAAGTGAAGCAAGGATACCAGCCGGGATATAGAACATATTGGCAACGCAGTGTTCAAATCCGCCGACTACGAATGCACAGATTGGGAAGAAAATTGCCCATACCTTACCGGCAATATCTCTTGCGGAAGTAGCCATCAGTACTGCAAGACATACCAGGATGTTACATAAGATTCCGGAAGTGATGCCCTGCAGTGGTGAAATTGCGATTTTTCCAACAGCAACTTTGATTGTATAAGCACCGAGAAGTCCACCTGAGTAGTTTAGGTTTCCACTGTATACAATGAGCAGATCCACGCAAAGAGCACCGATCAGGTTACTGAAAAATACGATGAAAAGATCTCGGAATAATCCGCCCCATGTGACACGCTTGTCAAATACATCCATGATGATCAGACAGTTTCCGGTGAAAAGTTCGCCGCCGAGAAATACGATGAGCATCAGTCCGACAGGGAAGATACATCCGGCAAGAGCTCTTGCTACGCCAACATTTTCTACTGCGTGTGCTGCCGTGCTGCTTGTAGCACCGCCGAAAGCGATAAACGCGCCGGCCATGATGCCGAGCAGAATCATTTTTCCAAGTGGAAGACGGGTTTTGTTCTCGCAGGCCTTGATACTCAGATCAATGACTTCTGCGGGAGTGTTAAAATGATTGTCCATGATATAACTCCTTATTCTTTTGTAATTCGGCAGTTCTCCTGCTGTGAATGGTAACACAGTAAAGAACTGCCGTTGTTATATTGCTATTCGTCAAGAATTTAACGAGAATATTTTATACTAGAAAATATTGGATTTCAAGAGTGGAAAGGTATGTTTATATATAGATACAAAATTCGGGATTTTTATTGCTTTAGGACAGTTATTTGTACGGTTTATAAGCATCCGTAAGCAATAGTAATTATGCAAAATATGTTTATAAAGTTATTCACCTGGAAAATTTTAGAAAAATATTGTTTTGTGTAGAAAAAAGATATCCTCATTTTATCAACAAAAAAGATGAGTTACAAACAAAAAACACATTGAAATTTCAAGTGCATCAAATTATTCTATATCTACTTCTGGCCGGGAGTAAAAAACAGAAGGAGAAACACTATCGGATATCTTTTTCCAGGGGAGCGTAGTGCATGTTATTCGGCTGATATGTTATTAAGACAGTATAAAAGAGTAAGAAGAGAATTAGGAAAAAAGTTTCATTATCGAGACATAAAAAAAGTATATACGATAGTTCTATTTGAAAAAAGTAATAGTGTTTTCAAGAGTTTTTCAAAGGACATTTATATTCATCGGTTTCAGCAACAAAGTGATTCAGGAATAGAACTGAACCTTTTACAGGAGTACACGTTTATTTGCCTTGACATTTTTGATGACATCATTCGCAATGAAGGAAGAAAAATAGACGGTAGATTAGAAGAATGGCTCGTATTTCTTAAAGAGGATGATCCCGATATGATTATAAAATTGTTGGAACAAAATTCTGAATTTAGAGACATTTATGAAGAAATCTATAACATCTGCCGGAACAGCGAAAGGATGATGGGGATGTTTTCAAAAGAACTGGAAATATTGGATCGTAATACAGTAAAACTAATGATTGACGAGTTGGATGAGGCTCTTGGAGAGGAAAGGGAAAAAGTAAAAGCAATAAAGCAGGAAAGGGAAACACTGAAAGCGGAGAAAGAATCACTGGAGGCAGAAATGCAGGAGGCGAAAGCGGAGAAAGAATCGTTGGAGACAGAGATGCGGAGAACAAAAGATGAGATGGAAGCTGAAAGAAAACGTGCTGAGGAGGCGGAAAAGGAACTGATCCGGTTGAGGGAAGAACTGGAAAAACTGAGAAAATAGATGAAATACATAGTGATATCAGTTGTTTCTTATTTACTCTGCGCTCCTGGAGTGTTATAATAACTGTTAAGACTGCCGGGAGGCATCTGTTTGAAGATTTTGATAATAGAAAAAGATAGAAGAATTATTTGAAGGAGTAAATGGTATGGAACTGACAACAATTCGTGAGTTATTTAAGAACAGAGAGGCATATCTGGACAAAGAGGTAACAGTTGGGGGCTGGATTCGAAGCATTCGAGATTCTAAGACATTCGGATTTATCGTATTGAATGATGGATCTTATTTTGATACATTACAGATTGTATATCATGATAAGATGGAGAACTTCGCTGAAGTTTCCAAGCTGAATGTAGGGGCAGCAATCATTGTTAAGGGTACACTGGTAGCAACACCACAGGCTAAGCAGCCATTTGAGATCCAGGCAGAAGAGGTTGTGATCGAAGGAGCATCTGCGCCGGATTATCCACTGCAGAAGAAGCGTCACAGCTTTGAGTATCTTAGAACAATTTCTCATCTCCGTCCGAGAACAAATACATTCCAGGCTGTATTCAGAGTTCGTTCTCTGGCAGCATATGCGATTCACCAGTTCTTCCAGGACAGAGGATTTGTATATGTACACACTCCGCTGATCACAGGAAGTGACTGTGAGGGTGCAGGAGAGATGTTCCGTGTTACAACACTGGATATGGACAATGTTCCGAAGAATGAGGATGGAACTGTAGATTATACACAGGATTTCTTTGGGAAAGAGACAAGCCTTACAGTAAGCGGTCAGCTTAATGGTGAGACTTATGCACAGGCATTCCGCAATATTTATACATTTGGACCGACATTCCGTGCAGAGAATTCTAACACAACAAGACATGCGGCAGAGTTCTGGATGATCGAGCCGGAGATCGCATTTGCAGATCTTGAAGATGATATGGAACTGGCTGAGGCTATGTTGAAGTATGTGATCAACTATGTACTTGAGAATGCACCGGAAGAGATGAACTTCTTCAACTCTTTCGTTGATAAAGGACTTCTTGACAGACTTCATAATGTAGTGAACTCTGACTTTGCACGTGTAACATACACAGAGGCAGTAGAGATCCTTGAGAAAAACAATGATAAGTTTGATTATAAAGTATCCTGGGGATGCGACCTTCAGACAGAGCATGAGCGCTATCTGACAGAGCAGGTATACAAACGTCCTGTATTTGTTACAGATTATCCGAAGGAAATCAAAGCTTTCTATATGAAGATGAACGAAGATGGTAAGACAGTAGCAGCTGTAGACTGTCTTGTACCGGGAATCGGAGAGATCATCGGAGGAAGCCAGAGAGAGGATGATTATGACAAACTTCTTGGAAGAATGAAAGAACTTGGACTTAAGGAAGAAGATTATGGATTCTACCTTGATCTGAGAAAATATGGTTCTACAAGACATGCAGGATTCGGACTTGGATTTGAGAGATGCGTAATGTATCTGACAGGAATGTCCAATATCCGTGACGTCATTCCGTTCCCAAGAACAGTAAACAACTGTGAACTGTAATAATATAAAGAAGTTTTAGAGTGTTATCCACACATGAACAGTAAAGTGTGTGGATAACACTCTTTTTTTCTATATCGAATGTGGAAAACCAGTCCGGTTTATCGTTTGAAGTGAAAGACTGCAAAGAATAAGAAAGTTATAGATAACTAACCTGGGTTTAACATTATTTAAAAGGGATTTTAATAAAATTTTCGCTATTTAACATAGATTTAACATAACTTCACAGAGTTTTTTATAAAGTCATGATAATCTCGGATATGTAAAGAAGAAAAAAGCACTGCGTTTGAAAAACAGATGCAAGACAGTGATTTGTAATTGAAAACAGACATGAGAGAGGATCTGGAGGAAGAAAAATGAAGGAAAACATACAGATTGTTTTCGGGCTGCTTGGTGGCCTGGCGGTTTTTATCTATGGAATGAATATGATGAGTGAATGTCTTCAGAAAGCGGCAGGAGAAAAAATGAAGAAAATCCTGTCACTTTTAACGAGAAATCCTGTAATGGGAGCACTTGCGGGAATGCTTGTTACAGCCGTACTGCAAAGTTCAAGTGCAACGACGGTTATGGCGATTGGTTTTGTAAGTGCAGGACTGATGACACTGCCACAGGCAATTTCTATTATTTTTGGTGCCAATATCGGTACAACAATGACAGCACAGCTGATTGCATTTAAGTTGAGTGACTACATTTATGCAATCATTTTTATTGGATTTATCGTATATTTTATTTCTAAATCAGAACGTGTGAAAAATGTCGGAATGACTATTTTTGCATTTGGTTTATTGTTCCTTGGAATCGAGACAATGGGATCTGTTATGAAACCATTGGCTTCAAGCCCAATTTTTACTGAGCTGATCGGCAAAGTGGCAGACGTTCCAATCCTTGGAGTTGCTGTTGGTGCATTAATGACTGTTGTGGTGCAGAGCTCTAGTGCAACAATCGCAGTACTCCAGAACTTTGCAGCTCAGCCGGGTGCAGATGGCGTGACAAGTATCATTGGTCTGGCCGGTGCAATTCCGATTCTTTTCGGTGACAATATCGGAACAACGATCACAGCACTTCTGGCAAGTATTGGTCAGCCGAAGGATGCGAAGAGAACAGCACTTGCACACTGTATCTTTAATATTTCAGGATGCTTCCTGTTTATCTGGTTCGTAAAACCACTGGCAGCGTTTATCCAGTATATTTCCCCTAAGGGACCGGAGATTGAAGTGATTTCGAGACAGATTGCGAATACGCATACATTTTTCAACCTTGTGATGACGCTGATCTGGGTACCGCTTATTGGAGTTATGGTGAAAATCGTAATGCGTCTGATCCCGGACGGAGAAGTGAAAGAAGTCAATGCAGTGCAGCCAAAATTTCTTGATAACAAACTGATCAGTCAGCCGACAGTTGCATTACAGCTTGCAGTAAGAGAATTGATGAATTGCGGAGAGCAGGTAGGCGTGATGCTGAAAAAGGCAGCAGAAAAGATTGATAGTGGAGATGGTGCTTCTGTTGAAGAATTTGTAAAAAGCAGAGAAGTGACAGCTGAACTTACAGGAAAAATCACAGATTATCTTGCAGAAATGGCAGCGGCTGGAGTTATGACAGAGCAGCAGGCAGCAAGAGCCGCAGAGCTTCAGTATGTATTGATCGATATTGACAGAATCAGTGAACTTACGAAAAATGTCGCTGTTTCCATGCAGACAGAAAAGCTTGTGAAAAAGGACAAGAAGAGTGCAAAAGAAGAAAGAGTACAGTTCTCACAAGAAGCATCAAAGGATATACAGAAGAGCATGGAACTTGTCAGTGAAATGTACAACATGGTCATGAAAATGGTTAATAACGAAGAGGCAAATGAGGCTGAAAATCTTGTCAAGATGAAAGAAAAGATCCGCAAGATGGACGGAGATATCAGAAAAGGACATATTAAACGTGTACACAAAGGAAAATGTAAGGCAGGACTTACGGCTGCATTCAATGAGATTCTACATAATGTGGAAAGAATCGGAAACAGCTGTGTGAATCTGGCAGATGCGGCAGAGGACGGAGTGAGATTCAGCACATTTTTAAAAGAGACGGAGTAACGAATTTTATTATGAGCAGGCAAACTTTCAATAGAAGAGAGTTTGCCTGTTTTCTATCTACGCGAACAACGAGCCAAAGTCCGTGCTTGCACGAGACCTTGGCGACTGTCGCGATAACTTGAGAAACTCGCAAAGCGTGTTTCTCATAGTTTATTAAATAAGAGTTGGTGCCTATTCATGGAAATCCTTTTGATTTATGCTGATAAAAGAAGAAAAACTGTGCTAAAATAGTTGAGACAACAAGAAAGAACAGTTATAATATTAATCTGTTAATAGAGAGAAAAAGGAACTTTTACTAATATAGGAAGGAAGTAGTAAATGAAGATAGAATTACCAAAGAAGGTATTGTTTATCATTAATAATCTGCAACTTGCAGGATATGATGCATTTGCAGTAGGTGGCTGCGTGAGAGATTCTATTTTGGCGAGAAAACCGCAGGACTGGGATATCACAACGTCGGCAAAACCAGAAGCAATCAAGGAAATATTTCGCCGGACGGTTGATACAGGAATAGAACACGGAACAGTTACAGTAATGATTGGCAAAGACAGTTATGAGGTGACGACTTATAGAATTGACGGTGCATATGAGGATAGCCGTCATCCGAAGGAAGTCCGCTTTACCAATTGTCTGGAAGAAGATCTTCGCAGAAGAGATTTTACGATCAATGCGATGGCATATAATGATGATGTCCGGCTGGTAGATGTGTTTGGTGGAATGCAGGATTTGAATCATCATCTGATCCGTTGCGTTGGAGATCCGAGGGAAAGATTTTCAGAAGATGCACTTCGTATCCTTCGTGCGGTACGCTTCTCAGCACAGCTGGATTTCCCGATTGAACCTGATACTGCCAAAGCAGTGAAGGAGCTTGCACCAAACCTTAAGAATATCAGTGCAGAACGTATTCAGACAGAGCTTGTGAAACTTCTGACGTCTCCACATCCGGAGCGCATTCAGGATGCCTGTGAACTTGGAATTACAAAGGTGGTCCTTCCAGAATGGGACGCCATGGTAGGAGTAAAACAGAATACAATACATCATAAGTACGATGTGGCAGAGCATACACTTCATACATTGAAGCATGTGAAGAGAGATAAATACCTTCGTCTTACAATGTTGTTCCATGATATGGGAAAACCGGCAATGAAGACAACAGATGAGAAAGGAAACGATCATTTCAAAGGACATGCTCTGGAAAGCGAGAAAATTGCCCGTACAGTTTTGAAGCGGTTAAAATTTGACAATGAGACGATTCGCATTGTAACGAAGCTGGTCTGCTATCATGATTACCGGATGGAAGCAACACCGGCGAATGTACGTCGTGCAATGAATCGGATCGGTGTTGAATTATTCCCATACTATCTCGCAGTGCGTCTTGCAGATGCAAAATCACAGAGCACTTACATGAGAAGGGAAAAGATTGAAAATATCGTAGAGATAAGAAATCTTTACAAACAGATCCTGATGGAGAATCAGTGCGTGACTCTTCGACAGCTTGCGGTGAGCGGAAGAGAATTGATGGAACTGGGGATGAAGCCGGGACGCGAACTCGGTGCAATGCTCAGTGAACTGCTGGAATATGTGCTGGATGATCCGGAACGGAACACGAAAGAGAATCTCTGTAAGTACGTGAAAGAAAAAATGGAAAAAGAAAAGTAGAAAATACCGGAAGAAAAAGAGAATACTCAGGTTGTCCTTTTCATAGATTAGAAAGAAATCGTTGTCGGTTGCTGTTAAAACCGACAGTAAAAAGTCTGGTAACTGGAAAAGAATAATAATCCAGGTCAATGGGACAGGGGGCAGCCATGAGAGAATATGAGATGGAAGTACTGGAAAAGTACGAACTTGAAGTGAATAGCACCCGGCGGATCAGAGGTGCATTTTATTGCGATACAAAAGAAGGGACGATGCTTCTGAAAGAGACAAAGATCTCGGAGAGGCGCGTCCCTTTATTGTATCTTATTTTAAACCGATTAGAAAAGCAGGGATATCTGGTGGATACACCTGTGTTCAGTAAAGAAGGGAATCTGGTGCAGAATTCCAGAGATGGAACAAGATATTTGATGAAAAAATGGTATCCGGGGGAAGAGTGCAATCTGAAGAGAGAGGAAGATATTTTCCGGGCAGCAAGAAAACTGGGAGAACTTCATCTGGGATTTCAGTGGTATGAGCCGGACTTGCAGGAGAAAGAAATATTTCAGAAATTCCAGAAAGAAGAGGTGCAGGAAATCCCACAGAATACACAGCAGTCAGTTTGTGAAGAAAAGAAAATGGACTGGACAAAGTTGTCACCATTGTTAAGTAAAAATCCATTGGAAGAAATGAAACGTCGTAACAGGGAAATGAAAAAAGTGCGGTCATTTATCAGAAAACGAGTTGCAAAAAATGAATTCGAATCCTATTATCTGAAGCATTATGAAGAAATTGCATGGCAGGCAGAAAAGGTGACAGAGCAGATAGAACGGTCTGGTTGCCAGAATCTATATGAAAGAAGTATACGGGAAAGGAAAATGCTTCATGGAGATTATAATTATCATAATGTCATGATCCTTCCGGAAAATGAGGTGATAACAAACTTTGAGCGGATGCGAATCGGAATACAAGTAGATGATTTATATTACCTTTTGAGAAAAGTAATGGAAAAATACCATTGGAAACAAAAAACAGGACAAAATATATTAGAAGCATATGAAAGCGTACGGCAATTAAAACCAGATGAAAGAGAGTATCTTTGCCTTCGACTGGCCTATCCGGAAAAGTTCTGGAAGACAGCAAGTGCTTATTCCAGATCAAATAAAGCATGGCTTCCGGAAAAGAGTGTAGAGAAGCTGCAGACAGCAGTAGAACAGACGAAGGAAGATCGGAAGAGCACACGTCTGAA
>ERZ809742.177-NODE-177-length-18005-cov-82.5727_pt1 | contig 18005 bp, 26 predicted proteins | sample MGYA00520278_ERZ809742 | MGnify/ENA primary metagenome ERZ809742 (study PRJEB31588, sample SAMN03401275) | human gut metagenome | study: EMG produced TPA metagenomics assembly of the PRJNA231909 data set (A prospective, longitudinal analysis of the... | reverse complement strand
GGGTATTACATCTCGTAGCAATTCAATTCAAAATGAGATTTCACACTTTGAAATTGAATTTCTTATGTATACATTAATTAAACTACTTGACATAACAATAAAATAAGAGTATAATATACTTATAAAAAGAAAGGAGATGAGAAATTATGAAAAAGTTTGATTTAATATTAGCATTTTTTACAGGCTGTCTTTTTGGACTAATTATTGCTTTTATTGATTATTGTAGATTCTTTTTATAGAAAGTAGGTGTTAATATGTCAAAATATAGAGGTAAATTTAGAGTGTACGAAAAAGGAAGTTTAATTGCTGTATCATGGTTAATTAAAAAATATGGTTTCTATTCAACAGTTGCAATCATTGATTCTGGTTCATTTTTTGATGAACCTACAAAATCAATTATTTATATTAAACTAGAACATAATCAGAGGTATGTGAAAGTTTTAAAAACAAAGCCGTGTGAATAAATGTTTCACGTGAAACTTTAAAAGTTATCCACAGAGTTTTTAACAAATGTTGATAACTTAAAAATACATAAAAAATACAATCTTATACTTGACATTTCAATTACAAAGTAGTATAATATAAATATAGTAAGGAAAGGAGTTAAATGTTAAAATGATTATTAAAAATGTAAATAATGGCATTGAATTAAATTTGAAAAATGCAGAAGAAAATGACAATTATTATGTATCAATTACTAAAAATAAATACAATCTTACAATCAGACAATATCCAAAACATACATGGATAAAGGTTAATGATAAAGATGATTATTTAAGATTAATTTTAAAGGATTTTAATAAATTACATATGTTTGGCTTTTCTAAAATTGAAAAAATATACGATGGAACAGACATGATTATTTTTAGATTATATAGTTCCGATATTAGAACAGCTTATCTTTCATATGTTAAAGAATCAAAAGAGGTTTATTATGATTGTTGTAAAATAGAATCAGATGATTTAAAATCATCAATAGAAAGTTATTTATCTCTTTTAAATAAAGAGTAAATATAAATTACAATTAAATTTCATTTAAAAGAAAAGGAGAACAAAACATGAAATTTACAAGAACAGTAAAATTTAATGAATATGTTATCGGTTATGTCGATAACATGGAAATCCATGAGGTGAAAAGAGTTGAGAAAACAGGTCGTTTAGGACGAGCTATTCTTGCAGAGGTAACTAAAGAATGTGGTCATAAGGCAATCATTCTTAACACTATCGTTCATGAAAAACGCTATGAATGTAGCTTAGAGGATTTTTTAACAATCGCAACAGAAGTACCGATTGAAGAACGTATCAATGCAGATTCAGTAGAAGAATAATTTATTTAAAAGGAGAGAAAAACAATGGCAAATGAATTAACAATCACAGGAACAAATGAAACTATCGTAACATCACTCACATTAGATACAATCGAAGATAAGAAAAAGATGTTCAATGCAATGAACGCAACAGATTATTCATTAACTGAACATCTTGAACAGCCTATCAAGGTTGTTGACTATCTCATTCATGATTGCGAAATCGCAGATGATAATGGAGAAAAACAGGAAACAAAAAGACTTGTTTTATTCGATGAAGATGGTAAAACGTACAGCACAGTATCCATTAGTGCTTATGATTCTTTCGGTAAGATTGTTACAATCTTTGGAGAACCTAGCGAATGGAACGGTGAGTTATCAATCAAAGCAACAGAGAAAAAGTCAAGAAAATACAAGTTTATTTCATTGGAAGTTTGTTAAAGATTTAGGTAACAATTAATTAGTATATTTTTAAGAAAGGAAAAACATTTATTATAAAATTACAAGATTTATTTTCCATCTCACTCATTTAATAAATCTTGTTGTCGTTCTAATAAATGTATGTAAACATATTTTTTTCATACATAGGGTAGTATTTATTACTACCCTAAATACTTTTAAGGTGGTGTTAAAAATTGGCTATACGTTGGAAAAAGGGAGAAATTGACAGTTTAAGAAAGTTAAATAAAAGAGCAGATAGAAAAATAAGAAGAATAGCCGAACAATATGATTTTGATGTACCTTTTAAGGTACGACAACCATCTGAATTCCAAGACAGAACAGAATACAACAGTTACATAAAAGGAATTAATAAGTTATTAGAAAGAAATGCATATTCTTTCAAAACGAATAAATATGGTGTTTCATTATCTAATTATGAAATTGACACAGCAAAAAGACTAATTGAAAAAAGAAACAGAGTAAAAACAAAAGAGTACAATGAAATAAAGAAACAAATTGCAAAGACAGGTGGTGTACCAGATTTTACTACAACAGGAAAAATTCAACAGAGAAAAAGACAGTTACACGTTGAAGATGTTATAGACGATGAAAAGTTTTATGAATTCAGAAAAAGAGAATTTAACATTAATAAATACCGTTCAATACAAGATTTTCAAAAGGATATACGTTTATTGAGGAAACAAATTAGTGGAGAATCGCAAAAAGAAAATGCTCAACAGTATAAAGAAAACTATAAAAAAGCACTTAAGGCTACATATGGTGATAGAGCAGATGATTTAATTAAAAAAATTGACAATATGAAAACTCAAGATTTTATAAATTATTATTATTCAGATGCTTATGTTTCAATTTCTTTTGTATATAGTGAAGAAGTTGGCGAAGATAAACAGCTTGCTAGTTTAAGGAATATTTTTAAATGAGTCAAAGAGGAATGTATACGGCAGACTTTGAAACAAATACTCACTCATATGATGTATCAGTTTGGGCATATGCTATTTGTGACATTAAAAATGTAGAAAATGTTGTTTACGGTAATTGTATAGACAATTTTATGAAATGGTGTGAAGATAATGTAAAATCAACTGTTTTCTTTCACAATTTGAAGTTTGATGGTGAGTTTATTATTTCATGGTTGTTGACAAATGGTTTTAAATGGGAAAAGAAGCTAAAACATAAAAGATGTTTTTCAACTTTAATTGATTTTACAGGTACATTTTATTCAATTAGAATAAAATTTGACGGTAAAGAATATATAGAAATCTTAGACTCTTTGAAAAAACTTCCAATGCCAGTTAAAAAAATTGCTACATCATTTAATCTACCAATATTAAAGGGTGAGATTGATTATAATTTGCATAGAGGTAAAGGTCATGTTATGTCTGATGTAGAGAAAGCTTATATAAAAAATGACGTGCAAATAGTAGCAATAGCACTAAAACAGCAGATAGAACAGGGATACACTCATATGACAAATGCCAGTGATGCTTTACATTATTATAAAGGAATTACAAAAAATTTTGATTACTGGTTTCCAAAATTAGACGATTATCAAGATGCTTTTATAAGAAAGTCTTATAAAGGTGGATGGACATATTTGAAAAAACCTTGTGAAATTGGTAAGGGTATTGTTTTGGATGTTAATTCATTATATCCGTTTTCTATGTATGACACTCTTTTACCATATGGAAAGTCAATATATTTTCAAGGCGAATATTTACAGGATGATAATTTTCCACTTTTTGTTCAGCGGTTTGCTTGTCAATTTAAGCTAAAGGAAAAACACTTACCTATGATTCAGTTAAAAAACAACCTAAGATACAATCCAGTTCAATACCTTGAAGAATCACAACAACAAGAATTATTGACATTGACTTCAATAGATTTAAAGCTATTTTTTGACCATTACGACGTATGGGATATAGAATGGTTTGATGGCTATAAATTTAGAGGTAGAAAAGGAATGTTTAAAAACTACATTGATTTTTTCTATGCACAAAAAGCAACTTCAAAAGGTGGAAAAAGACAGATTGCAAAATTAATGCAAAACAGTTTATATGGAAAGTTCGGTTCAGCAGTCACTGGAAAGAGTAAAAAACCATATTTAGATGAAAATGGTGTAGTTAAGTATGAAACAATGGACGAAGAACCAAGAACACCAGTTTATATTCCAGTGGCTTCTTTCATTACAGCTTATGCAAGAAACAAAACAATCCGTTCCGCTCAAAAAGTGTATGATAGGTTCATTTATGCAGACACGGATAGTTTACATTTAACTGGTTTAGAGTACCCAAAAGATTTAGAGATTCACGATACAAAACTAGGTGCATGGGCACATGAAAGCACATTTATTAGAGCTAAATTTATAAAACCAAAAACTTATATAGAGGATAATGGTGATTTTTTAGACGTAAAAGCTTGTGGTATGCCAGATAATATTAAAAAGAATGAAGTTACCTATGACAATTTTAAAATTGGATTTAAGAGTAACAATAAATTACAACCGAAGCGTTTAAAAGGTGGTGTACTTTTAACAAATGTTCCATTTCAAATAAAATAAAAATTTTGTTGACAAAAATAAACAATAGTGTTATAATAATAATAGATAGAGGAAAAGTAATTTTAAAAGAAATTGCTAGTCTATCATTTTATTTTAGGCTGTAATAATTTCTTTAATAATGACTTTTTGTACGCTTCCACAGGTGACACTGGTACAAAAATGGTTTTGTGTTGTGGAATACACCTTTATTATTATTATTACAGCCGATTATTAAAAAAAGGAAGTGTATAATATGAATTATGAAGAATTATTAGAATCAGTTAGAAATATCGAAGGAGAAGATGCAAAAGAGCAAATTATTGCAATTTTGGAAAAATGGGAAAATCCAGATAAACAAAAACTAACTGAAATGCAAGAAACTATTGATAAGAAGAATAATGAATTAGCTCGTTATGAGATTAGAGTTGATGAACTTAGAAAGTTTAATGCAGAAAAACTTTTAAATACTTCTACAGATGGGGATAAAGAACCAGAAGTAGACGATGCGAGTTTAGAAGATATTATTGATTCATTTTAATTTTTGAAAGGAGATTTAAAAAATGCCAAACGCAAACGTTGATATTTTAAACGCTATTAGAGCGAAAGCTTCACCAGATTATCAGAACAGAGTCCCAGAAGCTACAAAAGATAACTTAAAAAAAGTGGCAATGACCATTACAGAATATGAACCATCTAAAAATGAGTTCTTACATTCTTTAATGAATCGAATTGCTTTAGTTGTTTTAAGAAAGAAGCTTTTTAACAACCCTTTAAGAAACTTTAAAAAAGGTACACTTGCATATGGAACAGATATTGAAGAAATTTTTGTAAACATTGCAAAAGCACATACCTTTAATCCAGAAAGGGATGAAGATTTACAGTTTAAACGAGAAATTGCAGATGTTCAGACAAGGTTCCATAGATTTAATAGGGCAGATTTTTATAAAGCCACAATTTCTGAAAATCAGCTAACTAACGCTTTTTTAAATGAATATGGAATGAGGGATTTAATCGGAACATTAACAGACTCTCTATATAATGGTGATAATCAAGATGAGTATTTGATTATGAAAAATCTGTTAACAAAACATATTGATTCTACAGACACTTACAATGTTCATGTTGATTCTGTTACAAATAAAGAAACAGCAGAGAACTTGTTAGTTGAAGTTCGTTCAATGGCAGGAACATTAACATTTTATGCTAGTAAGTATAACCCAGCTGGTGTTACAACATTTACAAAGAAAGAAGAAATGATTCTTTTTGTAACACCAAGAACAAAGGCGTTAATGGACGTTAAAGCATTAGCGGCGGCTTTTCATCTTGATAAAGCAGATGTTGAATTCAGTATTGTAGAAGTTGATAATTTTGGAGATTCTGAAAAAGCAAAATCAACTGTGGCAGTTTTAACAGATAGTGACTTCTTTGTTGTTTACGATAAAATGCAGAAATTTACAGAAGCTTATAATGCACAGGGTTTATACTGGAATTATTTCTTCCATCACTGGGAAACAATTTCTAGTTCACAGTTTTCAAACTTTGTCAGATTTACAACTGATGTTTTGGCAGAAGATAGTGTAACATCTGTTACTTTATCACCTAAACAAATTGAAAATGCAGAAAAAGGTTTATCTTATGACATTACAGCAAAAGTTGTAAAAACAGGAAATGCAAGTGAGGCTGTAGCATGGGAAGTTAATTCCACATTATCAACAGTACAGGATGGAGTTCTTTACATTAATAAGGAAGAAACAATGGAAACATTAACAGTAACAGCTAAATCTATTGCTAATCCAACAGTTAGTGATACTTGTACTATTACTATTAAGCAGTAGAGGTGATTAACAGTGCCAGACTTAAATAAATCAATTCAGCCAGACAGCCAGATATGGTTCTTGTCTGGTACTGGAATTGAAAATTATGAAAATCAAATAGACTTTAGAAATACTGGTGTAAGACGACAATTTATGCAAGAACATTTATTATTCACTGTAAATAATTATAGGTATGTTAGAAAAAACCAGACGATTCTTATTAATAAAAATGTAGAGCAATGTTATAATATCGATTATTGTTATTATAAAAATAGGAATTTTGGTGATAGAGAGATTTTTTGTTTTGTAACTGATGTTAATTATGTTAATGATGAAACAACAGAAATATCAATAGAAGTAGATGCATGGACAACATTTCAATTTGATATTAAATTTAAAAAATGCTTTATCATGAATCAGCATGAACAAGAGTTTGCAAACAATAATTATGACTTACATAGCGGTGCTTTAGTAGGGAATAATCTTTATCCCGAAAATTTAGAGTTTGGTGGGAATTATGTGAATGTGCATACAGAATCTTATCACTGGAAACTACCTTATTTAATTCTTGTATGCTCATCTGTAGAATTAGATGGTGATTTTGGAAGTAAAAACTCCCCCAACATTAATTCTTCACATGGTACAGTTTGTGATAATATACCATCAATGCTATCATACTACATATTAAAATCTGGTGCTGAGTTTGAAAATTTAGCGAAAGGATTAAGTAATGCTCCGTGGATTGCACAAAATATACAATTTGTAACTATGATTCCAACTGAATTTTTGGATGATTCTAATTTAAGAAAAATAGACATTAGTTTTTCTACAGGAACAAAAGTTAGCGTATATAAAATTAAAGATAACTATATAAGCCCAGAAAAAGACATTTTAAAAGTGGATAATGTTATAGAAAAGTTTGGTCTAAAGCAAGAACACTTTAAGCTTTACCAGTACCCTTATTCATATATTGAAATGACAGGTTATAATGGACAACAGTTTATTATTAAACCAGAGTTATTGAGTGATAAAAACGTAATTGATTTACAGTGTATATCTTATATCAGTTCAGCGCCAAGATTTTGTGTTTACCCAAAAGGTTATGCAAATTATACTGATAATGGTTTTAAGTATGGAAATTTAGTTACGCAAGGTGATTTTATAAATAGTGGAATTATTTTTGGTAATTTTCCACAGATACCAGTTCTTGTTGATAATAGTATTTTATATCAAGCTCAAAATGCGAATAGTTTTGCTTTAAATAATGCAATCGCAAATTACAATAAAAAAGAAGCAAGATTTTTTGCTCCTATTGAAAGTGGTATGGGTGTAGTATCTAATGCATTAAAAGGAAATATCGGTGGTGTTATATCATCTTTATATGGTGGTGCTAAAAAGGTATATGAAACTGATAAACAAAGTGAGATTACAATTAGAAAACAGATGGCAAAAATTCAAGATGCAGAAATCACTCCACCTACACTTGCAGGGCAAACTGGTGGAGATGGGTTTAACATTGCGAATGGATTCGGGGGTATCACTTTAAAATGGAAAACAATTCATCCAAGAATGATTGAACGATTGAATTCATTTTTTGAAAGGTATGGTTATGTTTCTAATCGTTTTGAATTTCCAAAATTAAGAACGTGTGAACGATTTAACTATATAAAAACACAAGGTTGTATCATTGAAGCAAATATTCCTAAGAGTTTTGCGGAAATCATACAAAATATGTTTGACAAAGGGGTAACACTTTGGCATGATGGTGACATAGGAGTTTATACAACAAATAAATTTATAGGAGATTAAAATATGAGTGATTATGATGTTCAAATTGCAGAGTTAAAAAAGGATATTAAGTCACTCGAACATCGGGTAGATGAAATAGAAGATAAGTTTTCAGAAATCGAAAAATTAAATTTAAGTAACGAGCGATTAAATTTGATGCTTAATTCTATTTCATCAAAACTTGATGATGTGACCTTAAAAGTTGTAAATTTAGAAAGAAAACCTACAGAATGGTACGAGTATTTAATTAAATACGCTATTACTTGTTTAATTGGTTTAGCTTTAGGGAGAATATTATGATTAATTTTAAAAACAAAAAATTTAATAAAGCTTGTGAAGATGTAGCATTAAGATGTATTAAGACTTTTGCTCAATCTATGTTGGGTAGTTTGACAGGTTTAACAATGATTAGTGAAGTAAATTTTTCAACTGTATTAAGCACAGCATTATTTAGTGCTTTATATGCATTTTTATTTAACTTATCAAAATTGAAAGTAGGTGATGATTTTGACGAACTTTAAATCTAAGGGTATTGACATTTCTTACCATAATGGAAATTTAGACATTTCAAAATTTAGTGACGTTGATTTTGTAATCGTTCGAGCTGGGTTTGGTAAAAACAATATTGATAAAAAATTCAAAGATTATATGAAACAACTTTCAAAACTAAAAAATAAAGTTGGTATTTATTGGTTTTCTTATGCATATACAGAAGAAATGGCAAGAAAAGAAGCTATTTATTGTTTAAATGCAATTAAAAATTATGACATTGATTATCCTATCTTTTTTGACTGGGAATATGATAGTTATAATTATGCATTAAAAAATGGAGTAAAACCTACAGGAAGTTTAATTTGTAAAATGACAGATATATTTTGTAAGACAATTAAATCATCTGGTTATGAAACAGGTTTTTATTTCAACAAAGAATATTTTGATAAATATTATAGAGAATTTGCACTTGCAAAACCTTATTATTTATGGTATGCAAGATATAATAAAGAAATGGGTAAATTACCTGTTAATGTAGATATATGGCAGTATTCAAGTTCTGGAAGTATTGATGGTACAAATAAAAAATTTGATGTAAATTATTCTAATATTAATAATTACAATAATAAGAAACCATCAAAAACAGAATCAAAAAAGAAGCATTATAATTATAAACAAAATGTGAAAGATTTACAGAAATTAATCGGTGCTAAAGTTGATGGAAACGTGAGTAAAGAAACATTAAGTAAACTACCTACACTACGTGTTTCTATTCAATCAAAACGAATTGTTCAGTGTATGCAGAAATTTTTAAAACATGAACATGGTTATACTTTAGGCGGTTATGGATGTGATGGACATTTTGGACCATCTACAGAAAAAGCTGTAAAGAAATTTCAGAAATCTAAAAAATTAAAGGTTGACGGAATTGTAGGATATAATACATGGAAAGCCTTAACAAAAAGGAAGTGATTAGATGGCGAAAAAGAAAAAAATAAGTTGTGGTGATTTATTCCATCTTAATCCAAACGTTTATGATTCCACCTTTGTTTCTGGAATATCTAACAACGAAACATATTTTATGTATTTAAATGTATTTACCAGAATACTAATGAATCGTTTTCGTTGGAAAGATTTACCAAACACTTGTAGTGAAGAAATGTTAGAAAAATCTTTATGTCAACAGGGAAAAGCACTATTTTTCTTTGATGAAAAAATTGGTTTTTTAACATTACCATTCACTGATTCTGGAAGATTAAATATTTATGGAAATCCAGTAAGGCGAATAGCTTATTCACCTTATGCTAATTATAGACATGAGTGTTACGGAGATAATTCAGTTATCATTTACAATAACTACATGAGAATGACAGAATTTTTACTTGCACATTCTTATGCTTTAAGAATTGCAAATACACAAAGAATCTGTGATGTAAATATTTCTGGACAGAAAAAAATGAAGTTTATTGCATGTGATGAAAGTAAACGTTTGTCTTATAAAAATGTGATGAAAGATTATGATGGAAATGAACCAATGATTTTTGGTAGCACTTCCTTAGATATTGACGATTTTAAAACATTAGAATTTTCTACAGATGATAGTTTTTTAAGTCTGGACGAATACAAGAAAAAAATGTTTCATGAATTTTTAACTTTTATTGGAGTGAATAACACTGATTTTGAAAAAGGCGAAAGACTTGTTTCTAATGAGGTTGATTCAAACAATGAAATTATAAGCATGATGAAAACTGATGGTTTAGAAATGAGGAAAAAAGCTTGTGATTCTATTAATAAAAAATTTGCACTAAATGTTAGTGTTGAATGGAATCCAGACATTGAAAAATTCGCTAAAAAATTAATGAGTCCAGATGATAAAGGCGGTGATGCTATTGAGTAAATACACAACAGAATTGCGTTATCTTTTAGAAATGGATTATGATTTAGGTTTAAACGACTATCCTATATGGGAAGAATCCCACAGGGAAGAATTGAATAAAAGAATCACAGAACATTACAAATTTAGAGAAATTGGTTTTGAAACTGCAAGTTTATTTAAGGACAGATTAAACACTAGAATGTGTGAGATTATGCCTAAATACTGTAAACTGTATGATGAATTAAAAGACAAAAAATTAACAGAAAACAAAGATATTTACGAAGAAATTAATAACAAATCAGAACAGACAGGTACAACAACAAGTACAAGCAAGGGAAGAACAAGTGATACCCCTATGGGAAGTTTAGGTGACATTTATTCAGAAAATTATGCTACTACTTCTAATGTAGGTGATGCAAGTACAGAAGATACTACAGGTGCAAAAGGAGAAAGTGCAAGGCATTTACACGGGCATGACGGCACAAAAGAAAACTATAAAATGTTTCAAGAAATGTTAAAAATTGAAACGAATCTTGATTTATTGATAATTCGAGATTTAGACGACTTGTTTATGTGTATATATTAAGGTGGTGAAAAAATGGCAGGCGAAAAAATAAAAATAAAAAAGGTTTTAACTCATGATTTTGAAATTAAAGGTGAAGTACAAAATTTTGATGGCATAATGCAAAAAATTTTAGATTATGTTAGAGATAAAGTAACTTTTTTAGATGTTGAATGTAACAAACAAAGTAAATTTATATCAAAAGCAAATACAATTTTAGTTATAAATGTAAAACAAAGTGTTAGTGGTATTGACAGTTACCCTAAAGTTTTTGCATTAAAAGGTGTGAGTTTAAACAATCAATTTTTAAGCATTCATTCTTTTGAACTTGAACAAACAGAAGCAACTGAAAATGAACCAGTACATGACCGTTACATATTACAAATTTATAACTCAACTGATGCAGATATTGTATCTAATGTAAAATTACAGTTAAAATGTAGGGGTGACTATAACGAAATGCAAAATCCAGTATAAAGGGGGGTGATAAAATGAGTTTTTCTTACAAAACTGAAAACTTAGGTTTACCAGTATGGGGTAGCAACGACAAACCAACACAAGATGATTTAAACTATCAGAATCATCAAATTGATAAAAAATTCAATGAGAAACCTTTTCATAACATCTCAGAATTAAAAAATACAAATGGAAATTTTTTACCTTTAGAAATTATTAGTGAACCAATTTCTAAGAGTTATATGTATTATCTAACAATGAAAAATCAATACGACAAAAATGCAATTTTAAGAATCAACTGCGGTGTTATTTTTAAAGTTCATTATGGTCAATACGATACAACTATTCATTTCATTCCTTATGATTGGTTTAGTGGAAATATTAATGATATAATTGTTCAATGTATAACGAAAGAGGGTGAATAAATGTTACCATTGTTACCATGTTTTAAAGTTCTTCCATTAGTTTACGATGAATCACTATCATATTATGAAGTTTTATGCAAATTAACAAAATTAATTCAAGAAATGGCTAAAAATGTGGATGGAAATTTTAATTCCATTCAAAATGAAATTGAAAAAATTTACAGCCAGATTACAGATTTAAAGGCATATGTTGATGAACAGGATAGCAAACTAAGTAATAGAATCGATTTAACAAATGAAAGAATTACAGAGGAAATTAGAAAATGTCACGAGCATTGTGAAATTTACGCAAAGAGATTATATGACCAGTTACTTGATATTTTAAATCAGTATCAAGGCGAAATGAAACAGTGGGTTTTAGGCGAGATTGCAAAAATCCCAACAGGAATTCCTAAACAATTTGCAATTACTGGAAACCCAGAAACATCTGGTTTACAGCATGATATTATTACCGTAACTAGAGAATCTATGTGTGATTTTGTGAATAGTGATAAATTTTATTGTAAAGAGATGGATGAAATTGGTATACCGATTAAATTTTATGAAACAGTTAATTCTTGTTATGATTATGATACTAAGTGTTATTATGATTTATTTCATAATTATGTTGATAACATTCAAAGTGATACACCTTTAATCTTTTATTTAAAAATTTCAGACTATATTAAAAATGGGAATGATGAATTAATTATTAAAGGCAGTATAATGACTATATCTATAAAAATTAATGGTGATAAATTTAATTTTAAGTTTTCATTTTCAGATAAAACAATAGAAGAAATACTTGAAATACCTATAACTAATTTAAACATTGTTATAACTAATGATGGTGAAAATAGTGAAATTAATTTATTTGATATTTGTAAAGAATTATTTAAAAAAGTTAACTTTTTTAATTATGATTTACCTTACAATGGTTTAATAGGTGAATTATTAGAAATAAAAAATATTACTAATATGAGAGGAGAAATTAATAACAAGTTTACACCATTTTATTTTGACATATTTGAATAAAGAAAGGAGATAATTTATGTCTTACACAAACGAAACTAAAAAATTACATTTACCACAATGGGTAGGAACAGACCGCCCTACATACCTTGTTGATTTTAACACAGCATTTTTAAACATTGATAACGCTTTTATTGCTCAAGACGTTGAAATTGCTAGTATTTTATCCAAAGTCAACACGTTCATTTCAAAAATGTTGGGTACTGGTGATGATTTAAACAACCTTGATAATGGACATTATTCATTGCCACCAAACGATGATTATACAAAACAAAACAGACCGACGAAAAAAGCAGGCTTCTTATATGTATACAATGATAATGTAGGTACATGGCAGATTTACGTTGATTCTGATTCTCAAATGTATATTCGTTCTAAATTACATGATGAAAACTGGAGTTCATGGAACAGATTAGTCGGTGAAACTGAATATAAAAATTTTGTTAATAATGTTAATAATGACATTACGCAAATTCGTAACACAGCTAATAATGCAGAGAGTGTTGCTAATAGTGCAAAGAATGTTGCTGATAGTGGATTAGAAAAAGCAACAAATAATGAAGAAAAAATTACAAATTTACGAGAACTAGAAACTGTTCACGTTTTCACTGGACCAATTACTTCTACAAGAATTGAACCAAATACAAGTTCAATTATTAGTTTTCCTACAGCCGCAGCTTTTTTAAAAACAGGATATACGATTGTTGGAATTGTTCAAATGTGGTTGCCACAGAATAAAGGTGGTAACATATGTGAAAGATATGAGTTTACAGAAACAAAATGTGAAATGACCATTAAAAATTTAACTAGTAATGTAATAATTGTAGAACCGAACAGTTATCAAGTTATGTTAAAATGTGTTAAGTTATAATAAAATCATTAAATATTATTAGTCAATCTGTATAATTAAATTATATAGATTGACTATATTATAGAGGTATTAATTATGGCAATTTTTGATGAAGCATGGGTAAGAGCTTTCCAGTATATCATAGCAGATGTTGAAACAGATTTTAAATGGAATTTAATCGAATTAAACCCACATATGGGGATAGGAATCTATCAAGCAAGTAACGGAGAATCATGGGATTTATTACATAATATTGTAACTAAATATCCAGATTTAAAAAGTTATTTTTCTGATGAATTCTTGAAAACTTTTGATTCTGGTAGTAAAAGATGGGGTTATAAAGTGTTTACAAACTCACAAGCTAACCAGATACGAAAATGTTTAGCAACAACAAATGCTAAAAAAGTACAACAAGAAATGTTTGACAGTTTTGCTAATAGATATATTAAAGTTATGAAAAGAAATCATATCACAAATAAAAAGGGAAGTATTTTTGCAAGCACTATTTATCATCAAACACCAAAACGTATGTTCCAAGTATTTAATGCAGTAGGAAACGCCCCTTATACAAGATGGTATACAGGAGCTATGAATAATGCTGTATTAAGAAACTACCCAAGCAGATATAGAAAAGTTAAAAATTTTCTAGCAAGTTGGGATGGAAAAGAAATCAAGAAAATTCCAGACGGTGTAAGTACGAAAGACTGGGATGCAGATGATATTGGTGACATTGATCCCGACTATGGTAGTGCAACAAATAAAAACAATCCAGACAGAAGTGCAGTAAGTACAACTGTAACAAATTTAGGAATTAACTCAATTAAACTAATTAGTTCTAATGAATTATGGTTAAATATGAATAATGAGGGAAACAATATTAATATCAGATTTATTAAACAAGCTAATAATCTTTGGATTCCATCAAATGTTAGTAGCACAAACAAAAATGAATTGACAGGAGATGAACAAACAAGCAACAGTGGAAACAATGCAAATATCACCACTAAAAATGATGTTTTGAATAAGTTTACGACTGGTGGAAAAACAACAAAGAAACCAAAACACGGACAAACGGCAAGTGGAGTACGTGGAAAAATCATAGCGACCATGAAATCTTTAGAGGGAAAAGTAAGTTACACTCAAGCAAGTGGAGCAAGGATGCGACCAAACAAAGGAACAGCGGACTGTAGCGGTTTGGTGTGGTATTGTTATAAGAAAAATGGATATAACATAGGAACATGGACAGGTGACCAGAGAGAAAATGGGAAAAATATACATAGTGGTAGATGCAGTTCATGGAAAAGCTCATATGAAGATGATTTAATGCCAGCAGATATATTCGTTATGAAACATGACAGTGGCGGTGGTCACGTTGAAATGTATATGGATAGAAAAGGTTATGTTATGGGCATTGGTTCAGCACGAGTTAAAGGTAGTAGATGGAGAACTATTACAGATTTAATGAATAAATTTGATTCATATACAGTTCGTAGAATTATTGATGAATAAAGTTATAAAAATTCTGGTTGACAAAAGTTATAAAAATTCTGGTATTGCAAAGTTATAAAAATTCCTTGATTTTTGTTTTGAATTTCAAGGAACTTTTATAAATTTACAATATAACAATCATTATAAAATATAGTATAGATTGCATATAATTTGTTTATTGTAAATAATTTACATTGTATTATAAATACAGTATATTGTATACACAATCGGTTAATTGTAAATGATTTACATTGTATTATGAATATTGTATACACAATCGGTTAAAAGAAAAGGATGTGATATAAAAATGAAAAATAATAGTATGTTTTATGATTTATCAAAAATGCAGTCGTACAATGCACTTTTAAATTTTTTGTTGGGTGGTCGTGGAATAGGTAAAACGTACGGACTTAAAAAGTGGGCTATCAAGGATTTTTTAAAAACTGGAAAGCAATTTATTTATCTAAGGCGTTATAAGTCTGAGTTAAAGGACTTAGATAAATTTTTTAATGCTGTATCTAAAGAATTCGATAGTGTTGAGTTTGAGGTTAAAGGCAGAACGTTCTACATAAATAAAAAAGTAGCGGGATATGCTGTAGCATTAAGCACAGCATTAACAAAAAAGTCGGCAGAATATCCAAACGTAAATAAAATTATATATGATGAATTTTTAATAATGAAGTCAAACTTGCATTATATACCCAACGAACCTGAGATGTTTCTTGAATTTTTTGAAACAGTCGCACGTATGCGAGATGATGTACGAGCTTTCTTTTTAGGTAATGCAACTTCAGAAAACAACCCATATTTTGTATACTTTAACCTACGTTGTCCAGAAACAATATATTATGATTCTAAACGGTTTATATTAATTGAGAATATTCAAAACTCACAATCATTCATGGAAAAAAAGAAAAGTACAAGATTCGGACAATTAATACAGGGGACTGAATATGCAAGTTATAGTATTGATAATGAATTTTTTAGTGATGATAATACTTTTATAGAAGAATATAAGGGTAGAATGAAACTCGTTAGCTGTGTTAGAATTGATAAAAAAGAAGTAGGATTTTGGCAGACTATAGAAGGAAAAATATATGTCTGTGATAAAATAAACTATGACTGTCCATGCTGTATTGCATATGATAAGGAAGATGTTAACGAACGATTCAATTTAGGTATGAAAAAAGGATTTACAAGCGAGCTGATACGGCGTTATTTTCGTAGGAATGATGTAATATATCAAAACATTTTCGTTAAGAATCTTGTATTTGAAATTATGAGAAAAATAGGATGTTAATGTTTCACGTGAAACATGAAAAAACCAGACACATTTTATGTCTGGTTTTTCTTTACAAATCTTTTATGTGACAATATACCCAACAATTTTGCTGTCCACACGGTAGCTTATTTTCCCATGAATCAAAATCTTGATTTTCTGGGCACTCATCACAATTCATATAATTTTTTTCATTATACATAAATTTTACATATTCTTCTTTTTCTCTTTTTAATTCTTCCATTGTTTTCATATTTTATTCTCCTTTTAAATTTTTATAGTCTTTTTTAAATTGTCTTAGTAGGATAACCATGTATCCTACTAAGATTATAATTGTAATTAAATCTTTCATTTTAAAACTCCTATCTTTACAAACTCAAAACAAGTTCTTAAAATAAAAATTGCCATTTCCCTTGCTATTTCATAATTCATATTAGTTAGCTTTTTAATTTCATCATGATATTCTTTTTTTAAAAATTCGTCAATGCTGATACTTCTTTTTGGTGTGTTTCTATTGTATCTCAAAACAGAGAAAAATTCTGAATATAATTCATCGTATAAATTAATGCAATCCCAGTTTAAGCCAAACTCACCAACATTTATCAAATTAAAACCAATTATGCTATAAAGTGTTTGTAGTTCTGGACCTTTACCAACCAGAACAACTTCATTTAAATCGTTTTTGCTAATTTCTTTCATCATTATAATGCGCCCCTTTCATAATCAATAACCATTTTATCATATACTTTTTTGATTTTATCATAATCTTTAGATAAAACTCTAATTTCTGGAATACTACCAATAAAAAGCATTACATAACAAATGTTACACGCAAGGTAAAACCCTCTTTCTGGTAAGTATAACCTAAATGTAAAGGATGTAATACCTTTAGAATTAAAGTTAGCCTTGCAACATGTAATAGTGAATCGTTCTGGAATAAAGTCCAGAAGCAAGTTATTTAATTCCTTATAATTCTTTTTCATGTTTTTCACACTCCTTTCTTAAATAAATTGTTTGAATTGCCTCAAAAACTTGTTGGCTAAATTCTTGTGTAAAAATGTAATCAAATTTTTTGTATACAGCAGATTTACAATTTACACTTAAATGATAAGATTTTTTATCTATATCATAAGAAACAAAAATAGAATTTTCATAATCGCCAAAACATGATGCAAATATAAGTGAACCATCAATATTGCTCTTATAAACCTTAAAACTATTCAAGCTTTCAATATGGAACATTATTTTTAATGCTTTTAGACTTTCTAATTTTCTCATAATTTTTACCACCTTTCCTTTATCTTTAATTATATTATACTACTTTGATTTTAAAATGTCAACTATTTTAGTTATATACGTTACCTATTACCACGCACTTCATTAATGTAAAGTATAACACTTTAATTCATTAAAGTTATACAGTGTACTACTTTAACAAAGTAAAGCGTAACACTTTAGTTAGATACAGTGTCACAGTTTAATTGACTACAGTGTTGTACTGTAATTCATTAAACTTCTACAGTGTAATACTTTAACAAACTAAAGTGTAACACTTTAATTAGATGGAGTGTCACAGTTTAATTGAACACAGTGTAATACTCTACCAAGTTAAAGTGTGAAAATGGGGGATTAATTGAAATGTCACGAGATGTAATACCC
>ERZ809742.141-NODE-141-length-20339-cov-13.9392_pt1 | contig 20339 bp, 13 predicted proteins | sample MGYA00520278_ERZ809742 | MGnify/ENA primary metagenome ERZ809742 (study PRJEB31588, sample SAMN03401275) | human gut metagenome | study: EMG produced TPA metagenomics assembly of the PRJNA231909 data set (A prospective, longitudinal analysis of the... | reverse complement strand
CTTACCGTGGATGGAAAGACGGTGCATATAATTCCTGCTTGGGAATGGATGCTGACGTAATTTTCTTTTGAGCGGGAAGGTGATAAGGAATAAAGTTTAAGGGCGGAAGAACAACTGGGGTTAACAGAGTTAACAGTTAACAGTTGTTTTTCCGCCCTTTCTTTGTTTTCGAGCATCTGTTTCCTTTCTTGTGTGCCCCCACATCTATCTTTTTTGCTTTTCTCTCTAAAAAAGTTCCTGAAAAAGGAGTGGCATTTCAAATATTTTATATACCTTTGCACTCAGATACCCGTTCTGCTCACGCCGAGTTGATGCTTTCTTTCTCAAAAAGAGAGATGTTGAGACGAGGACTTGGGAGGGTAGTGGTATCATGACATAATATTAAAGTGCGTTTACTATGCGCTTAGTTCTTGACGAACTGAAATCTGGCAGTTTCAAACTCATGTCAAAGGCTATGCAACGGTAGATGCTCTCGGGATGTGTATATCCACATCTCTCTACTGATGTGGCACCCTACGCAAGTAGGGTGTCCAATTCGGTATAGGGATAAGTGTATCATATCGGCGTGGGCTTCGAAGTTGTTCGTTTCGACATGATGGGCTTGCCAGGGCCTCAGTTCGTGAAGCGAGCAATGGGCAAGTTCACGCTTTCTTTTTGTTGTGTTATACAAAATTATTGTTTAACATTTAAAAGTTAGAGGTATGGTACAACGAAAATTATCGTTTGATGTTGATGATGACAAAATTGCAGCGATAACTGCTTATGTCAGAAACAATGTCTCTTCGATTTCTTTCATAGGAAAGATGGCAGGAGTTAAAGTCAGAAGTGCTAAAATTGAGATAGGAACGGTAACTCCATTTCCTTCTGACAGCCAGCACTGGGGTATTAAAGGGTATGCTTGTTTAGAGTATCAAAAAGGAGATGGCTACCTTACACAAACCTTTTTGTTTTCTAGTGATTGCCAATTAAGTAAGGGAGAAAATGGTGAGCCAATAGTTAGCAATCTTACAAGTATTCAAATAATTGATGTGTTATAATAAAAAATATTTTGATATGAGAAATTTTACTTTTAAAGGGCTGTTTTTGGCAGCAATGTTTATGGTATTAGGCAGCTTGGCAATTCAAGCTGCTGATAATGATGGCTTGATTACCAAGCAGATTATAGTCAAGTTAGAGAAGGCAGGTACTTTGCCGGATAGAATTGGAAGCACAAAGAGAAACAAGATAACTAACTTGAAGATTATAGGTGAGATAAATGGCACGGATTGGAGAGTAATACGTGAAATGGCAGGTCGTAGTTACTATAATGATGGTACAGATGGAAAGCTTGCAATTTTGGATTTGTCTGAAGCAAAAATTGTGAGTGGTGGAGGAAGTTATTTGTATAATGATAGTTATACAAATGATAATGAATTGGGTTCTTGTGCCTTTTTAAATTGTAGTGGTTTGACCAGTTTGTCTCTTCCTTCTAGCTTAACTTCCATTGAACGTGAAGCTTTTGCTGGTTGTAGTGGTTTGACCAGTTTGTCTCTTCCTTCTAGTTTAACTTCCATTAAATATCGCGCTTTTTACGGTTGTAGTGGCTTGACCAGTTTGTCTCTTCCTTCTAGTTTAACTTCCATTGAATATTACGCTTTTTACGGTTGTAGTGGCTTGACCAGTTTGTCTCTTCCTTCGGGTATTACTTCTATAGATTGGAACGCTTTTTCTGGTTGTAGTGGCTTGACCAGCTTGACTCTTCCTTCTAGCTTAACATCCATTGATAGTGGAGCTTTTTCTGGTTGTAGTGGCTTGACCAGCTTGACTCTTCCTTCTAGCTTAACATCCATTGATAGTGGAGCTTTTTCTGGTTGTAGTGGCTTGACCAGCTTGACTCTTCCTTCTAGCTTAACATCCATTGATAGTGGAGCTTTTTCTGGTTGTAGTGGCTTGACCAGTTTGTCCCTTCCTTCTGGTTTAACTTCCATTGGTGATGGAGCATTCCGGGGATGCAGTGGTTTGACTTCTATTTATGTATATACAGAAAAACTACCAAATATGGGAAGTGACGTTTTTGATGGCTGTGATGCAAAAAAATGTACTGTTTACGTTCCAAAAGGAACTTATGATGATTATTGGCTTTCTGAATTTGGTTATTTTGAGAACATCGTAGAGTTTGATCCAACAGGCATCAATAATGTAATCACCTCAAATGACGCCAAGGAACTCTCTCGCTATTCCGTGAATGGTCAGCGATTGTCTGCTCCAACCAAGGGCTTGAACATCGTGAAGTATAGCGATGGTAGTGTGAAGAAAGTTGCTGTTCAATAGCTTCGGCTAAATTATCAGATAAACATGGAGTTGGATAATAAATTTATACTTAAGCAGTTTGTGGCAATTGATGAGCTAAAGCCATCATACATAAGTAGTGCCATGGATGAGTTTTGTGAAGTCTATGCTAGGGCAGTTCTGAAACTCTTGTCGCTGTTGCCAACAAAGGAATACTGCTCCTATGGCAGTTGGAGGAGAGAATATTTCTTTGATCTAAAGAACAGGAAGGGTTTGGTGAGTTTGGAACGTTCACACCTTGTTGGTATCTGTTCTAACAAAAGTGAGGGGAATGTGGATTTCAAATCTTGTAACTGTATTCACTATCAAGGAAATACCTATACGTTTTCTTGTTATTGTAGAAATGATCTCCTTATATTAAATAATGGAGAAAGATATACAGCAACAGAGGCAATGCCTTTGGCAGATATTGTTTGGTGGGAGCAACTCTATAATTGTTTATGTAGAGAATTAGAGGACGTAAAACAAAAAAAAAGATAATGTCATAGTGCAATGGTTTTATAAAGAGATTAGTCCGACAAATGATGTCGGATTATAGATGAATCTAAGATACGCAGATGAATATTTTTAATAAATAAAAAATTAAAATTATGATAGAAAAAATTCTTCTAGCATTAGTTTTAATGGTATGTGTCAGAGTATACATATTTATTAAGCATTAAAAGCATTCTTTGCTATTTGCTACGGCAAATAAAAAAATTTTAGATATTGATGTAGTTTTCTGCATCTCATCGATTAGGCAACTATGGCAGTACTTGCCTTCTTAAAGATTTCTGCTATTGGGCACGAGCAATCGTGCCCTTTTTTATGTTTCTAAAGAGTTAAATCGATGAAAAAGTTTGGCGTTATCAAGTAAAAAGCGTATATTTGCGACTGAAAACCGTGTCTTGACACAAAAAAACGTCATAAACTATGTATTTTGAACGTAAAGCATACTTGAAAGAACTCATCTCGGCAGAAGGCAATGGGATGATAAAGATTATCACCGGCATTCGCCGATGTGGTAAATCCTTCCTTCTCTTCAACATCTTCCGCAAGCATTTGCTTGAAAGAGGTGTTGCGGAAGATCATATCATACAAGTAAATCTTGAAGACCGCAGAAACAAGAAACTTCGTGATCCTGATGCTTTGCTGGAGCATATCGATGCTTTGATGAAAGATAAGGATAGGTATTATATTCTCTTGGATGAGGTTCAGATGGTGAAGGAGTTTGAGGATGTACTCAACTCTTATCTCCATGTGGAGAATGCCGAAGTGTATGTAACTGGTTCCAATGCCCGATTTTTATCGAAGGATGTGATAACTGAGTTTCGTGGTCGAGGTTGGGAAATCCGAATCCATCCACTGAGTTTTTCTGAATATTATGAAGTGGTAGGAGGAGAGGAGCGTCAAGCCCTGGAAACCTATTATCTTTATGGTGGATTGCCTGCTGTGGCGCAGATGGAAACTCCCGAAGCGAAGCAGAATTATCTTCGTGAGATTTACGAGACGGTTTATCTGAAGGATGTTTTGGAGCGTAATCGTCTGAAGAATTCTGATGGAATGCGCGAATTGGTGCGCCTTCTGGCTTCTACGATAGGTTCCTGTACGAATGTGCAGAGAATTTCTAATACGTTCAAATCTGTTGGAGGAGTGGAAATCGGTACTAAAACTATTGGCAGGTATCTGGAGAACCTGCAGGATTCCTTCATCATTAGCGAGGCTTTGCGCTATGATGTGAAAGGACGCAAATATATAGGTACTGGTACCAAGTATTATTTCGAGGACATCGGTATCAGAAATGCCGTGGTAGATTTCCGACAGATAGAATTCACCCATATCATGGAGAACGTGGTTTATAACGAGTTGCGGAAGCAGGGTTATACTGTGGATGTGGGGTCAGTGGAGAGCTTCAAGCGGGATGAGAATGGCAAGCTGCAGCGTAGGAATCTTGAGATAGATTTCGTGGTGAACCGTCATGATGAACGCCTCTATATCCAGTCGGCTTATGCCTTGCCTGATAAGGAGAAGGTAGATCAGGAGCAGGCTTCTCTATTGAATGTAAACGATGGCTTCCGCAAACTGATAATCGTAGGGGATAGGTATCGTTCGGGTTATAATGAAGAAGGCATTCTGATGATGAGTCTCTCCGATTTCCTTTTAGGGAAAGAATAGATGGTCTTGAAGAAAATATCAAGGGCGGAAGAACAACTGGGGGTTAACAGAGTTAACAGTTAACAGTTGTTTTTCCGCTCTTTCTTTTGTTTCTGAGTGTTTCGTTTATAGGCTTCTATTCCTTCCTTAATATCAAAAATGTGCAAGTTTGCCACTTTTTGATATGAAAAATGTGCAAGTTTGCCGAAAAATCATATTAATGGGAATTTTCAACTATCACCTTTAACTCTTCCAGGTTATCCGCTACTTCTATCACATCTCGCCAATTGCCACGAATCATGTTTTTCTCTGCCATGTCATCCAATAGGGCGATGGTTGAGTTCCAGAAGCCTTTCATGTTGTAGAGAATCACCATCTTGTGATGGTAGCCGATGGTGTGGGCGGCGGCGATGGTGAAGATTTCATCCAGGGTGCCGACGCCGCCAGGAAGGGCTACGAAGATGTCGCTCTGGGCAAGCATCAGGTCCTTGCGGTCGCTGAGATTATCACACGGAATCTCGATGTCGAGATCAGGAAAGGTTCTGCCGCCTCGCTCTACAAGCGTAGGAACCACACCGATGGTTCTGCCGCCATTCGCCTTCACTGCCTTGCCGATGCAATCCATCAGACCGGAGTTGCAGCCGCCGAAAACCAGGTCGTGGCCGTTCTCTGCCATCCACTTTCCCATCTCTTCTGTCAATGTGAAGAAGTCGGGGTCGATATTCTTATTTGCTGAACAAAAAACTGCTATTTTCATATTGCTTTATCTTCTATTTGATGATGTTTTATCTGTTGTTATGAATGTTTTATCCGTTATTTATAAATGTTTTAGGCAAAGGTACGCAAAAATATCGAGATTATTGGGCTCTTTTTGCGGATAATTTCTTAATTTTGCAAACAATAACTAATCTTATAAACAAGACAAGAGAATGAAAAGGATTATCACATATAGTATCATCGCATTGTTGCAGGCATCGGTGGCGCTTGCTCAGACCTCTGTGTCGCTTGCAAAAACCTCTTCGAAACCGAAGCTTCAGAAGCGGGAGAAGTATGAATGGCAGGGAGAGATTCCTACCTATGTAGAAACGCTGAAGAAGGAACTGACCTATCCGATGGCTTGGGGAAACAGTCCGATTAAGAACTTCAAGAAGTGGAAAAAGACGGCAAGGGCGAAGGTTCTCGAATGCATGATGACGCCTCCGAAAGCGGCTGCGGCTTGGGATATGGAAGTGCTCGGTGAGGAACAGAGAGACGGATATAAGGCGCAGAAAATCGCCTTTAATATCAACGCCTATTCCCGAATTACGGCTTATCTCCTGATTCCGGATGGCAAGGGACCATTCCCAACAGTCAATGCGCTTCATGATCATGGTGCTCATCTCTTTATCGGAAAGGAGAAGATGATTCGCCCTTTCTTTACTCCGGAAGAAAAAGATTCCCCTACGAAGCAAGCGCTCTGTCAGGAGATTCTGGATGATGCGGATGCGTGGGCAAAGCAGCTTTATGATAATCAGTACGTGGGCGATTATCTGGCGAAACATGGCTACGTAGTCTTTTCGGCAGATGCTCCGATGTGGGGAGAACGAGGCCGCAAGGAGGGCGTGGATAGAAACAAATACGACCTGATAGCCGGCAACATGATGATGCTGGGTAGAGACCTCTCTGCCTTCATGACTTACGATGATATTTCCAGCACCGAGTTCCTGGCTTCGCTGCCGATGGTGGATGCGAAGCGTATAGGATGTGTGGGGTATTCGATGGGAGCCTATCGCTCGTGGATGCTCTCTGCCTTATCGGATAGAATCAAGGCGGGTGCTTCTATCTGTTGGATGATTACTACGGACGCTCAGCTTACCCGGAGATTCGGAAGAAAGGAGAATGGCGGTTTTGCGAATTGCATCCCGGGGTTGAGGCAATATCTCGACTATCCTCACATCGCCTCCCTCGCCTGCCCGAAACCGATGCTTTTCATCAATGGCACAAAAGATAAGCTCTTCCCCGTATCTGGTGTAAAGGATGCTTTCGCCGAAATGCATCAGGTTTGGAAGAGTCAAGGAGTTGATAATCTGCTGGATACGGAGCTTTGGGAAATCCCTCATTCCTGCGGACTGAAGGCACAGGAGAAAATGCTGGAGTTTCTGGATAAGAATTTGAAATAAGAAATAAATAAAGAGCGGAAGAACAGCTTGGGGTTAACAGAGTTAACAGTTAACAGCTGATTTTCCGCTCTTTCTTCTATAAATCTGTAAAAGTCTACTACGCTAACCCCTTAAAAAATGGCGTTAGCGTAGTGAACTTTATTGAGTATGCTGAACGCGTCTTTACCACAACTCCTTAGGCGACAGGTCTTTGTCCTTTCTGCCCATCAAGTAGTAATCGGCAAGGAACTGGAGGTTTGCCTGCGTAATCTTCAAGCCTTCTTCCTTTACATACTGGCTCGTAAAGATGTTTGCGTCAGGAATCAGGTTGTTTTCTATCAGTTTGCAGACAATTTCGTAAGGGAATGGGAGACCATTGCCGCTGATAATGCCAAAGCTGTCGGTCTCTGCACGCTCCTGTACATAGTATGGGTTCTCAGGCGATGCGATGCAATGAGCCAGACCGAAACTGATGTTGATGCCTGTGTATGGACTTCCGCTTAAGATGATGCCTTTCTCGTATTTCTGAGGGAATCGGATGTCCTTTGGCAACTCGAATTCAATCTCCTTGAGGAATTCCTTCAGCGTCTTCACATCTTCCAGGAAGATGAACTTGTCTTCATATCCTTTCGCCTTGAGCAGATTGTAGTCGTGAATCGCCTTCTCATGATCTGCCTTTTCATGTAGCTCTATAGCCTTCTTCCTGAACTCCTCATCCTCCCAGATCTTGTGGGTAGGCATGTTCCTGCAAATCTTGCGGAGCCATTCGTAAGAAGTGAGCGCCAGGAGATTGTTTCTGCCGACGATGGTCATTTCCATCTGTACTGAATAGGCGAGCGGTTCGGTGAGACCCTGAGGCGAGTTTGCCATCTGCTGGAGGGTAAACTGCAGGCGCTTCTGGTTGCCCACGTTGAAATAGCAGCCATAATGGAACCACGCCAGGGTGTCGCGACGGTGAATCTCATCCAACTCCTTGTTCTTCTCGATGTCCTCTTCGGTCGTTTCAGCGTTGCCCTCTATCTCAGGCATTTCGCTGAGATAAGTCAGAAGACGCTCGTTTTCCGGAGCCGTTTCATATTCTCTGTCGAGAATGTTGTAGGCAAGTTTGGCAGCCAGTTCCAGGGTTCCGAAGAGGAAAGGAACGGCTTCCTGTACGAAACTGCTCTGCTGGTAATGGTGCCAGAGCAGGAACTTGACATCAGCGATGTTGATTTCCTCAGGGTCGTAAGCCGGGTCATCTTCGTTGAGTGTACTCTTGATGAATTCGCTTTCTTTCTCATAGAAAGGAATGTAGGTGCCGTAGCGCTGCTTGCATTCTTCCGTGAAAGTCTTCCAAATGCCTGTGCCCGAAATCACATCTTCGAAATAACCGGCAATGCTGAGTGCCAGCTGCTTGGCTTCATCCATATTCTTGAAGTTATGGGTGTAGCACGCCTCGTCAAGAGCGTGGTATATTTCGTTGGCGAGTTCTGTATAATACAGATCTGTTTCGTCTGCTTTTTCGTATGGATGCAAAGCAATCCATTCTTGGGTGAAAATAACTTTTTTCATATATTTCAAGTTTTCTTGGTTATCTGTTTGTTGTAACTTTCATGCAAAGGTAATAAAATATTGCAGAAATCTGCAAGAAACTCACATTTTTTTCGTATCTTTGCACCCGAATTTAGGCAATCTTAATAAATGCGTGGGATTGCCGCAAGCGTTTCGGAAGGATTTTGCACCCTAATTCATGGCTGGGAGGGTGAATTCGGCCTTCCATTTTGATTATAATGAATTAAGGTTAAAAAGATTTGAAGACATTTGAAGAATTAGGCGTGAGCGAGGAGATTCGCCGTGCCATTGAAGAGCTTGGATTTGAGAATCCAATGCCAGTTCAGGAAGAAGTAATCCCATATTTGCTTGGTAATAAGAACGACGTGATTGCGTTGGCGCAGACCGGTACGGGTAAGACTGCATCTTACGGTATTCCGGTTATCCAGAAAACTGATGCCAGCAGCAAGCAGACACAGGCTATCATCCTCAGTCCTACACGTGAGCTCTGCCTTCAGATAGCAGACGATTTGAACAGCTTTGCCAAGTACATCGACGGTTTGCATATTGCCGCAGTTTATGGCGGTACCGACATCGGAAGCCAGATTCGCACCCTGAAGCATGGTGTGCAGATTATCGTGGCTACCCCTGGCCGTCTGCTCGATTTGATTAATCGTGGCGTGGCTCAGTTGGAGCACGTGAACAACGTGGTGCTTGATGAGGCTGACGAGATGCTGAACATGGGCTTCTCAGAGAGCATCAATGCTATCTTTGAGAACGTTCCGGAAGATAGAAACACTCTGCTCTTCTCGGCTACCATGAGCAAGGACATCGAGAAGATAGCCCTCAACTACCTGCACGACCACAAGGAAATCGTAGTGGGTTCGCGCAACGAGGGTGCTGAGCATGTAAACCACATCTACTATCTGGTAAATGCCAAGGACAAGTATCTCGCCCTGAAGCGCGTGGTGGATTTCTATCCACGCATCTTTGCAATTATCTTCTGCCGCACCAAGCTGGAGACTCAGGATATTGCAGATAAGCTGATTAAGGATGGTTATAATGCAGAGGCGCTGCACGGCGACTTGAGTCAGCAGCAGCGTGACCTCACCATGCAGAAGTTCCGCAACCATACCGTTCAGTTCCTGGTGGCTACCGATGTGGCTGCCCGTGGTCTGGACGTAGATGATCTGACTCACGTTATCAACTATGGTTTGCCTGATGATGTGGCAAGCTACACCCACCGAAGCGGTCGTACGGGTCGTGCTGGAAAGAAGGGAACATCCATCTCTATCATCCATACCAGAGAGAAGTTCAAGGTTCGCCAGATAGAGAAGCAGATTGGCAAGGACTTCGTGGATGGCGTATTGCCAACCCCAGAGGAAATCTGCAAGAAGCAGCTCTTCAAGACCATGGACGACATTATGAAGACCGATGTGGATGAGGATCAGATTGAACCATACATGGCTGAAATCAACCGCCAGTTTGAGTACATCGACAAGGAGGACATCATCAAGAAGATGGTGACCATCACCTTCGGTAAGTTCCTCGATTACTATAAGAATGCTCCTGAGATTATCAAGCCTGAGACCGGCAAGGGTTCCCGTGGCGGCGAAGGTCGTGGAAGTCGTGGCGAAGGCCGTGGCAAGGTTTCCAATGGTCGCAGAAAGCATGAGACTGAGGTTGGTTTCAAGAGACTGTTCATCAACCTGGGTAAGGCAGATGGTTTCTATCCGGGCGAAATCATGCAGTATCTGAACAAGCACGTGAAGGGTCGCCAGGAGGTGGGTCACATCGACCTGCTGAGTAAGTTTGCCTACATCGAGGTGCCTGAGGAGGATGCGAAGCGCGTGATGAAGGCTTTGAACGGTACTGAGTATAAGGGCAGAACCGTGAGATGTAACGATGCTGATGAGGAAGGTCATGGCAGAGCAGCCCGCGGAGGACGCAGTTCTGAGGGCAGAGGCGGTCGTTCTTCAGAAAGAGGCGGACGCAGCCGCAGAGGTTCTTCTGATGATGCTAGAGACTCTCGAGATGCTCGTGGAAAGGGAGGACGTGGAAGCCGTGGCGGCAGAAAGTCTCGCCCTCAGGAGGATACAGGCGATTGGCGCCAGTTCTTCCAGAACAACGACAACGTGAAGTTCAAGGGTGAGGAGCCAAACTTCGAGGAAGAAGGCTGGGCTCGTCGCAGACCTAAGAAGAAGTAATTTAGGCAGCGATTTATAATAAGATGAAAGTCTGCATCAAAGGGATGTTTTGATGCAATATCCATATTTTGCGGTAAAAACACAGCAATTTCTTTGGTAAATTGCGGTATTTTTACCGCAATTTTTGTATATTTGCAGCCGTAAACATCAAATTTATTATATCTTTATACGCAATTTTAACCCTAAAAGATATTCTGTAATAAGTTAATGAAGAAAACTATTCTTATCGCTTGTCTGGGACTGGTAAGTCTGGGCTTGCAAGCACAGAGCATTTCGCTCGCTGGTGAATGGAATGTGGAGTTGGGAAAGAGCGGTAGCGCTTTCGCCAAGAGTAAGCGTGCCTCGCAGGGTGAGGTGAAGCGTGCCATTCTTCCCGGTACCATCGATACGAACCATCTGGGATTCGCTCCGAAAGATACGATGGAAACAACGCATCTTACGAGGCTCTATGCCTATAAAGGAGCTGCAAGATATTCCAGAACAATCAATATCCCGAAGGACTGGAAGAAGAAGCCGGTAGAACTCTTCCTGGAGCGTACCCGACCGACATGGGTGTATGTGGATGGAGAACTGGTGGATTCCTGTAACTTCATCTCTACTCCCCAGCGCTATCTTCTGCCAAAGAAGGTGAAGCCGGGCAAGCATTTCTTGGAAATCGTAGTGGATAATGGAAGAGGTGTGCCTGATCAGGTTTACGGCTCCAGCCATGCTTATACGGAAGATACGCAGACCAACTGGAATGGAATTATCGGAAGGATAGAACTCCAGCTAGCCTCTTCTATAGAAATGCAAGCAGGAGCAATCCCTAGCCGTTCTGTAGCTTCTTCTACAGCCCTTCAGATGCCTGATTTCGCCAAGGATTTTCATATCAAGGGCGCCCACTTCTACGCCAATGGTCATAGGATATTCCTCCGTGGCAAGCACGATGCGGCTGTATGGCCGCTGACGGGACATGTGGAAATGGGCGTGGAAGGCTGGATGAAGTATCTCGGAACCTGCAAGGAGTATGGAATCAATCATGTGCGCTTTCATTCCTGGTGCCCACCGGAGGCGGCTTTCGTGGCTGCTGACAGTCTGGGAATCTATCTCCAGCCGGAACTTCCTTTCTGGGGGTCTTTTGATAAGAAGGATGAAAGGCTGATGGCGTTCCTGCATCAGGAAGGCGAGAACATCCTCAGAGAATACGGTCATCATCCATCTTTCAGAATGATGGCGCTGGGGAATGAACTCTGGGGAGATATCGACAAGATGAAGGAGTTTGTGGATGATTTCCGCAAGATTGCGCCCGATAAATACTATACTTTTGGAAGCAATTACTATCTCGGTTATCAGGGAATAAAAGAAGGAATGGATTACTTCACCACTTGCCGCATCGGAGGCGAGGGATGGGGCAAATACAATACTCATACCCGTGGTTCCTTCTCGTTTGCCGATGCCTACGATGGAGGAATGATCAATCATTTCCATCCTAATTCTACGATGAATTTTGATGAGGCTTGCGATAAGGCAGGAATCCCTATCATCTCTCACGAAACAGGCCAGTTTCAGACCTATCCTGACTATCGGGAAATAAAGAAATACACCGGAGTGCTTCATCCTTATAACTTCGAAGTCTTCCGCCGTCGTCTGGCTGCTGCCGGAATGCTCTCGCAGGCTGATGATTTCCACAAGGCTTCGGGCTTATGGAGCGTGAAACTCTATAAAGCCGATATAGAGATGGATTTGAGAACCCGGAATATGGCGGGCTTCCAACTGCTCGATATTCAGGATTATCCCGGTCAGGGAAGTGCTTTCGTAGGCATCCTCGATGCGTTTATGGAGAGTAAGGGAATCACTACGCCCGAGGAATGGCGCCAGTGGTGCTCGCCTGTGGTGCCTTTGTTGGTGACAGACAGATTCTGCTATGAGGAGAATGACACGATGAAGGCGAAGATTCAAATCGCCAATTATGGGGGAGAGTCTTTGAAGGGCAAGAAAGTGGAATGGAAGTTGGATTATGCCAAAGACGAACGTTATCCAAACGAGTCCAGTGTAGCCGAAACTCTTACTCATTTGAATCAGCCTTCTCCTTTGGCACAAGGCGAGATAACTATCCATACCGACGAGGAGGGATGGATAGATGTTGGCGAGATCGTTCATAAGATGAAAGTGAAAGCCAACGGAATTGACGATGGGGATGGTAAGTGCTTGGACGTGTATGTGGGTTCTCGCAAACTGACCCTCTCCTTGTATATATATGAAGGTGAACTTGATGCGACAAGATATTCCAATACTTACGACCTTTGGGTTTATACGACCCCAAAGAATATCGACTATCTGAAAAAGCAAGTCGTTATTGCCAAGGATTTGACTTCCGATGTCGTCAAGAAACTAGAAAAGGGAGCAAAGGTGCTTTGGCTTCCTACGACTTCCAGCCATTTCGTGGCTGCAGATGATACGCTTTCTCAGTCAGATAATGCCACACCTTATACCGTGGGTGGACTCTTCCAGACCGATTACTGGAACTATCGCATGTTCAAGACCATCTGCGAGAACAACAAGAAGAAGGTTTCTCCAGGAACCCTGGGCATTCTTACGAATCCGGAACATCCGATATTCAAGGGATTCCCTACGGAAATGCACACCAACTGGCAATGGTTCCCGATAATCAAGGAATCGCATCCGCTGGTGCTTGACAACTTCGCCAAGGATTATCGCCCGGTAGTTCAGGTGATCGATAATATCGAGCGGAATCATAAGTTGGGTTTGGTGATGGAATGGAAGGTGGGAGCCGGAAAGCTCCTCATCTGTATGAGCGATTTGGAGAAGGCTGCCAAATATCCAGAGGGTAGGGCTTTCTACGAGAGCGTGTTGGGTTATATGCAATCAGATGAGTTCAATCCAGCTGCAGAAATAACGATGGATGAATTGAAGAAGAAACTCGCCGAGAAGCCTCGTCAGGTTTCATTGAAGGAACTGAATAATATCTCGCAGTATTAGTTGAGCAACTATAAGAAAAAACAAGAGCGGAAAGCCAGGAGTTAACAGGTTAACAGTTAACTGCTGATTTTCCGCTCTTTTTATATCATCCTGGGACTAATCTTTAGCCCAGGATAAATCATTCTATCATCTCTATTGATTCAGAGATAGGATTTACTTCGCATTGATCTCCTTTAAGAGGCGGTCTGCGTGTCCCCACTTATCCATCAGGTAGAGCACATAGCGGATGTCCACACCAATGCAGCGAGCCAGACGCTTGTCGAAGTTGATGTCAGAGCTGAGGCTGTCCCAGTTGCCATCGAAGGCAAGACCAATCAACTCGCCCTTGCCGTTGAACATAGGGCTACCAGAGTTACCGCCGGTAATATCGTTGTTGGTAAGGAAGCAGAGCTGCATCTTGCCAGTCGTCTTATCCTGATACTTGCCGAAATCCTTCTCAGAGAGAAGCTCGTGCATGATAGGCTCAGCGTAGTAATCGATTACCTTATCGCCCTGCTTCATCTTCTCAACGAGGCTCTCGGCTGTGGTATAATAGCCTGATGGCTTGCCACCGAGGTCGAAACCGCCTACCTGACCGTAGCTCAATCGCATGGTGAAGTTGGCGTCGCTGTAGTGAGGCATGTCTTCCTCCATACGGAGCTTGGCAGCACAGAGATACTTCTCCTGCTCAGCGATGCTGTCGTTGATGCTGCCCATCTGAGCAGCGAAATCTGCAAATACATCGTTCAGATCCATACCGAAGCTTACGCCTGGATCCTTCTCATATCCCTTCTTGTTGAAATAGAGCTTGGCGCCCTTCTTCATGATGAGCGACTTCTCCCAGAGATAATCCACATACTTGGCGTAGTTGCCGCCAAACTCAGTGTCGATGGTCTTGTAGAACTTAGGCAACCACTTGGCATCTACGTGCTCCTTGTAGTTCTTCAGAAGGGTAGCGAGCACTTCCTTATCGAGCGCCATATCCCATTCGGCAGAGTTATCTTCAAACTCATGATACTGCTTCTTCTTGTTCTTCTCAGGCCCCTTCACCTCCATGTCGGTCTGGAGCTTGATGGCACGGGTAGAGAACTCGATGTTGCTTCTTCTTGTGAAAGATTCAGCGAAGTTGGTCCAGGCGTATTTCACGTCAGCGCTCTCCTTGTAGAGCTTGGCGAGCTTGTCGAAATCTACCTTGTGGGCGAGGTCGTTGGCAGCCTTGGCTGTATCCTGCCAAGCACGGAGACGGGTTTCGTACTCACGCTTCAGATTCACGATGCCGATAGAGTCGATACACTTGTTCATACCGATGGCATTCTTCCAGTAGTTGGAAGAGCTGGCGTACTTGCTGTCGTACTTGATGCGGACAGCCTCGTCGGCACGCATGTGCTTCTGCATCACCTCCTGCTTTACGCCACGAACCTGGGCACGAGGCGCATTCTCAGCATCGCGCATGGTCTGGATTCCGTAGCTTGAAAGATAGCGCTCTGTGCTGCCTGGGTAACCCATGGTCATCGCATAGTCGCCATCCTTATAACCCTGGAGAGAAACCTGAGCCCAACGCTTTGGCTTGTAAGGCACATTATCCTTGCTGTAGGCAGCAGGACCATTGGTCTTAGGGTCGGCATAGATGCGGAATACAGAGAAGTCGCAGGTCTGGCGAGGCCACATCCAGTTGTCTGTATCGCCACCAAACTTACCCATAGACTTTGGTACGGTGAAAACCAGACGCAGGTCGGTGAAGTCGCGGTAAGTAGTAGCGTACCACTTGTTGCCCTCGTAGAAAGGCTGAACGGTGATATGGAGGGTAGAATCGTTCTTCTTCGCCTCTTTAGTCATCTCGTTCTCCAGAGAATCGATGAGTTCATCGCGCTTCTTGTTGTCGAGTTTCTCGTATCCGAGACTCATCACCTTATCGGTTACATCCTTCTGTTCAACCATAAAGCTGACGAACATATTCTCGTTAGGCAATTCCTCTGCGTAAGATTTAGCAAAGAAACCGTTGAGCATATAGTCGTGCTCCACGGTAGAGTGGCTTCTGATAGCCTCGAAACCGCAATGGTGGTTGGTAAATACCAAACCGTCTGGAGAAACGACTACGCCTGAGCAATAGCCCGAGAAGTTAACCACAGCATTCTTCAAGGCGTTCTCGCCGTTGTAGAGCTGGTCGTAAGTCATACTGAAGCCTTCGCGCTGCATCATCTCATACACTGCGTTAGGCAAGTTGTAAATCGTCCACATTCCCTCGTCAGCGTGTGCGGTATTGATTCCGCAGAACGCCATGATAGAGGCGATAAGGACCGTTGCTTTTTTCTTCATTACTTGTTTTTGTTTTCTATTTATATTATGATGTTATTTATTCTTTTTCTCATACCATTCTTTCCAAGTCTTTGCCAGCTCTGTCATCCGATATTGCTGGTGTGGATGTCTTGGGGTGTTTGGATATTTCATCTCCAAGGCTCCTTCGGCTAGGGCTGGGGTAATGTATTCCTTTCTAAATCTGGTTCTGTTCTTTAATCCAAACAGGTTCATTATATCGCCGATGGATAGATAATCTTTATTTATACGTATTATGAGTTCTTCTACTTGGGACGAACTTGGGACATTTTCTTCTCCTTCTTTATTTATGAAGTTGTTTTTCTGTCCACTTCCTGTTTGAAAATTTAAGTTCGGTTGCTCTTTCCATTCATCAGTCGGCCGGATATGCAAATATCTGTTCTTGAGAACCCAACCATCTTTTAGGAGTAAGTTCCTGAAGAAACGAACCAGGTAGATAGGAGAATAATCTATGCCTTTCTGAATGTTTCGATAGTTGGCACGAACCAGGGCATTGCGGAAATACCAGGAATGCTTGGCAAACATTTCGTTGTTCCCGCAAGCGCTTGAATTGAGCTAAGCACTCCTCCAGCGAAAGCGGATGCTCTCGCCAATAAGCCATGCTCTTTTGCATCTGGGCATTGACTTTCTTGTGATAATCGTTCAGTTGTATCTCCATCCATTTATGTATTATATTGTTAGAATATTACGTTTGCAAAGTTACGACTATTTCCCGAATTTTCCAAGGCTTCGCTTGATTTTCTTCATAATTTGCTTTTTTGCCGATAACATTCCTGGTGATAGAACCTCCTGCTCCAGCATATCCAGGGCCATTCTTAACTCTTCGAGGAGTTCGGGATAGTACTTCATCTGCTCGTAGGCGAGCTTCATGCAGTAGCAGCGGATAGCGTAGGGCTGGGAACAGGCGGTAATCTTGGCGATGCAGAAATCGATGAAATCAGAACGGAGTGATTCTTCCTCGAAAGGCTGACGGAGAAGAAGATGGAGCATCAGGCGGCGCTTGGTCTCATTCTTCTCTACGAGAACCCTGTCTATCAAGTCATCATGCTTCTGAAAGAGCCAAGGGTTGTTGGCTTCATCGAAATGGGTTAAAGCCCAAAGCGCATTGAACGATACGCGGTCGTTTTCATCGAAGGTGAGTTGGTAAAGCTCTTCCTTCCGGTGGTCGTTCTCCTTACCTTGTGTCATGATGCATATCTTGTTGATATCGTTCATATTGATCTTGTCCTGTAGTATCTTTCTCATGCTCTTTATTTTTTATGAGGGAATAATCGTTGCAAAGATATACTTTTATGAGGGAATAACGAAAAGGAAGATTACTTTTTTGAGAATTCTCGGACTATTTCTTGTTTTTGATGTATAAAATGGGAGAAAAAGTCAAGTTGAACAATCGATGGATTCATTGTTGTACGTCTAAAGGTTTATAGTTGTACAACTGAAGGGTGTGTAGTCGTACAACTATAGGGGGTATTGTTGTACGATTAAAAGGTGTTGTCACTAGGCTCGGCAGACCTGCTGACTGCAGTGAGCAGACCTGCTGACTAGGCTCAGCAGAGCTGCTGAGCCTAGTGGCAACTTTCTAGAAGCAGTCTCCTTGAACTCCATATTCTATCTCTTTGAACCTGATCAGACGTCTTCTTTCACTTACGGAGCCGTATCCTTCAGCTTGCTCAGTCATATTCTTCAGCTCATTCAGTCGTCTCGTTTCGTTCACTCAGCCGTTTGCTTTAGCTCTTACAGGGCGCCTTGCTGGCTGCTATTATATTCTGGGTATTGCTCGGGACCAGGAACATTGGGTCCTTTTGTCTATTCTTGAACCGCATGCGAAGGTTCTGTATAATATAAACAAAAGAAGTCCGTGGACTTACACATTGTCCACGGACTTCTTGGAATATAATCTCAATGATTGGAATCTCTTACTTTCTAAAGTACTTTCCCACCACTGGCAGACTCTTCAATGGGAAATCCTTCTTCACGAGATAAGCGGCGAAGATGAGGATGAGCACCGTGTTGATGAGGCAGGCAATTCCACTGGAGAAGTATCTGTTAGCCTCGGTCATTCCTGCGAAGAGGATGAGGGCGAGAACCACATAAATCATAATCTCCTTCACCGGATAGTTGATAGGATACTTCTTCTGACCCACAAAGTAGGAGAGCAGCATGGCTGTTCCATATCCAGCGAAGCCAGCCCAGGCACAGGCGATGTAACCATAAACTGGTACGAAGATAACGTTGATGGCAATCAATACCGCACAACCGATGCCTGAGAAGTAAGCACCCCAGATGGTCTTGTCGATGAGCTTGTACCAGAAACTGAGGTTGAAATATACTCCCATCATGATTTCGGCAGCCATTACGATAGGCACTACCTTCAAACCATCCCAGTAGTCGCGACCGATGATGTGGCGCAATACATCCAGATAACCTACCACCACCAGGAAGGCAAGCAGGGTGAAGATGACGAAATATTTCATCGCCGAAGCGTAAGTCTGTCGGTTGTCCTTATCCTTCGCCTTGCCGAATACGAATGGTTCGTAAGCATAGCGGAAAGCCTGGGTAATCATCGCCATGATCATCGCAATCTTGCTGGCTGCTCCGTAGATTCCGAGCTGCGCATGCGCATCGCCCTTCTCATAGATGTAAGGGAAGAGAATCTTGTCGGCTGTCTGGTTCAGAATACCGGCAATACCGAGCACGAGGATTGGCCAGCTGTAGCCCATCATCTTCCTGACGAGGACCTTGCACTCGCTCCAGGAGCATTTCTCGCCCATGAATCCTTCCTTCAGTTCCTTGTAGAAACAGAAGGTGATGGAGGCGGTACAAACCAGGTTGATGTAGAAAGCATAACCCACATCGTGACCATCCATGATGACGTAGTAAACCAGGTTGAGCGCAATGTTCAGACCGATGAAGAGCAACTTGAAGGCAGCAAACTTCAGCGGGCGCTTCTTGTATCTGAGGTAAGCGAACGGGATGCACTGGAAGGCATCAATAGCCACGGTTACGAACATGGTCCATACATAAGCCGGATGGTCGGCGTAGCCCATCGCATCGCTCAAAGGCGTGATGAAGAGGAATACCAGGGCGATGAAGAGTAGGGAAGTGAAGCCCACCATGCTCAATACCGTGTGATAAACCTTTTCTGAGTTTTCTCCTTCCTTGTTGACAAAACGGAAGAAGGTGGTCTCCATTCCGTAGGTCAGGATAACGAGGAGTAACGCCGTATAGGCGTACATGTTGGTGATGACACCATAACCACCACTTGCGGCGCTGATCTTTGCCGTATAGAGTGGTACAAGCAGATAGTTGAGGAATCTGCCGATGATACTGCTCAAACCATAGATGGCGGTATCCTTTGCGAGTGATTTTAAACTTGCCATTATCTTTCTTAATGTTGAATGTTAAGTGTTAAATGTTAAATTGGGCTTGCGCTGTCATTCAAAGATTATCTGTGTAAATCTGTGAAATCTGTGGGAGACTCTTATCCGAAGAATAAATATGCTATAGCGATAGCTGCGATGACTCCTGCCAAATCGGCGAGCAAGCCGCAAGCCACGGCGTGGCGGGTATTCCTGATGCTTACGCTTCCGAAATATACTGCCAATATATAGAAGGTGGTATCGGTGGAACCCTGGAAGATGCAGCTCAATCTGCCCACAAACGAATCAGGACCATAGTTCTTCATCGCCTCCAGCATCATGCCTCGTGCACCACTTCCCGACAGCGGTTTCATGATGGCGGTAGGTAGGGCGCCTACGAAATCGGCATTCAAGCCGCATTGTTCTACCGACCACGAAACGCCCTGAATCACCATATCCATCGCTCCCGAAGCACGGAACACGCCGATGCCCACAAGGATAGCTACGAGATAAGGGATAATCTTCACCGCAGTAGTAAAACCTTCCTTCGCTCCCTCGATAAATGCATCATAAACATTCACTTTCTTCCAGAAACCAGCCAGGATAAAGCAGAGGATGATGCCCAGGAGAATCATGTTAGAAGCCAAGGTGGTAACCGTGTTCATCGTATCCTTGTCCATCTGTCCGAATCCCCAGATGATGATGCCTACGAAGGCGCACATTCCCAACAGAGTAGCGAGCAATACCGGCTGCAGGATGTTGATGCGCTGCCAGAGCGAAGTGATGATGATTCCGGCAAGCGTAGCCACGAGCGTAGCCATCAGAATAGGGATGAAGACATCCGTAGGCTGGGCTGCTCCATAGGAGGCACGGAAGGCGAGGATGGTGGTAGGGATGATGGTGAGTCCTGAGGTGTTCAGAACCAGGAACATAATCATCGGGTTCGTCGCCGTATCCTTCTTCGTATTGAGCTCCTGCATCTGCTGCATCGCCTTCAATCCTGTAGGCGTCGCCGCATTATCGAGTCCCAGCATATTCGAAGCGATATTCATGAAGATGCTTCCCATCACCGGATGGTTCTTCGGAATATCGGGGAAGAGACGGGTGAAGACCGGGCTGAGCGCTCTTGCCAACACATTCACAACTCCCGCCTTCTCTCCAATCTTCATGATGCCAAGCCAGAGGGCGAGCACGCCCGTAAGTCCGAGAGAAATCTCGAAGGCATTCTTGGAAGAATCGAAGGTGGAATCTACAATCTTCTGGAAGATAGTCGTATCTCCCATTGCCAATCCGATGAGTGCGAAGATGAACGCAATCACGAAAAATGCTATCCAAATGTAATTTAAAACCAT
>ERZ809742.134-NODE-134-length-20669-cov-11.6294_pt1 | contig 20669 bp, 36 predicted proteins | sample MGYA00520278_ERZ809742 | MGnify/ENA primary metagenome ERZ809742 (study PRJEB31588, sample SAMN03401275) | human gut metagenome | study: EMG produced TPA metagenomics assembly of the PRJNA231909 data set (A prospective, longitudinal analysis of the... | reverse complement strand
GTACTCATCTTGCGCTTCAGCTTAGCTGGGACGACAATCTCGCTGCCTGGCTGCACTTTGGCACCATGAGAGAGCTTGGCTACCTTGCCATTCATATAGATGATGTATGCCTTGCTCTTTAATGCATCTGAGGCAAAACCACCTGCCTGATCGATATAGTAGCTTGCCTTCTTGCCCTTTTCGTAGGCTACCGTGTTAGCAAACATTACGGCACCATTGATCTTTACCGTACCATTGTACTGAGGAATGACCAGACGGTCGCCCTCGCGCAAGATGATGTCGGCATCGCTGCCTGGGTTCGCCAGTGCTTCTGGAAGGTCGATACCTACAGGGTATTCGCTAGGTACGTTGAACTTCTCTATATTGGTGCGCTCTACATCCTTAGAGGTCTGCGAGATGGCACTGGCATTGTTGCTGCTGGAGGCTAGCTGCAGAAGATTTTTCTGTATCTCTTCGCGCTGCATCTTCAATACTGCCTCCATGCGCTGCTTCTCTTGCTCGTTGGCTTTGCGGATGATGCGGGCTCCCTTGAGATATGCCTGGTCGGTAGCTCCACCTGCCTTCTTGAAGAGTTCACTCAGGCGGGCGTTGCGACGGTCTAATGTATAGAGACCGGCAAACATCACTTCACCGGTAATTGATACATTCTGCTGCTCTACATACGCCGGACTCTGACGAATCATTACTTCATCAAATGGCATCAGCTTGAAGCCTGGAGTGCCGTCGATAACGAAGCCGTCTTTAAGAGATAAAGTGTAGGTCTTGGCGATAACGCTATCTGGACGTAAAGCCTTGGCATCCATCACTCTACGGCTTACCATTACATTAACGGTTGAAGCTTTGTCGGTCAAGCCGCCTGCCTGAAGAACGAAGTCTTCGAGGGTCTCATTGTCGGCATATTGATAGACGCCTGGATACTGCACTTCGCCACGGATGGTGAGGGTGCGCTCTACAATCTTTTCCTGTCGGGTAGGGATGAAGAGAACATCGTTTTCCTTCAATGGGATATCTGGAGTCTTGCCGTTCATAATGCCGGCAATGTCTACACTTACTACTTCGAGTGAGCGGTCTGACTTCATGCGGTGCATTACGGCACGGTTGGTGAAGGCTTCCTCTGTTAATCCTTCGGCATGCTCTACCAGGGTGCGTACGCTGTTGATCTGCTCGCCCAGGTTGTACATGCCCGGACGGAATACGGCTCCTTTCACCTCTACGGTGTTGGCGTAGCGTGGCAGGATGCTGTCTACGCTGATTGAGTCGCCGTCATCGATACGAAAACTGGAGAAGTCAAACTCTTCTATATTATATACGGCACGTTCTCTGCCGGTCTTGCGGTTCAGTCTTACAGATTTCTTGTAGGCATCGCCTGTAAAACCACCGGAATACTTCAGCAGGGAATTGACACTCTCGTTCTTCTTCATTTCGTAAATCATCGGGCGCTTAACCTTTCCGGCGATGGTTACGAGACAATCGTATGGACCTACTACGATAACATCGTTGTCGGCAAGATGGACATTACCCGTCAGCTTTCCGTTTAGAATATAGTCGTAGATATCAACAACCGTTACCAGTTTATTGTGTCTGTATACCTTGATGTTTCGCAATGTACCCAGATCGTTGGTTCCGCCAGCCATGTAGAGTGCATGGAATACGGTAGCGAAGGCAGAGAGGGTATAGGTGCCCGGAATCTTAACCTCGCCCATTACGTTTACCATGATGGTCTTGGTCTGTCCTACAGTAAGCTTGATGCGGCTTGAACGGTATCTGCTGCCCACGGTATTGCGCAGGCGGGCATTAGCCTGAGCTACGGTCAAGCCTGAAACGCTGACCGGTCCATAACCCTCGATGGTTACTTCACCATCTGGCGAAACGGTGCTCTCGATGGTTTTCTGAGAGGCGCCATAGATATCTATGATGACGGCATCGCCAGGCCCCAGACGATAGTTCTGTGGGGTAGCGATGTTCATGTTTGGCTCGAAACTGAGATCTTTGTTATTGAAGATGTCACGGCCGAAAACCTTACTGCGCTTCTGGTTGAGCTCAGCCTGCAGCTGTTTTACCATGGTAGCTGTATCGGGTACCAGGGCGTTCATTTCCTTGCTGAAATCGTCATAATCTGGGTTGGTTTCATCATAAGATGAGTAGTAGCTGTCGTTCTGCTTGCTCTGGATGCGATAGTTGCTATAGGTTGAAGCCTGCTTCTCTTTGTCCTTGTCCTGGTAATCTTCTCTATGCTTACCATTGTTGGTCCGCATTCTCTTGTTGCCTGCATTTCCTGCAGCGGTTGTGCTGTAGAGCTCGTTCTGCTGCGACATCTTCTGATACTTATTGCGTACACGTCGAATCTGGGAGATGTCTACGCCCTTCTGCATCAGTTTGGTAACAATCTGAGAATTGGCTGTGCCACGCTCATGTTCTTTCACCACAAAGCTCATGACCTGATCATCGGTCATGTGTGAACTCTGTGCGAAAAGAGGCCCTGAAGACAGGACGAGCGCCAGTACAAGTATGATATGTTTCTTCATTATTATTCTTTTATCTTAGTTTAATTTATATAATAACTCGAAATGAGTTATTTTGTTGTAGTAGAAGATTGAAAAGATGTTAATAAAACAAGTAACCCAGGGTTCAACCCTGGGTTACTGATGTTCTGAGCGAGATACGGGAGTCGAACCCGCCTCACAGGCTTGGGAAGACTCTCATATATCTTGATAAGCCTCTAATACTGATAGTATTTGGTATAATCACCGGTTGCTTACTCACATATTACTCACAAAAATCGTATTTTACTGCACTTTTGTGAGTACATACACTATTCCAATTCGGTCTGTCGCAAACTTCACCAAGTTGATTTCCGTTGCAGACATAAAGTAGGCCACATACATATCACTTCCGTCAAAGTACACAGGAGAAGTACCTGTTTCGACAGTTCCGTCCTGTTTGTATGTGGTATCAGCCTTCCATGTCTTGTAGCTTCCGAACGGCATTGTCATCGGTCTGTCCGCGTCCCCATTGATTACTACCGAGAAGTCTCCCTCTGTGCGAAGGATGCCGCCATCCAAGAATGAAATTGTATTTCCCTTCTGAATGGAGTAGTGGTTTATCGGAATGGGGAAATCCTGAATCTTGCTCAGTTTCCACTTGCCGCTCATAACCTTGCTGGCATCAAACTTCTGTTCCTGTTTCTCATTGTCGTCATCATCGCTACTGCTGCATGATGTGAATGATGCTCCTGCAAGAAGTATCATTGCTGCTAATAATACCTTCTTCATAATCCTTATATATAATAATGTTATACCTCGATTCCGTTATCTGCAAGAATCTTCCTGAGAAGACGAATCTCGTTGTCTTTTGACCTTATTATTTCATCCTTGGCATTGATGATCTGAATGAGCTGGGCATTCTTGTATTTGAGCGACTCCTCTTCCCGCTCTTTGGCTCTATTTGTTCCAGTTTCGATATTCTGGTTGTTATGATGGCCAAACATGCTCGCTATTACGGATGTCGGCGAGTTTGGGTCGTCTTTTGTATGCTTGACAGCTTGTTCTATTTTCGATTTTATCATGTCATCGATTACAGGAATGCACTGGTAACTTCCAGACATTCTGTTTAGCTCTCTTGTCTTCTCCTCTAGCTTCTCAGGTAAGTACATCGGGCCGATGCCGGTTTCAATCCATTGGTCGTTAACTAGTAATGAGAGCTTCATCTTGCTTATGTCCACCTTGGTGATGGCAACCTTGCCGTCGAGCTTCCTGCCGATATTACTTATACCGGTCACCTTCATAAACTGCTGCTTGTTAAGCTGTTCGCACTTCATTACTTCCTTCAGTCTTTCTTGTAGTCCTGCTACACGATTTTCTGTTACTGCCATACACTTTTAGTTTTATATATGTAACTAAAACCGCCAAAAGTGCTAATAAAGGTTAAGGGTACAAGAAAAACGTGTAAAACACTTGGTTGTTACACGGAATTCATGTACCTTTGCACTCGTTAACGGTCGAGTAACCAACAAAGCCGTTACAAACGGAGGCTTGTGCGACCGAAAGTACGTACTTTACATTGACACTGCAAATATACGACTTTTTTCGCATACCTCCAAATTTTTAATGGAATATTTAAGTAACAAAGATGAAAAAAGTTGCAAGAATAACAAAACAGGACATATTGGGCATCAAACCAGGAAAATTTGAAGTCTTCCTGCTTGAGTCCGCAAGAGCAGTTCGGTCGGCAGTAACATATGCTTATCAGCTCGCTCAATATGAAGATTTGCCGAAGGGCGTGCTTAAATACTCAACCTCGGCAGATTACAAGAACCATACAGCGATTATCACCGCTGTTCCGGTTGAGTAGTAAACTTAAATATGTAAAATATGAACGATATTCACTTAAAGAAGATTAGTCCGATGTTTGGGATTATTAGAATCGAGGGGACAGAGAAAGAACCTCTGTTTTGTGCAAGTGATGTATGTAAGGCACTTGGATTTTCAAATCCCTGGAAAGCTGTTGGTGATCACGTTGATGACGATGACCTAACGAAACGTGAGGTCATAGATTCCCAAGGAAGAAAGCAGAATACGAACTTCATAAGCGAGTCTGGTCTTTATGCCTTGATTTTTGGTAGCAAGTTACCACAAGCAAAGGACTTTAAAAGATGGGTAACGAGTGAAGTTCTTCCTAGTATTCGTCAAGATGGAGGGTATATGACCATGGCTGACGAAGAGTCCGAGGAAGACTTGATGGCTAGAGCTCTTATTGTCGCTAAAGCCACTCTTAAAAGGAGAGAGGAGCGCATAAAAGCACTAGAAACCGAGAATTATGCAAAGGATAAGGAAATTGTTGAGCTAAGTAGTACAATTTCTGATATGAAGCCAAAAGTCAACTATGTTGATATGATATTGGCAAGTAAGGAAACTGTAACGACTACTCAGATAGCTCAGGACTACGGAAAGTCAGCAAAGGCATTCAATATAATGCTCAGAAACTATGGTATTCAGCACAAGGTCGGTGGTCAGTGGATCTTGTATGCGAAATATCTACCTTGCGGATATGTTCATTCCGAAACAGTTCCTATCGTTCATTCGAATGGGACATCAGGGTCTGTGATGCATACAAAGTGGACTCAGAAAGGTAGGCTGTTTCTGTATGATGAGCTGAAGAGTCGAGGTGTTATACCTACTATAGAACAGGAATTGGTTAAAAGATAAAGCCTATGCCTCGCAAGAAAGTATCAGTAGAGCCTGTCGAAAAGATTTGGCTCTCTACAAAAGAGTTCGCCAAGTATATTGGCATGAGCACTGGTTATATACACGACTTGAGAAAGAGCGGTCAGATTCATCATTATATGATAGGTAACACCGCATTCTTTAAAAAGTCTGATATAGATGAGCTCATTGAAGAGCATAAAGTGTGTTGAAATATTGGTATGGTTAAAGTTATAGATTTGTTTCATTTGCTCGTGAGAGTATGATTGTTAGTTATTAGTTATTTGGGTTTTATCTACAGCGGTAGATACTTTGGGGCGATGTCTGTTCGTTTAGCTTATTTCGCCCCAATCAGACTGAGTAGCTCAGTTGAATAGAGCAGGTTGATTCCTAATCACCGGGTCGCGAGTTTGATCCTCGCCTCAGTCACACTCTCTTTAATTCCGTTTCGTACGAGTCTCGAACGGTGCAAAGGTAAGTCCTTACCTTATAAAGTATGTAGTCCGTGCAGCTACAATCTTGCATCAGCAGAGGCTCTAAAAGGATAGGAGAAGTAGTTCTTTGACATATTGGACATATAGCGCATTATAGCGTTAGTGTACGTGTAAGATAGTACGGGTAGAGCGGATTTAATTATCTAAGGTCGGGAACCTATAGCGAAGATGCCCAGAAGGAACGCACGTAGCACGGAAGACCAGTTAGACATGATTTACTCTTTCATAAATTTCCCATCCGCCGAACTGCCACGGAACGAAGAATTGTCGTGGTAAGCGGAGGATCAATGAGAAGAAGATGTAAATCTCTGGCCGAAGGTGTCTGGGCCTATAACCCCGGCACCGGAGAGTCAAAGAACCCTATGGCCATGCAAGTCCACCATCGAGAATGGTTGGCGTTGGCAAGCCTCTTATATTATATATAAGGTGTAGAATACACAGACTTGAGGTTCTTGCTAATTCAGATTAAAGAGGAGACTGGTGTAACCGGAAGCACGGCGACAACTAGATGATACCGTTCTTATCGTCGCAAATGGGGGTCCGAATCCTCCTTCTCCTCCAACATATAATTCATTGTATTCAAATTTATTCAATTAAAAATGCAGCTCGTCTGTGAAGATAGGCTGCACACATCGCAGGTTGGAGCAGTTGGTAGCTCGCTAGGTTCATAACCTAGAGGTCACAGATTCGAGTTCTGTACCTGCCACAAATGTTTATTTTTAAAGCTCTAAATTGTTTATATGTGAAAAGATTGTTTTTTTGCGTATCTGGGGCCTGAGAAGATAGGGTACGTCTATCTATTTTAGAATAGATTATTTTTTATTTCTGAGGAGAGTAGCTCAGTAGTAGAGCGCCAGGGGAAGTGTCCTTGGAGGTCGATGGTGCGAATCCATCCTCTCTTCCCAATTTTCTTTCATTTTTCAAGAATTTTGATTGGTTAACTTATGCGTCGCCCAGTAGCTCAACTGCATAGAGCCGCGGTTCTCTTTCCGCGAGGTTGGGAGTTGGAGTCTCCCCTGGGCTTCCCAAGTAGGTAAATTTCAAAAAATATTTTTTCATTAGCTGACAGAGGTCGGCACTTTTTCTTATAAGTCATTTATATTTAAATTTGAGTATTAATATCCTCTTGCCTGTGAAGGTAGGAGGCACAAGCCGCATTAGCTCAGTTGGTCAGAGCGGTCTAAGGTACAGACAGGTCGTAGGTTCGAGTCCTGCATGTGGCTCACTTAATTGTGAGTGCCATAAATTACTAGTTTTTGATTATCTTTGGGAGTGAGGGAGTCAATTCTTCCTCCTCCCTTTAACATTGACTTCTACTCCATATCACAATAACCACGTGCAATCACCTCTCCTGCCTTGCGTGGTTGGCTAAACGGAGAGGTTTTACTATAGATGAAAGTTAAAAACATAATAAGAATCAGTAAGGAAAACATTAATGCTCTTCGGAATCTAGAATGCGTTGAAAGCATAGAACAGAACGGAAGGGATATTACTGTTCGCCTTAAACCGGAATGTACGGACGGTAAGCTCGAAGCCCGAAAGGGTGAATATCTTGTTCAGTGGGGTAACAAAATGTGGCAGAGATATGGCTCTGAGGCCATCAATCTGCTTTTTAAAAATCCCGGAGCGGAGGCCGGCAAGACATGGGACGCGTAGGTTCAAAGAAGTATTACGCTCCTGACGGGAACGAATACGATTCAAGAGAGGAGTATCTGTACTTACAGACCATCCTCGATGATCCTGGCATAAGCTGCATACACAGACAGGTAACCATCACGGCCATCAACCCGGTATGGATGCTGAAACCAAAGCAGCTTAAGACTAAGGTCAAGTATGAGAGAAGGTCATTGCTTTACGGCCACAACTATACTGCCGACTTCGTTTACCGGGAAGGCGATAAGATTGTGATATGCGATGTCAAGAGCCTCTACACATCAAAGCTCAGAGAGTTTTCGATAACTACGAAAGCTGTGGTAGCAAGACTTATCGCTCACAACAAGAAACGTCACAACGGCGAGTCTGTCGTTATATTCCGTAAGGCTATCAAGGTAAATAAGAACGAGTGGAAAATCGTTGATTATCCACCGTCCGATTGCTATATAATATAATAAGGTATAAAACAAGAAGATATGGTTATTATTATCAATAGTCTCATAGCAACAGTAGCTATGTTCGCTGCATGCGCATTCGTCGCACATCTCCTTGGTTGGGACCAGGAAGACTAGTAGTTAAATTATAAATATTTTAAATTATGGACAAAGACAAAATTATCGTCAGTGTAGTAATTGACAAGCAGGATCTTGTTGACAGAGCATTCGACATCTCGAAGAATCTTTCTGAGTTCAATGAAATCAAGAAGGTTATCGACGGCAAAAACCAGTTTACTCGTGATATCGACGAGATTGATGATGAAGGCAAGAGGGAGAATAATACGAACCTTTTCGCCGGCATCGCATTGGACATCATTCTCAGTGATAACCCGGAACTGGCAATCACCAAGCGCCTCAATTCGCTTGAGGACAAGAAGAGCTCTTTCCTCGCTAAGATGAAGAAGCTCGACGAACTCCATGAAAAAGTGAAAAACGGAGAGGTGCATGGCGTTGAAGGTATCCGTGAGTTGTTGAAAATAATGGAGGAGGGCGAGTAATGGGTGTAGTGTCAAAGTACGGAAACCTGTATGATGTCAAGAAGAACATCATCTGCCACGCTCCTGTCACTTCTTCACATTTCGAACGTATTTTGAAGAAGGACAATTTACTTCCTATGATGAATGGCGTAACAACACCAGCATTGTTCGGAATTCACGCGGACAAGAAATTTAAGCGTGGACGCTGGCGCCGAGTATTAACACATTAATTTGTATAACAATGGCAAAAGAAAAAGCAACTATTTCTGCAACACTAGGTCACGAGTATGAGGACCTGGATGAACGTGAGGACTTCCTCGCCAACAACGCTGACTCCGTTGAGAAAATGGAGTTCATCAAGCGATTCAACTCTGATGAGCTGATGAAGAAGAAGGACCTGTTCGCTCTTCAGTCTGCACGGGCATCTGACATCGAAGAGGAAATCAAGGATTTCCGTGAGCAGAAAAAGGCAGAGCTGAAGCCTATCAAGGAAGAGATCTCTTCTCTCCTTAAGGAAATCAAGCAGAAGGGTAGCATGGTTAACGAGAAGGTTTACAAGTTCGTTGACCGTGAAGCAAAGATGACTGCCTTCTATGATAAGGAGGGTAATCTTGTTTCTTCCCGTCCGGCAACACGTGACGAACTCCCTAGCAATGTATACTCAATTAACCGTGATAAGCAGGCTATGTAGTCTGCTTTCACTTTGTTTTAACTTTTAGACATTTTATAAAATGGACAATGAAAAAATGCAAGTAAATTTTGCTCCTGGGCAGACTTCTGCGGAGCTTGTTATCCGTGAGGTAGGTAACGAGAACCCTTATAAGCTTCCTGCAAAGGAGCCTCTTAATCTTCAGGTAGACGGTGTTATTACCTGTATCTATGCCTTCCTTGAGAAGCGTTGGGGTACAGAGCAGATTGACAAAGAGCATACGCATATCCTGGTTAATCGAGAGAAGCTCGTTGTTACTCTTGTTACAAACGAGAATGATGAGCGCACTACACAGACAATTATCGGCTCTATTCAGCTGTCTCGTCAGTTTACGGGATTTCATATCAATGACGGTCAGTTGTGGAAGCCGGTACAGCTTGGTGACTTTTTCCGACTCAACCGTTCTTTCTTCGAGACGAAGGAGAAGAACATGGAACTCGTCAATCTCCTCAAGAGCTTCTCGGCGAAGGTTCAGACAACAATCAAGAAGGAATACAGCGACAATGGTTCCGTGACTGACAACTATGAGAAGGCTGTAGACTCTAATCTTCCTCCATCGTTCACTATCAATATTCCTATTTTCAAGGGCGCAGAGCCTGAGAAGCTTTCAATTGAGACTATCGCTCACGTCGAAGGCAACATGGCATTACTGACGCTTATCTCTGCTGACGCAGAATGTATCATCGAAGAATCCCGCGACAAGATCATCAATACGGAGCTTGACAAGATTCGTAAGCTCTGTCCTGAGATTCCTATTATGGAAGTGTAATGACAGAAATAGATAACAGAATAGCAAAAATGCCCGCCAAGATGGCCTTTGCTGTACTTGACTTGCGTAAGGTACATGCGTGCCTCATGGAACTTCCACGAAGCAAGTCGGTACAGCTGGCCAAAAAGGCGGCATACCTCAACTACATTGAAGGTGAGGGTAGAAAACTCGGTAAGGTTCCACTTCATTATGAACGCCTCAATGAAAAGGGCGAAAGCGTGACGGTGGAAACTTACTTCAGATATTTAGATAGAATACATTAATCATTACCGGTATGGCAAACAGTAGATTCGCTCTCCACTATAAGAGGAGTTGTCACGATTGTATCTTCCTTCAGATTTGTACTGATCATAACGCAAGCTACAATGGAGATTACGTTTGCAAAGACTGGGAATGGAAGTATCAGTGATTAATTTTTAAATTTTAAGCAAAAAATGAGTAATACACAAGTTGCGACACAACAAAACAATATGTCGCTTGGTGAGTTAATGCACTCACCTGCTGTAGTCGGAAAGCTCAACGAAGTGTGGAGTAGCCCTCAGATGGCAAATAGCTTCATGAGTTCGGTTATCAGCGTTGCTAACGGAAATCCGCAGCTGCGAAAGGCTCAGCCAATGAGTATCATCGGTGCTGCTATGGTTGCCGCTACGATGCAGTTACAGGTCATCCCTACCTTAGGGCAGGCTTATCTTATTCCTTACGGCTCGCAGTGTCAACTTCAGGTGGGATACCTCGGAATCTTGCAGCTCTGTCAGCGAAGCGGTCAGTTCAAGAAGATTCTTGCAGCTCCTGTTCATGAAGGAGAATACGTCTCCGGAGATGAGTTCGATGAAGACTATGTATTCGATAAGAAGAAGAAAACTTCTGATAAGATTATCGGATATATGGCAAAATTCGAGCTTCTGAACGGATTTACAAAGGTTGCATATTGGGATATCGCCAAGGTCAAGGCGCACGCTACAAAGTTCTCTCAGGCATTCCGTGCCGGCTACAATTCTCCTTGGAAGTCTGATTTCGACGCTATGGCACAGAAGACAGTACTTAAGTCTATCCTTAAATATGCGCCTAAGTCTGTGGAGATGCAGAGAGCTATCACATTCGATCAGTCAGTAGTTAACACAAATGCTTCTGATATTCAAGACCTTGATATCGACGCTTTTGCTCCAGAGTATGTTGATAACATCGAGAGCGAGAAGAAGGAGAATCTTGCTGCTATGGCCGCTGAGGCAGCAAAGGCTGATGCTGCCAAGAAGGAGGAAAAGAAATGATTACCGATGGCGTAAAACAGAGGTCGATTTCGTGGTTCCGTAGCCGCGTCGGTTTTTTGACAGGTTCTAAAATCGCCGACATTATGAAGTCTGGGCGTAAGAAAGATGAAGTCTTCTCAGATACAGCTAAATCGTATCTTTATCAGGTTGCAGGCGAACGTCTGTTCAATCCAACCTTCTTGAATGATGACGGAATCTTTCAAGATTATATCGACCAAGTATCTGTAAACACCAAGGCAATGCAGTGGGGTGCTGATCAGGAGGATGCTGCCAAGGCTCTCTACATGCAGATGAACTTCCCTGAAGGTGAGATTACTGAGCTTTCTTCCTGCAAACACGATACAATCCCTTACTTCGCGGCTTCTCCTGACGGAGCAATCTATGGTCGTGACGGCGAAGACCTCAAAATCATCGAGGTCAAATGCCCGAACATAAATACTTATATGAAATACCGAACTCTCATCCACGATGCCGCATCGCTCAAAGAAACCGAGCCGAAGTACTACTGGCAGATGATGGCTGAGATGAGCTGTACCGGCGCCAAAGGTGGAATATTCATCGTATATTGTCCTTGGCTGTCAAAGCCTATTCACTGGGCTGAGATAGACAGAGTAGAGGATGATATCAAGCTGATGGAAGACAGAGTAATACTCGCAAACGATTTTATTAACGAAATCATAAATAATTAAATGGCAGACATAACAGGAAAAATTATAGCGGTGTTGCCGACAAAAAGCGGAACATCTGCTAGGGGAACACAATGGAGTTCACAAACTGCGGTCATCGAAACACACGAGCAGTACCCTAAGAGGGTTGCTTTTGATGTACTTGGTGACAAGATAACAGAGTTCAACTTGCAGGTTGGCGAGGAAGTGACAGTATCATTTGATATCAATGCCCGTGAGTACAACGGAAAATGGTGGAACTCAGTGAATGCTTGGCAGGTCGTTCGTCAGAGCGGTCAGCAGGCTCCTATGCAGGGCGGCTACAATATGAATCCTCAGACTGGCGCCCAGACAGCACAAGCAGCGCAACAAGCAGCTATGGCCGGAGCACCAAACCCGATGAATCCAAACAATCCGTTTCCACCGGCACAGCAGCCAGGAGCACCGGCAGGACAATCTGATCAACTCCCGTTTTAGCCTTACTGGCAAGCTGAATCTGATTAAAGATACATTCAATGCTGAAATAGTATGATGTATAATACCAAGAATCCTCTTGAAGTGCAGAATCTCAGACTGAAGATAGAGAAGCTGATTGAGAAGCAGAGTATGGTAGAGGTCGTGGAAAAGAAGGCGAAAACGCTTCAACAGTTGAAGTACCTTCACACGATACTCGCTTACTTCGGATTGCAGACCGGCAACACTCTAGATGAAGTCAAGACCTGTTACTTCAAGAGGATTGTTAATAGAGACTTGTTTGTGCGACAAAAGCACGATGATCTGCTCGGAACAGACAGGGAATACGTAATATCGACCGCAAAGCTTACGAAAGAAGAGCTGTCTGAGGCTATCGAACGTTTCAGAAACTGGTCTAGCAACATAGCCGGCATATATATTCCTTCTTCTGAGGAGTACATCGCGCTTCTGCACATCGAACATGATATTCAGAATTCCAAACAATATTTATAAACAATGATGTTACCTAAAGAAATAAGACAGAAGTCAAGTGAGCTTTTCCCGAATAACCTGGAAAAGCAGAAAATCTTTTGTATGGGTGCTGCGTTCTCGTTAGGCAAAGATTTATCAGACTTTGAGGAAGAAGGGCAGCAAGAGGAGATTTACCCTTGCCAAGAAGCTCTTGAAATGTGGCTTGCATACAAGAAAGAAAAACGTCAGACTTACAAGCCACGAGGGTTAGAAGCTCTTAAAAAGAAACTCCTACAGTTATCGAGCGGAAATCCAGAATACGCAAAGGTTATCGTTGAGTATTCCATGGGCAACAACTACACCGGGTTGTTCGCTCCTAAAAACAATTACGCAAATAGTTATGAACAACAGCAACGAACTTTCAACAAGATTAATTCAATCCTTGCCGACTGAATGTAGTCAAGCGGTAGCAAAATATGGTAAACAATATACGCTATTTTTGGATAAATATCCTACTCTGCAAAATCGGACAGATGCAATCACATCTGTATATGATTCTGTAGCTAGAGGCGGTATGTCGTTTGTTAGTATTGATAATTATTTCAAAGATGGCGCAAGCGAGTTCTGGATTAAGATAATGCTCATCGACTTGTTTATGGTTATTGGTGCTATTGATTCGACTACTCCTTATCAGTTCAAGGCTATCGCTCAACGTATAAGACAAGAATATTATCACCTTACGCCTAGTGAGCTTACTAGATTCTTCTACGAATTTTCGTTGGGTGAGTATGGAGAAATCTATGTAGGAAAGACCGTGAATCCTCAGAGACTTTTTATTGCGCTCGACAAGTATATGTGTAAGCTATACGAAAAGAGAGCAGAAATTTATTCTCAGAAGTTAGCTGAGAAACAAAAGAAAGAAGATGAGGAATCTAGAAGAAATGCAATATCCTACGAAGAACATTGCCGCTTAAAGGGTGTCGATATTGAAAAATCACCTCTTGAAAAGCTAAAGAGAAAACTTGAAAAAGAATCAAAACGAGACCAAAATGGCAGACGTAAGTAAAATGGTAGAGGAATGGCTCAGTGAGCATCCTGACGCGACACCAAAAGAAATATGGTTAGCTGGTTATTGGAAATCTACCGATAACTGGTGCAACCGAACCAAGTGAATTCTAGAATTGAAAACGAATTAATATATAGATAAATATGAGTCATTTTTTAACATTGGTAATTGGCAATGAGCCAGAGAAACAACTCGCCAAGTATGATGAAAATCTAGAGCTGCCTATGCATTTATACATGACTAAAGAGCAGCTTATTAGTGAGAAACGTAAGGAGATTGAGAAATACAAAAAGAATTACTATGATGTGTTCCTACAAGATAAAGATGCATATCTTTCCAACTGCTGCGAGGAACATGCAGATTATATCGAGAACGAATTTCCAAAGCATCTTAACTGGACGGACGAACAGATGTATGAGGATGCCGTGAAATATTACCGTATGGATATAGATGATGGAAGCGAGAATATTGAGATACATGAGGACGGTAGTGTTTGGCGCACCTATAATAATGATGCTAAATGGGATTGGTATCAGATGGGTGGTAGATATGCTGGAAGACTTAAATTAAAGGATATATCAATGGATGCTCCATTGTTCTATCCTAAAATTGCAGCGTTCTATTCGAAAGAAGAGCGTGACTATCTAAAACAACTAAAGGCAGAAGGACGTTGCGACCAAGCTCGCATTAAGGATATATCCAATGTAGAAGAAATATCAGCATTCGCAGTTGTTAAAGACGGAAAATGGTATGAGTGTGGAAAAATGGGTTGGTTTGGTGTAGTAACAGACAAGAAAGATAAAGATGCATGGAACGAAGAAGTGAAACAACTTCTTGCATCACTTTCTCCTGACACTCTTCTAACGATGTATGATTGTCACATATAATCATTAACAAAAAATATATCAAAATGACACAGAAAGAACGTATTGAGAACGCAACCACAAAACAAGCGGTAGTGTTCATCGGAGTTTATTCTTGGGTTATCACAAGAAACATAGGAAGAGCAATTAACAAGGCAGTACACAAGCTGCCCTGGTTGTTCATCGTGATAACGGTAGTAATATCATTCATTGTTAGCTTCGTTCTTATCTCTAAGGCAAGGGCAGAGCGAGATAACTACAATCAGAAGCTGGTACACGCAACGCAGCAGCTTGATAGCTATATGGCTGCATACGGAAACATTAAATCAAAGTAAATATGAAGAAATACAAACATACAATAGTGATAATCCTGCTTATCATCGCAGCAATTATCGCAGGTTACGGGTTCATCTGCTTTATGGTCGAACACATTTTCCTTTCGCTTCTGATGGTCTTCTGTTTCAGTTGCGCATTGGCAGTAGAGAAGGAGGTGTAGGGATGTCGGCATATAATTTCACACCGAAAGGGGCATTCTTCATCAACTACAAGGAGCCTGACAGGGAAACCGTAGACCATATCACTTCGCTCTATTACCTCATTATCGGTTCTCTCGCTACAATCACGCAGACGGCAATCAAAGATTTGCACGACAATCTCAGTGAGAGGAAGGACCTGTTTAAGCATGAACTTAAGTATCGCATAAAGGAGGCATTCTCCCGTTCTGAGACTCTTATAGGTATATTCAAGAAGTATACTACCGAGATTTCGCAGTATGAACTCTGGCTTGATATTACAGACAGCATGGAGGAAGACCTGAAGATTGATATACAGAGACTCTTCTACACGACCGACAACATACTCTTGAAGAACAACATCAAGGAACACAAGCTTCAGGCGTATGCATGCGTAGCCTACAACCTGTCAATCATGCTGCACGATATGTGTACGAAGTTTGATGACGTTATGAGTGAACGTGGCATCAGTTCCTGCAGCATAAGACCTTGCGGAGAATTCATACAGTCTATGTATGGCATGTATGCCTCGATGAGGGAGGTTGCCAGGATTCTCATACCGGACAAGGATGCTGAATACTTCAAGGAAGATGGTCAGATTTACAGGGCTTTGCAGGTGGTTGCAATGAAGGTATGCAATCCGGAAAGGATAGACAACGCTGCCGACGAAGGACTGAAGCTTAATGGCGTTGACTATCATGGTGAAGAACACCAGAATAACGCATTCCTTCCTTGGAACGGCATCCAGGTTAACTTCCTGTCACGCAACTTTGACAAGATGTCTGATGAAGAACTTGCAAAGGCTCTAGGACGATCTGTTGGTGCAGTAAAGGCAAAAATGAGACAACTTAAACTAAAAAGAACGGAATAGTATGAGTGGAGGCGCATTTGATTATGCTCAGTACAGAATTGCTGACATATACACGGAAATAGAGGATGAAATCTACGGACATTCTCTTGATGATGAATTTGACGTAAATCGGTATATTGAAGATCATTGGTTAGAGGATTCCGAGAAAGAATACGTTCGTAAGCATTATCATACGATACCAAACCGTAGCGAGTATTCTAAGGAAACCATCAAGGAGTTCAAGAAAGGTATAGCTCTACTAAAGAAAGCCGAGGTTTACGCACAGCGCATTGACTGGTTACTTAGTGGCGATGATGGCGAAGATAGCTTTCATAAGCGTTTGAAACACGACTTGGAAGAATTAAAACGTAAAAAACAATAGCTTATGGAAGATTTACCTATTGGCGCAGAGGTCACATTGAAGGTGGTTGAGACCGAGAAACCTGATTGTACTGGTTGTTTCTTTGATGAGATTATAAGCTGTATCAATATAGACATGTGCAATCGAATCAAGTGCGCCTCAAATGAGCGCAAAGACGGAAAGAATGTTCAATTCAAAAGAGTGAAGTAATATGGAAGTAAAGATTAATGTAGCGGAAATCCTAAAGGATAAGCCGCAAGGGACAAAGTTGTATGACTTATTACGCAATATAGACGTAGAGTTAGATAAAGTCCACACAACAGTCGCTGGTACTTATATAGAATGCACATCAACTAATGAAGTAGGCAGTACTCTTTTGTTTGATTATTCAAAACTAGGTACAGAAGAAAGTTGGCTTGATGGCTTACAGATTCTCCTTCCTTCCAAAGAAATGCGAGACTGGTCTAAGCTCGCTTGGAATACAGGAGACATTCTAGTTAACAAAGATGGAAATGCACATGTTATCTTCGAGGGGTTTGATGATGATACCTACGAAACTTTCAATGGTAATAATTATCTGTGGAAAAATGAGGGTATTACAATGTGCTTCGGAGAGTATGAAGACGAATTGCCAACATCAGATTTCAGCAAAGCAAACAAAGAAGACGCTCAGAAATACATCCGCCAAATAGAGAAAAGACTAGGCTATAAGTTAAACTTTGAAAATTTGAAAATTGAAAAGCCTGAGTTCAAGGATGGAGATGTTTTGTTCGTGAAATGTAATGACAGTGCTTTTATTGAAATCTTTGAGTACTCTAAAAAGAATGGTGACTTATGCGACCACGCTTCACTAGACACCACAAATCAGTTTTTAGATATTAGTGGTAAATGCATAATACGTAAAGATGAAATCACAGAACTTCGCCTTGCTACAGAAGAAGAGAAAAAACAGTTCTTCTCAGCTCTCGCAAAGAAAGGCAAGGCTTGGGATGCTGAGAAGAAACAGATTGTGGATTTAAAGCCAAAGTGCGAGTTTAAGCCATTCGATAAAGTGTTGGGGCGAAATGAGAAAGATGATGTATGGGAAGCTGAACTCTTTTCTCATTATAGAGAAGAATCACAATATCCTTTTCGTTGTATCGGATTTAGTCGTAAGTATTGTATACCTTACAACGAAGAGACAGCACATCTACTAGGAACGACTGATGATTGGGAAGGAGGTGAGTAATGATTAGAGACGATGTAAAGATAATTGTAACACCAACTGGTGTATCACTTGAAGAAGTCTTGACTAAAGAAGTAGTTAAGGCGCTCAATGAAGAAGCTTCCATCTATATGAATTATGAAATCCCAGAAGTAAAGCTTGGTGGCAATCCTCCTAGTGGCAAGGAAAGCCGTAGAACTAGAAGAATGTTAGAACTTAGAAAAAGAAAGGGTAGATTATGAATGATGAAAGCATAGATGTTAACATTAGTTTTATCAATACTGATAATTTCTCGGTATCTGTAAGGGATGGGTATATTTCAGTTATTGGTAGAACAACCAAGTCAGAGATGGAAAAATTTATAAAGGCTCAATATTTCGAGATTAAAGAGGTATTGGATAAAAATAGTAAGAAAGGAAGATAATTATGATAGACGATAAGAAAATAGAAGAAGCTGCTAATAAGCATATTGAGACAGAGTATGCTAGATACAATAGTGGCGAGGTTGAGGAAGAAATGATTTGTCTTATGGGCAAAGATAGCTTCAAAGAAGGTGCTAAGTGGGCTATCAATAAGTTCTTGAACGATTTGAATGAATTGCTTCACCCTGCTAGCGAAGTTCCTCGAAATGATAATGGTAAGATTCTCGCATTCTCAAAAGTTAATAGTAATATTAAACTCTACGATATGAACGCTATGTTAAATGAAACTGCTTGCGACACATATCAAGAAATGTGGGAAATTAGAGTTAGAGCATATACTTTTACTGATTGGGCATTCGTGGAAGAACTACTTGATTTAATCAAGAAAGGAGATAATCAATGAAAACATTTGTATTTGATGTAATGCTCAACGGAAGATTCATCTGCACATTAAAGTATAAATATTGTGCGCTCTTCCCGATTGACTTTGAAGATTTAGAGAAGTTTGTCCTCTTAAAGAGACCTACTTTGAGAGGTAAGGATTTTAGAATTTCGTTTTGATTATGAGAGAGTTTAAAGTTGGAGAAAGAGTAGTCTTGGAGATTACTGAAACCGAGGAAGAAACTTGCTATGGTTGTTTCTTTTTTGGCAATAGTGCTTGTGAAGTTTGGAGGAAATACCCATGCGGTCCTATACTACGTAAGGATAATAAGAGTGTAATCTTTGAAGAAGTTAAGGAGTAAGGCGGTATGAGCAGAAAATTAATGAATTTGGCTTTGATGTATACTGCTATCACTGCTTATGCTAGTGAGTATCCGTTTGGAAGCCCAAGTCCTAGACTTGATACACCGAATGGCAACATTCCTTCCGACAAGCAGAAGTGTCAGCCAAAGGCGCAGCATGAGTTCACCATCAAGGGTGTTAAGATTATGGCAGCTTCAAAGAAGGATGCTATAAAGAAGTTTAATCATCGTAAAAAGTAAAGAGATATGTTATACGAAGCAAAACAAGGTACAAAGGCTTATAAATACATTAAGAGTATTCTCGATGCAGAATTTGAAGAGCATCAAGCCTACATGAAAAGAGTAGAAGAATCCGTAGGTTTCAAATTTGAAAAATATCAGGGCTATCAGCCTAACAGAACTCTCACAAGAGTGTACGAGATTACCGCTATATGGGTTCCTTCTGAGTGTTACGATACGTTGGATAAGAAGGTGTGGAAGAAGATAGACGGTGTAAAATTGGAGGATGGTTACTATGTAGCTATTGCGCCTAATAAGCGATATAAGCAAGGCAAGGTAATAGCCTCCGTTCTTCTCTCCTATAAATCCGTTGCTAACCATTTCGAGGTAATGAAGGAACTGAATATAGAAGTCCCTCTAGCTAGCCGTTTCTCTATTACTCAGCTCCTTCGTCACAAAGACCGTATTTTCGTTTACTTTGATAACAGCATCCGAGCCGAGAAGCAAAATCAAGACTTCGTGGAAATCACGATAGGTGAATATGAGGATTTCATTAATAAAAAGGACTAAGCTATGGATAAGTTAGAATACATTCCAAGAGATTTGGTCTCTGTATATGTAGGTATAAAGAAATATATCGTTGAGGTAATTGGTACGGAAAACGAAAATGAAGCACTCTTATATCAAATCAAGTTCCCAAACAGAGAAATTCAATATGCTGATAAGGATAATATTGTTCCGATTCCTCTCACTCCTGAGGTTCTAGAGAAGAATGAATGGAAAATTGAAGATGTAAACCCTAATGATTTAAGTAATATTGTGAGTAAAGGAATCATGTATAGAGCAATTAAGAACAAAGAAATACTTTTCTTTCAGAAAGGAGCATCAGTTTTTACTTGTCCTTTGAATTGGAGAAAAATAGAAATCAAATATGTTCATGAACTCCAGCACCTTCTCTTCGGTTTAGGACTTAATTCAGAAATGGAGGTGTAGGTATGGCATGTAGAAGTAGTTTAGGTTGTTTTGGATGCAAGTATCTAGAACATTATTACTATAGCACAGGAAATATGGACTGTAAACTCAAAGGTCATATAACTTTGGGATTTGGAGATGATATGGGATGTGAAAAGTATGAAAGTAAAGTTTAACGCTTTCGGGCATAAAAGTAAGAATATGACAATAAATTACAAACAAGCAAAAGTTATTTTAAGAGGAATGATATGTCTTAATGAATACGAAGCAGAAGCTATTAATGCTTGTATAAGCAATAAATATGAAATAAAGTAACTAACCATCCGCAAGGATATAAATAGATAGAATATGAGTGAAAATGTAATCACCTCGTACAAGGGATTCGACAAGAATATGAAATGCCGTGGATTTCAGTACGAAGTAGGAAAAGAGTATGAAATGGACGGAGAAGTCAAGTGTTGCAACCAAGGTTTCCACGCTTGCAAGTCTCCAATGGAAGTGTGGGACTACTACGATATGCTTGACTCTCGCTATGCAGAGGTAGAACAGTCTGGTAAGATTGACGCAGGAGAAAATTCGACAAAGGTATGCTCTTCTCGTATCAAGATTAAGGCTGAGTTGAAGCTGGCTGACATCATTAATATCGGTGTCGAGTGGCTGAAAGATATTACATCACCATCTAAAGTTAAGGCAGATGGTGTGTTAAACGACAACGGAAACAGAAGAAAACAGATTGGCTCATCTGGCTACTCTGCTCAGATTGGCTCATCGGGCAACTATGCTCAGATTGGCTCATCGGGC
>ERZ809742.118-NODE-118-length-22281-cov-11.2971_pt1 | contig 22281 bp, 10 predicted proteins | sample MGYA00520278_ERZ809742 | MGnify/ENA primary metagenome ERZ809742 (study PRJEB31588, sample SAMN03401275) | human gut metagenome | study: EMG produced TPA metagenomics assembly of the PRJNA231909 data set (A prospective, longitudinal analysis of the... | reverse complement strand
TTAACCTCCTCTAAGGTATAAGAGTAGTCCATCATGTCGATGGTGAGCTTATACTTACCAGCCTTGGCAATCTTACCAGCCTTAGCGTCACCGTTGGTCAACAAACCTGTCATGCTGTCGTCGCCGTCAACCTTAGGACCTACTACGCCAGCAGCCCAGAAGTTACCGGCATCAACGTTCTTCTTAGGAATAATCTTCCAATACTGATTAGCCTTGGTTGTCTCGAATGTGATGGCGAAAACAGGATCATCATATACATCCTTATCGCTGTGCTTGAATGCCTGCTTAGCACTTACAGTATTCCAACCGTCAACGGCTGGGGCATCACCAACGGCTTCGACATTAAACATATCGCCTACGAGGTAATAGCCATCTTCAATAACTGGAGCCTCAGGAATAGCCTTAACCTGGAATGTTGCAGATGTAGTCATCTTCACGGCTGTTGAGCCATTGCTTACCCATGCATCAAGAGTAGCATCGATGTCGCGCTCTGTAGGACGCTTTCCCCACTTATCTACGATATAGCTTGTCAATTCAGCTGTTGCCATGTTGCCATCAGCATCAATGTCGAATGACTGACCGTCGAAGTTAATCTTATAATTAGGTGTATAAGCAGCGTTGGAAGAAGTGGGAGCAACAATGCTCGCCACTTTTACCTTCTCTGTCTTAACATCAGCCAAGTTGATGACATCAACTGGAGTTACGCTACCATTTCCGAATGATACGGCTTCCTCCTTAGGATTGCTCTGTGGGTTACCCCAATCTGTGTAGTCCTCGGTACAAGATACCATAGACATCAGCAGGGTCATTCCCAATAATATTTTCTTAATCATAATTGTCTATACTTTAAGTGATTTACAATTTAACGATGCTGAATGCACCTGTGATGTCGTTGAATGAGATGCAATACTTGCCTTCAGTCAAACCGATGTTATGACCATTAGCCTCGCACTTACCATACATGTTGACAGCGCCATCTTCTGCACCAAATCCCCAGTTGGTATCCCAAGAACCAGCAATCTTGAACTTGAAGCTTACTGTCTGTCCGGCAGGAACTTCCATCACATAGTACCAAGCGTGGTTTTCAACGCCCTCTGTATTGTAAGGAAGCATTGGAGTGTCGCTCGCGAAATCGTCTAATGAGGTTGCAATCTGGATAGTACCATAGTTGGTTACATTACCCTCGTATTTCACCATAGTGGCTGTATTGTTGGCGGTGTTCAATGTGATTGTGTAGTAACCGTCTGCTCCTGCAAGGATATGACCACCATCGCTATTAGTTGAACCACGATAGGCGATATTGTCCTTCAACTTTCCACCGCCGTCCATACTGTAGTCCCAATCGAAGCTTGAAGGCAGAATCTTGAAACCTGCCACAGCAGATTCTGCTTTTTCGTCGAATTCGTCTGTAAGGAAGAAGTTGGTGTATTCAATCTCACCAGCACCAGTCTTCTTATCGTAAGAGAAGTTTGGCTTAAGGAACATTGGAAGTGCGTCTACTCCAATATTCTTGTCGTTTGCCCACTTAGCGCCGAACATGTTACCTACAAGATACCACATTGTTGGAACAGCATCCTTCAGTTCAATATAGTAAGGCTTTACGTTGAGCTTTACTGAGTTTGAAGCGACAGGATTCAGACGGCTTGTGCCCTCAAGGATGTAAGCGTTAACACGAACGTACATCTCCTGCTCGGCAGGAACATTCTCTTCTGTCCATTTAAGTATCTTTACCAATGCCTTGTCCATTTCTTCTGCAGAGGCAGAAATATTACATTTCTGTGTGGTGTTGCTAAGAACAGCGTAGTCTGGCACCTTTTCTCCACTCTCGTCTGCAGCAGCTTCATCAGTAGAAACTGTGAAGCTGTTGGTTGGAGATACTTGCACCTCGTATGTTGCGTTGATTGGGGCATTGTCTGCTGTGTACTTAGGCTGTGACCATGTAAGCTCAAGACCAGTAGATTTTTCCAAATCAATAGTCGCATTGGCATATGCAGGAGTGTTCAACACAAACTCTTTAGGCTGAATCAGCGTTGGGTTAGAGTCGTTGTCATCCGAACATGATGCGAATAAGCTGATGATGCCGACAAGCAGAGCACCAATTATATATTTATTCTTCATATTGCGTTTTCTTTAATAATTCTTTTATACTTTAGTTTTGAACCTCGTTGTATCCATCAATCTGTGTCAAGTTCTTGTTAGAAAGAACCTCTGAAGATGGGAGAGGATATACATTATAGGTCCTGGCGAAGGTTGTACCATTAGTACTACCACCCTTAAGTTCCCAATTGTATGTAGCCTGACTGCCACCAAACTGATTGAAACGGATCAAATCGGTACGGCGGAGACCTTCGCAATACAACTCACGGGCACGCTCATCGAGCACGTCGTTAAGAGTATAAGAAGCACGTACGCCTGCGTGGGCACGGTTGCGAAGAGCATCGATATATTTCTTTGCCTTAGCCGAGCTTTCACCATTGAGGTGCATCTCAGCCTCAGCTGCATTGAGGTAAGCCTCAGCTACACGGAAGAGGAAGAAGTCTATATCTACGTTATAGCTGTCGTGAGGAGTACCACCATTAGAATAGTTGTTATTCCATTTTGGTGTTGCAATACCCTTGACGAACTTATCGTTAGCACCAATCTCTAAAGTACGATCGCCGTCACTGTTGCCTTTACCCCAAAGGATAGCACGGTCATCAACGTTCATAGCACGGATTTCGGAAGCTGACTTGTTTACCACAACTTTTGGATCGGTAAAGAACTTCTCTACGAATTGTGGACGAACACGCATACCTGACCATGTGTTGGCAGTAGTGGCAGCATCCTTATCTGTAACAGTCTGCATTGTAGCATCCCAAAGAGCTGCAACAAAGAACATCGAGCCACCGTATCCCTGAGTCTTGTCACCATCTTGCATCAAAGGCAGAAGAGCCTCGCAGCTTGCACCATTTGAACCATTGTCGCCCATGAAGAGCAGGTCGTATGGCTTGTAGCCATTAGCTTTAGCCTCATTAGACATCTTGCTGTCATCGAAGAGCTTATAGTCTGAATTGATAACCCTCTCGGCATATTCGAGAGCCTTATCCCAATATTGATTGTTCTGACCATCGTTGTTGAGGTATGTACCGGCATTGAGGTACAGACGGCTCAAGAGCAACCAGCATGTGCCTTTGTCTACGCGGCCATAGTTTGGATCTGTATCAGTCTCTGGCTTTGCCTCCAACAGGTCTGGCTCTGCAGCAAGCAATTCGCTTTCTACCCAGTTGAACAAGAACTCACGACCTAACTGAAGAAGCTCTGCGCGAGTATATGTTTTGCCTTCCTCAAACTTTGAATTGTAAGAGTGTGCTTGACGTGGTGTTTCTGGCGAAATCTTGTCAATGAATGTCGGGTCTCCAAAGAAGTCGAGCATCAAGAAATAGCTATAGGCACGAAGTACACGTACCTCTGCATACTTAGTTTTATCCTCTTGGGCTGCGTCGAGGCTCAAGAAATGATTCTCGTAAGAGATGTTCGACATCAGACGATAGTAGAGGTTCTTCAGAGTGGCATTACCAGATTCGAACTTATTTTTTGTTACATCCTCAATACCGCCATCTGACCACCAGCAGGCGGCTTCGTCGGTAGGTACCTCGTTGAAGTTGAACAGGTTGCGGAGCAAGCATGACTTACCAGCGTCGTCGATAGAGAAATCGGCATTACCGTCATTACCCTCCATGATAAGACCAGCATAGCACTTGCTGTATAAGCCCGTAATATTAGGATTGGCATCAACAGTAGGGTCAATGTTTCCCTTGTTCAAGTCATCCATGCAAGAGCTCAAGCTTGCTGAAAGCAGAAGAGCTGCTGCTGGGGCAATTATGTTGAATTTATTGAGTTTCATATCGAAATCTATTTTAAATTGTTAGAAGTTAAGGTTCAGACCGAGCAGGAATGTGCGGCAACGAGGATAGATGTTGTCGTCCTTACCTGATGTTACTTCAGGATCAATACCTTTATACTTGGTGATAGTAAACACGTTAGAGCATGAGGCGTAGATACGGCCAGAGATGCCCTTGTAGTTGCCACCCTTCAGCAGATTGTTGAAGTTATAGCCCAGTGTGATGTTGTCGCACTTCAAGAAGCTGCCATTCTGTACGAAGTAGTCGGTAAGAGGATAGTTGTACGAAGTCCAGCCAAGAGCTACTAACTCCTTTGTGGTATTTTTATAATATCCCTTTGCACTACATACCTCTTTTGTATTTATCGCACCTTCTGCGTATCCATTATAGAGATAGTTTCCGAAGCTTGCACGGAAATTACTGCCGAGATCCCAGTTCTTGTATGCAACCTTGAAGCTGAAACCGCCTGTCCAAGGAGCCACGATATTCTTATAGAAGTATCTGTCGTTCTCGTCTATTGTACCATCGCCATTACGATCTACGTAGCAACCCATGATTGGACGTCCGCTCTCATCGTAAACCTGCTGGTAAACCAAGAATGAGTTGGCTGGCTTTCCTACCTTATGATAGGTAATCGCCTGATTCTGACCTACCTGCATGCCTGCCTCCATCAAATCACGACCGCCTGCAAGTTCGGTAATCTCGTTCTTGTTGTAAGCAGCGTTGACGCTCAATTCTACAAACCAGTCCTTGGTTTGGATAGGACGACCTGTGATAGCTACCTCAAAACCCTTGTTTTTCAATGTACCTGCATTCATCAAGAGAGCATTGTCAAAGTTCTGACCTGCAGCGATGGTTGTTGTGCTGAGCAAGTCGGTTGTCTTGCGGATATAACCATCAAGGTTGATGGTGAGTCTCTGGTCGAACATACCATAGTCGAGACCTACGTTCCATGTAGTAGTCGTCTCCCATGTCAATTCGTCATTGTATGCCAATGGACGGTAGAGTATTCCTGGGTTGTTGGCAATACCACCGATTGGATAGAGGTGGTGATTACTTGTACTCTTCTTATAGGTAGCGGTGTAGTACTCTTTACCTGTATCCTGCTGACCGGTCTTACCCCAACCAAGTCGGAGTTTCAAGTCGCTGATAGCATCAATATCTTTCAGGAATTTTTCGTCTTTGATGCGCCATGCGAAGGCTGCTGATGGGAAGAAACCCCAACGGTGTCCGTCTGCAAAGCGGCTTGAGCCATCATAACGGGCAGTGAATGTAAGGAGATAACGGTCAAGCAAAGAATAGTTGGCACGTCCATACCAGCTCACGAGGTAAGTCTGTCCCTTCCAGTTGCTTGTATCGTAAGACTTCACGGTTCCTGCAAGAGCTTCGCCTGCATCATTCTTACCTTCGTAGGTAGATGGATACATAGACTTGCTCCACTGGTCTCCCCAATATTTCATGTGGCTATATTCGTAACCAGCCATGATGTCGAAGTGGTTAGCCTTGTTGAAATCCTTGGTGTACTGAGCATAGGCAGTAGCTACAACGTTATACTTCTTCTCCTTATTTTCGCTGTTGCCACCATAGTAGAATCCGTATGTAGATTGTGGATTGTTGGTGTTGTACTCTCCACCAGTGCTATATTCTCCAGCTATGTTGGCGTGAAGATGAAGGTCTTCGAAACCATGTATCTTATAGTCTGCCTCTACATTACCCAAGAGAATATGCGCACTCTTGTAGAAATCGTAGTTTTCAACTTTTTCTACAGGGTTTGTTGGAGCATCGTCGTTGCGGTTATATGGGAATGTAGGGTCATATGAGGTAGTAGGTAATGCCCACTGCCAATAGCCACCCCAGTTCTTGAATTTCTCATCACTACTCTTAACAGGACGAGTAGGATCCATAGAGACAGCTGCGCCTACTGCATCCTGTCCACCTGGATTTGTTTTTGAGTAAGAATACTTACCGTTGACATTAATGTTAAGGTGCTTGTCGAACAATGATGGATTGATGTTGAAACCGGCAGTAACTCGCTTATAGTCAGAACCCTTCAGAATACCTTCCTGACCGGTGTAACCAACGCTGACACGATAAGGCATTGACCATGATTTCTTGCTGATGCCACCTGTTAAACTTACATTATGCTCATGGCTGACAGCTGCACGGTAAATCTCGTCCTGCCAGTCGGTATCGTATGTGCCGGCAGAATAATCTGGAGTTCCATCTTCATTGAACTTCTTCCAGCCTAAACCTTTGTAGGCAGAAGAATCTTCACCATAATAGTTCTTGATGAAGTCTGTATATTCGGAAGCATTCATCACATCCATCTTCTTGGCAACAGTACTTACCGAAAGTGTACCATTGTAAGAAACCTGTGGCTTCTGGCCGCTGCGACCCTTCTTGGTTGTAATGATGATGACACCATTAGAACCACGGGAACCATAGATGGCTGTAGCTGAAGCATCCTTCAATACGGTGAAGCTCTCGATATCGTTAGGATTGACAAGAGAAAGAGGGTTGTTTACACCTTTTGTATTATTGTTATCCATAGGCATACCATCGATAACAATCAATGGGTTGTTGCTCGCAGTAAGAGAAGCACCACCACGGATACGAATCTGTGCACCATCACCAGGAGCACCCGTTGATGAGTTGACATTTACACCGGCAATCTTACCCTGGATCATATCCTGTGCAGAAGTAATGATACCATGGTTCTTCTCGTCTGGCTTGATAGCTGTAACGGAACCTGTCAAGTCGTTTTTCTTAGCTACACCATAACCGATGACAACGACTTCATTCAAAGCCTTTGAGTCATCTTCCAAGGTAATGTTCATGTTACTAGATGCCTTCACTGTCTGCGGTGTCATACCCAGATAGGTGAATGTAATCTTGGCACCTGGCGCTGCATCAACTGAGAAGTTACCATCCATGTCGGTAATGCCTACTGCCTTACCGTTAACTGTAATGGTAGCACCCATGATAGGCTCACCAGAAGCATCCTTCACATGTCCCTTAACTGCATTTGTCTGCGCAAAGGAACTCACCGTCAGAAGCAGACCGCTTGCTAGGGTCAACGCTCTGAGAGGCAATTTAATTTTTACCTGCTTCATCATTTGCTTGATTTTTAAGTTAATGAATTATATTTATTTATCTACTTTTTCTTCTTTTCTTCTTGGCTTAAGTTGTTGTCGTTCCTACTCAAAATGCCGTTCAGGCTATTTTCGGGGTCTTTCTGGCATCTTACTTATATTATATTAAGGTAGGAATGGGGCGCTTGCCCATAAACTTGTCGTTTCTGTGTGCAAAATTAAGTTCTTTTCTCTAATGTTGTACTATTTTTGTGTTAATTCCGTTATTTATTTTGTGCAAACGTTTGCACAGAAATTACTTGATTTAAGTCAAGAACTTTGAACTGATATTGAGGATATTTCGTAATTTTGCAGCACAACTAATAGCAATGGGCGATAAAGAAACAATAACAATGAAAGATATTGCTCGCGATCTGGGCGTAAGTGTTGCCACAGTGAGCCGGGCATTGAAGGACAGTTCTCGTATCAGTACTGCCCAAAAGGAGCGTATTCAGAAATACGCGCGTGAACATAACTTCTTTCCTAATTTCCTGGGTGAAGCTTTAAGACATAATAAGGTGAAGCCGATGAAGGTGATTGGAGTTATTGTGCCTCAGGTGGTACACTATTACTTCATGTCGGTGCTTTCGGGTATAGAGGAAGAGGCTAGAGCCAGAGGTTACCGTGTGATGGTGGCGCAGAGTAACGAGCGTTACGATAAGGAGGTGGCCATCTGTGAAGACTTCTATCAGAACAAGGTTTGTGGCATCATCGTTTCACAGGCGAAGGATACCAAGCAGTATGACCATTTCGAAAAACTGCTGCAGAATGGGGTGCCGCTCATCTTCTATGATAGAATATGTACGGGCGTGAACTGCTCGCGAGTGGTGGTAGATGACTATATGGGTGCCTTTACTGCCGTTACCCACATGATTGATACGGGCTGTAAGAAGATTGCCTTCTACGGCTCGCCGATGAATCTGGAAATCTCCAAGAACCGATATAACGGTTATCATGATGCGCTGGTAAAGCATGGTTTGACGGAGAACCCTGACTGGGTGAAGATCTGCGATGACCGTGCCAATGCCGAAGCAATAACGCCGGATATTCTGATAGAGGAAGATCGTCCGGATGCTTTCTTCGCCATCAATGATGATACGGCAATCGGCATCCTCTATACCGCCAAGCGGATGGGGTTCAAGGTGCCTGAAGAAATCAGCATCTGCGGATTCACCAATGGTGACCGTGCCAAGGCGTGCGACCCGATGCTTACTACGGTTGAGCAGCGAGGTGTAGCCGTAGGCGAGGAAGCTGCCAATATCCTGATTGGTCAGGTGGAAGGCTCCATCCCTAGAGATGATGTGGAGAAGAGAGTGGTGAGAACACGACTCGTGGTGAGAGGAACAACGAGATAAAAATATAAAAACAATATAACGATGAAACAAAAACCTGATTTAAGTTTCTGGAAGCTCTGGAACTTGAGCTTCGGATTTTTCGGAGTACAGATTGCCTACGCCCTACAGAGCGCCAACATCTCCCGAATCTTTGCAACGTTGGGTGCTGATCCACACAACTTGAGTTATTTCTGGATTCTCCCTCCTCTGATGGGAATTCTGGTACAGCCTATCGTGGGCACGTTGAGCGATAAGACGTGGTGCCGCTTCGGTCGCCGCATCCCTTATCTCTTTGTGGGTGCTACGATTGCCGTCCTGGTAATGTGCCTGCTCCCGAATGCCGGTTCGCTCGGACTGACCATGAGCGGTGCGATGCTCTTCGGACTGATAGCGCTGATGTTCCTCGATACGAGCATCAACATGGCGATGCAGCCGTTCAAGATGTTGGTAGGCGATATGGTAAATGAAAAACAGAAGGCAAAGGCTTACTCTATCCAGAGTTTCCTCTGCAATGCCGGTTCTGTAGCCGGATATATCTTCCCGTTCCTCTTTACCTTCCTCGGTATCAAGAATTATGCTGAGAAGGGTGTGGTTCCTGATTCTGTCATCTGGTCGTTCTATATCGGTGCGGCTATCCTGATTCTCTGTGTTATCTACACCACGATGAAGGTGAAGGAGTGGAATCCACAGCAGTATGCGGAGTATAATGAAGCGAAGAGGGAAGAGGGAAGAGTGAAGAATCCTAATGCTGAGGCTTCTGAAGACAAGGCCGGTTGGATTACTTTGCTCCGCAAGGCGCCATCTACCTTCTGGAAGGTGGGACTGGTTCAGTTCTTCTGCTGGGCTGGTTTCCTTTATCTCTGGAATTATTCTACGGGAGCCATCGCTGAAACCGTATGGAATACTACCGACCCTGCTTCTGAAGCATTCCAAGAGGCTGGCAACTGGGTGGGCATTCTCTTTGCAGTTCAGGCTGTAGGTAGTGTAGTCTGGGCTGTGATTCTCCCTCAGTTTAAGAATACGAAGGTGGCATACGCTGTCAGTCTGGTTGTCGGTGGTGTGGGCTTTGCCCTGATACCATTCCTGCATGACCAGTATCTGCAGTTTATTCCGTTCCTGATGATTGGTGCCGGTTGGGCAGCTATGCTGGCGATGCCTTTCACCTTTGTTACCAATGCTTTGCAGGGATATGGTCACATGGGTGCTTATCTCGGTCTGTTTAACGGAACCATCTGTATCCCTCAGATTGTGGCTGCCATCTGCGGTGGAACTGTCCTGAGTCTGGTGGGTTCTCATCAGAGCGATATGATGATTGTGGCAGGTATCCTGCTGATTGCGGGTGCGCTGTCTGTGAGTATCATCAAGGATAAGAAATCTGAATAAAATAAGATGAACGATTAATTGATTGTTTCTACGGAGTGAGGGTTGTGCAAACGTTTGCACGATTTGTGAGGAAAAATATGCAAATTTCAGATACGTTTTTCGCTCGTTTTTCTTACCTTTGTAGCATCAAAAATAAATTATAACATTTTCAAGAGCCTTTAAGAGTCTTATGACAGTACAGTTTAATATTGAATATAAAGCAATGTTCGGCGAACAGATCGTCGTAAACATTCAGACGGAGGAAGGTGAACTGAAACTTCCTCTCGAGACAACTGATGGTGAAAGATGGGCATGCGACTGGTGTGTTGAATCACCAGAAAAATCGTATACCTATTATTATAGTGTAGAACGTGAAGGAAGAGCAGTCAAGACCGAATGGCTTATGATTAAGCATCAGCTCGATGTAAATGCCAAGAAGGCTGTGACTTATACCCTTTACGATCATTGGAAGGCTATGCCGGAGGATGCTTACCTCTACAGCAGTGCCTTTACCGATTGCATCAATCATCAGGCTCCACAGGAGATGAAGCCGGAAACGGGCAGCAAGATTGTGCGTCTGATAGTCCGTGCTCCTCAGCTTCGCGATGGTGAGCGTCTGGGTGTATTGGGTGCAGATAAGGCTTTGGGTGTCTGGGATGTGCAGAAGATTCTTCCGATGACTCAGCATACCTATAATGAATGGGTGGCTGATATTGATGCGACTCATCTTGAGGGCAGCCATCTGGAGTTTAAGTTCGTTGCTTTCCGTAATGCGAAGAACGAGCTTCTCTGGGAAAACAGCATGAACAGAACCGTGGATTTGCCGGAGATGAAGGCAGGTGAGTTGGTATCTTATGAACTCGACCAGGCTTCCTTCGCTCTGTATAACCGCAAACTTGCCGGAACGCAGGTGCCTGTATTCTCATTGCGTACCCGTAAGAGTGCCGGTATCGGTGATTTCGGTGATCTGAAAACCATGATTGATTTTGTGGCTTCTACCGGTCAGAAGGTGCTCCAGCTCCTTCCTATCAATGATACCACCATCACTCATACATGGACCGACAGTTATCCATACAGCTGCATCAGCGTCTTCGCTATTCATCCACAGTATGCCGACCTCCATGCTCTCCCTGAGCTGAAGGATGCCAAGGCTCGTGCTGAGGCTGAGAAGACACGTGCTGAGTTGAATGCACTGGATAAGATAGATTACGAAAAGGTAAATGATTTCAAGATAAATTACTTGCGCCAAATCTTCAATCAGGAAGGTGGAAAGATGATGAAGACAGCCGAATACAAGGCTTTCTTCCAGGATACTGAACTGTGGCTGGTTCCTTACGCACAATATTCATACCTGCGTGATAAGAATGGTACGGCTGATTTCAACCAGTGGCCAGATCATCAGGTATGGGATGAGGCTGAGCGCAAGGCGCTTGCCGACCCTAAGACTGCTGCTTACAAGAACGTGGCGTTCTTCTATTTCGTACAGTTCGTACTGGACCGACAGATGCAGGAGGCTCACGAGCATGCCAAGACTAAGGGCGTTATTTTGAAGGGTGATATTCCAATCGGCGTAAACCGCAATGGTTGCGATGTATGGACGGAACCTAAATACTTCAACCTCAATGGTCAGGCGGGTGCTCCACCTGATGACTTCTCTGCCAATGGTCAGAACTGGGGATTCCCTACCTATAACTGGTTTGAGATGCTGAAGGATGGCTGCCAGTGGTGGAACCGCCGTTTCCAGAACATGGCAAGATATTTTGATGCTTACCGCATCGACCACGTATTGGGCTTCTTCCGTATCTGGGAGATTCCGGTACATAGCGTACATGGATTGCTCGGACAGTTTGCACCGGCGCTTGCCATGAGCCGTGAAGAGATAGAAAGCTATGGTTTGCACTTCCAGGAAGACCGTTTTACCCGTCCGTTCATTACCGATTGGGTATTGGACCGTATGTTCCATGAGCGTGCCGGCGAGGTAAAGGAGAAGTATCTCGACCGTCTGGATGACGAGCGTTATCAGATGAAGCCTGAGGTAGATACCCAGCGCAAGGTAGAGGCTCTCTTTGCTGATGCAACAGATGAGAAGGAACTTTGGCTGCGTGATGGCTTGTATGCCCTGATTAGCGATGTACTCTTCGTACGCGATCATACCAACCCTGGCGTCTTCCATCCACGTATCTCAGCCCAGCTCGACTTTATCTACGAGTCGCTCTATGATAATGACAAGGCTGCGTTCAACCGCCTTTACAACGACTATTTCTATCGCCGCAACAACCAGTTCTGGTATCAGGAGGCGATGAAAAAGTTGCCTAAGCTGGTTCAGGCTACCCGCATGCTGGTTTGTGCCGAAGACCTCGGTATGGTTCCAGACTGTGTGCCTTGGGTAATGGACGAGTTGAAGATATTGAGTCTGGAACTCCAGAGCATGCCAAAGGATCCGTCGGTTAAGTTCGGACATCTGAGCCGTAACCCATACCGCTCGGTATGTACCATTTCGAGCCACGATATGCCTACTCTGCGCATGTGGTGGGATGAGAATATCCAGCGTACCCAGGAGTATTACAATACGATGCTCTACCGTCAGGGACCAGCACCTCATCCACTCCCAGGCTGGTTGGCTAGTGACATCATCAGCCGCCATCTCACCTCTCCATCCATGCTCTGCATATTGAGCATCCAGGACTGGTTGGCTACCGATGAGGCTCTCCGTCTGCCTGATGCTGATGCTGAGCGTATCAATATCCCGGCTAACCCTAAGCATTACTGGCGTTACCGTATGCACCTCAACATAGAGGATCTGGCTTCTGACAAGCGTTTCGTGCAGAGTATCACCGAAATGATTTCGCAGTCTGGAAGAGTCTAACTAACATGATTATATATACAGTGCAAACGTTTGCACACTCATTTGCAGAAAAATACCCTCCCAAAACGTGGAGGGTATTTTTGTTTTTTGTATCTTTGCACTATCTTAAGAATAAACAGATAATGATTGAGATAAACTAACGAAGATTCAAAAAAAGAATAAACAACAACTGAACAGTATGAAAAAACTGAATGTATTAGTGATGGGTCTCTTGCTTCCTATGTTGGCAGCAGCCCAGATCGTAAAGTCGCCTAACGGCAACGTCTCGGTAACATTCTCTTTGACCGAAAAGGGACAGCCTACCTATGAGATGAGCTATAAGGGAAAGACTGTATGTAAGCCATCCCACTTAGGATTGGAACTGGCTAAGGATAAACATGCCTCTAAGGGTATGGAGGAAACCAGCCTGATGGATGGTTTTACTGAAACCGGCAGCAAGACATCGACTTTCGATGAAACCTGGAAGCCGGTATGGGGCGAAACCGCTACCATCCGCAACCATTACAACGAGATGGAGGTAAACCTGAACCAGGCTGCTTCTAAGCGTAACATCACCATCCGTTTCCGTGTATATGATTATGGTATGGGCTTGCGCTATGAGTTCCCACAGCAGGAGAGTCTGAATTATTTCGTCATCCAGGAGGAGCATACCCAGTTTGCCATGGCAGGCGATCATACCGCTTACTGGATTCCTGGTGATTATGATACACAGGAGTATGATTACAACATTACTCCATTGACAGGCATTCGCCCAATTATTGCGAAAAACCGTGAAGCTTACAAGAGTAATTCGTCTACCACCGTCTTCTCTGATACCGGTGTTCAGACCTCTCTCCAGATGAAGACCAAGGACGGACTCTACATCAACATCCATGAGGCTGCCTGTCTGGATTATCCTACCATGCACCTCAATCTGGACGAGAAAACATTGACCTTCGAGTCTTGGCTTACTCCTGATGCTGTAGGCAGAAAGGGATTTATCCAGACTCCATTCAATACCCCTTGGCGTACCGTGATGGTAAGTGATGATGCCCGTGATATGCTTTCATGCAAGTTGACATTGAACCTTAACGAGCCTTGCAAGATTAAGGATACATCCTGGATTCATCCTACCAAGTACTGCGGTGTATGGTGGAACATGATTGTGGGCACCAAGACCTGGAGCTATACCAACGATCTGCCATCTGTGCGTCTCGGTGTAACTGATTACAGCAAGTGCAAGCCTAACGGTACTCATGGTGCAACCAACGAGGAAGTGAAGCGCTACATCGACTTTGCAGCCAAGAACGGTTTGCAGGAAGTATTGGTAGAAGGCTGGAACGAAGGTTGGGAAGACTGGTTCGGTCACCAGAAGCTCGATGTCTTCGACTTCGTGACTCCATATCCAGACTTCGATATCAAGATGCTCAACGACTATGCTCACTCTAAGGGCGTGAAGCTGATGATGCACCACGAGACATCTTCTGCAGCTCTCAACTACGAGCGCCACATGGAAGATGCCTTCAACCTGATGAACAAATATGGTTATGATGCCGTGAAGACCGGTTATGTGGGAGATATCATCCCAAGAGGTGAGTATCACTACAGCCAGTTGATGAACAATCACTACCAGCGTGTCATCGAGACCGCTGCCAAGCATCATATCATGGTGAATGCCCACGAGGCAACCCGTCCTACAGGTATCTGCCGCACCTGGCCTAACCTGGTTGGCAACGAGAGTGCACGTGGTACTGAGTATGAGGCATTTGGCGGTAACAAGTCTTATCATACCGTAATGTTGCCATTCACCCGTCTGCAGGGTGGTCCGATGGATTATACTCCTGGTATCTTTGAGACCAAGCTTTCTGAGTGGAGCAACAATAAGAGTTATGTTCATACCACTCTCTGTGGTCAGCTTTCTCTCTATCTCGTAATGTACAGTCCGCTGCAGATGGCTGCCGATCTTCCAGAGCATTATGAGAAGTATGATGATGCCTTCCAGTTTATCCGCGACGTAGCTTGCGACTGGGATGACTCCAAGTATCTGGAGGCAGAGCCAGCCAAGTATATCACCGTAGCCCGCAAGGCTAAGGGTACCGACAACTGGTTTGTAGGCGGTAAGACTGATGCAGCCCGCACAGCCGTAGTAAAGCTCGACTTCCTGGATAAGGGCAAGAAGTATGTTTGCGCTATTTATCAGGACGGCAAGAATGCTGACTACGAGAAGAACCCTAAATCTTACAAGATTGTTCACAAGACAGTGAAGAAGGGTGATGTTTTGAAGATTAATGAAGCACGTGGTGGTGGTTTCGCCATCTCATTGCTCGCTAAATAAGCCTATAATTTCCGTATTTCCGTCCAACTTGTCCGGTTGGTCGGAAATACGCTAAAAATGAGCGTAGATAATCTGTCACACTTTTCTTCGCTCAGTTCGCTTTAATGTCCTGTATAACAATAACTTAACAATATGAATATCCAAAAACTAATAATTGCAGCATTGACAGCAACCGTTTTACCAACTTCATTGAATGCCCAGCAGACATTCAATGAGATGATGTATTCCAAGGAGAAAACCATGTTTATCCTGAATGCTCCAACAGCTCAAAAGTCTTCTGTAACCCTCCTACTTTATAAGCAAGGTCAGGGAGGAAAGGCTTATAAAACGTTGAAAATGAAGAAGTTGGGCGATGAACGCTGGGAGGCTACAGTAAAGGGCGACCTTAAGGGAAAGTTCTATACCTTTGATATTGGCAAGGGTGAAACACCAGGTACATTTGCCAAAGCAGTAGGTGTGAACGGAAACCGTGGCGCCATTGTAGATTTGTATGATACCGATCCATCTGGATGGGATCAGGACGTGCGTCCTGCTCTGAAATCGCCAGCCGATCTCGTTGTCTACGAGCTTCACGTGCGTGATTTCTCCATTTCTCCTACATCCGGCTTGAAATATAAGGGCAAGTATCTCGCCCTCACCGAGCCAAAGGCCATCGAATATCTCAAGAATCTGGGCATCAACGCCATCCACTTCCAGCCTGTATTCGATTTCGCTTCTATAGATGAGACCCGACTCGACAAACCACAGTTCAACTGGGGTTACGATCCGAAGAACTATAATGTGCCGGAAGGCAGTTACGCTACCGACCCTTATTCTCCAGCAACCCGCATCACGGAGTTCAAGGAGATGGTGATGGCGCTGCATAAGGCAGGCATCCGAGTGATTTTCGATGCCGTATATAACCATACTTTCGATATCAATGGCAGCAATTTCCAGCGTACCTATCCTGATTATTATTATCGCAAGACCAAGGATGGTAAGTATTCTGACGGTTCAGGCTGTGGCAACGAGACTGCTTCTGAAAAGCCTCTCATGCGCCAGTTTATGCTGGAGAGCGTGAAATACTGGATAGACGAATATCATATCGATGGTTTCCGTTTCGACCTGATGGGTGTTCATGACATCGAAACCATGCAGGCTATCCGTGAGATGGTAAACCGCATCGATCCCAGCATCTATATTTATGGTGAGGGATGGAGTGCAGGCAGCTGTGCTTATCCTACCGAGAAACTGGCGGTGAAGGCGAATACCCAGCAGCTCAAGGGTATCGGTGCTTTCAGCGATGATATGCGCGATGCGCTTCGTGGTCCTTTCTCTGATGACCATCAGGGTGCGCTCCTGGCTGGTCTTACAGGTCAGGAGGAGAGTCTGAAGTTCGGTATTGTGGGTGGCATCGCCCATCCGCAGGTGGATATGACAAAGGTGAACTATGACAAGAAGCCTTGGACCAACAATCCTACCGAGCAGATCAGTTATGTAAGCTGCCACGACGATATGTGTCTGGTAGACCGTCTGAAGGCAAGCATCGCATCTCTTACTGATCAGAATATCCCTGAAGCGATACGTACTGCCGAGTTGCTCCGCATCGACCAGCTTGCGCAGACCTGCGTCTTCACTTCACAGGGTGTTCCTTTCATCCTTGCCGGCGAAGAGATGCTCCGCGACAAGAAGGGAGTACACAATAGCTATAATTCTCCTGACAGCATCAACCAGTTTACCTGGACCAATCTGCAGAAGTATCCGCAGGCGTTTGCTTATTACAAGAGTCTGATCCAGCTCCGCAAGAATCATCCGGCATTCCGTCTTTCAACAGGCGATAAGGTACGTCAGCATCTGGAGTTCCTGCCTGCTCAGGAAACTTGTCTCGTAGGTTTCCAGCTCAAGAATCTGGAGGGCATTGATGCGTGGAAGAACATCATCGTGATCTATAACTTCAATAAGGAGGCAAAGAAGATGCAGATTCCTGAGGGTAATTATACCGTGGCTTGCTGCAATGGTGTGATTAACGAGGAAGGTTTAGGCTTTGTTTCGGGAAAGGAAGTTGAGGTTGCCCCTCAGTCAGCCCTGATACTTTATCAGAAATAGTTTATATATTTAATTAATAAGGTGTAATATGAAAAAGATAATAGCTTCTTTATTGCTTATGAGTAGCGCAATAAGTATGAATGCAGCGGTTAACGTGAACCGCATTGAACCTACCGACTGGTATGTGGGCATGAAAGATGCTTCACTCCAGCTGATGGTGTATGGCAAGGATATCAAGAATGCCGATGTAACGGTAGACTATCCGGGTGTGAAGGTAGACAGCATCGCCCGCCTTGATTCCCCTAATTATCTCCTGGTTTATCTTAACCTCGATGGGGCAAAGGCTGGTGAGATGACCCTCAACTTCAAGCAGGGCAAACAGTCGAAGAAGGTAAAGTATGTGTTGAAGAACCGTGAGATGGCGGGCGATAAGCGCATCGGTTTCTCTAATGAAGATGTGCTCTATATGCTGATGCCAGACCGTTTCGCCAACGGCAATCTGAAGAATGATGCCTTTAAGGCGATGCGTGATAAGACCTGCAACCGTGCAGAGCCTAGTTTGCGCCATGGTGGCGACCTGGAGGGAATCCGCCAGCACTTGGATTATTTTAACCAGTTGGGTGTAACCGCTCTGTGGTTTACCCCGGTTTTGGAGAACGACAGTCCAAGTAACGGCAAGAACAGCAGTTATCATGGATATGCTACCACCAATTATTATCGTGTAGACCCACGTTTCGGAACCAATGCCGATTATAAGCAGCTGATAGATGAGGCTCACAAGAAAGGTTTGAAGATTGTGATGGATATGATTTTCAACCATTGCGGTTTCGAACATCCTTGGGTTGCCGATATGCCTTCAAAGGACTGGTTCAATAAACCAGAATGGCTGGCTCCTGAAAATCAGACTGCCGAGCATCAGAAGAACATCGGTACGGTGGATGGCGCTGCTAAGGTGAACGATAAGTATCTGCAGACCAGTTATAAGCTGACTCCTGTACTCGATCCATACGCCAGCAAGGTTGATCTCACAGAAACCGTAGATGGCTGGTTTGTTCCAACCATGCCTGACCTCAACCAGCGTAACCCACACGTTATCAAGTATCTGATTCAGAACAGCGAGTGGTGGATAGAGAGTGCAGGTATCGACGGCATCCGTATGGATACCTATCCTTATGCCGACCGCGATGCGATGGCACACTGGATGAAGGTGCTGGGCGAGGAGTATCCTCACTTCAATACCGTAGGCGAGACTTGGGTAACCGAACCTGCCTATACTGCAGCCTGGCAGAAGGACAGCAAACTTTCTGAGAAGAACAGCTATCTGCCAACCGTTATGGATTTCGCTTTCTTCGACCGCATCAACAGTGCAAAGAAAGAGGAGACCGATGACTGGTGGAACGGCATGAACCGTCTCTACAATGTGTTCTGCTACGACTATCTCTATCCTAATCCAAAGAGCGTAATGGCATTCATCGAGAATCATGATACCGATCGCTTCCTGGGTGAAGGCAAGGATACCCTGGCTTTGAAGCAGGCGCTGTCATTGCTTCTTACTATCAACCGCACTCCTCAGCTCTATTATGGTACAGAGGTGCTGATGAACGGTACCAAGAGTGTGACCGATGGCAATGTACGCAAGGACTTCCCTGGCGGTTGGGCTGGTGACAAGCACAATGCCTTTACGGCAGAGGGCAGAACTCAGGAAGAGAACCAGATGTTCAACTGGCTCAGCAACCTGTTGCACTGGCGTCAGGGCAATGAAGTGATTACCAAGGGCAAGCAGACCCAGTTCTGTCCTCAGAAGGGTGTTTACGTAATTGCCCGCCAGTATAAGGGTAAGAATGTGATGACGGTTATCAACGGCAAGAACGAGGCAAACGAACTGAATGTTTCCCGTTATGCAGAGATTATCGGTTCTCATGACAAGGCTACGGATGTTACAAACGGTCGCACCGTTCTTATCAACAAGAACGTGAAGCTCCGTCCTCGCCAGAGCATGATTCTTGAATTCTAGAAAAAAACTCAAGAAAGTGCCTAACGGTGTTATTTTACACTGATAGGCACTTTTTTTCTTGTATTTATTCTTTTGTTTCGATTATTCTTCGTATTTTTGCAAGCATAACCTATATAGATAAATGATTAGATACATTTTTTCCATCATAGCAGCATTCTTCATAACCTTGAGCAGTTGGGCGCAAGGTGGACTGCCTAGTCGCTATAATGTAAGCTATCTCAATATGGCTGCAGGTATGCCGAATAATTTTGCTGATGATATCTTTCAGGACTCTTACGGCTTCGTATGGATCAGTACGCATGGTGGTGGACTGGTACGCTACGATGGTTTCAATTTCATGAACTTCGGTTTGGGGTCTGTAGGAATCAGTCTGCGAAGCAACAGTTGCCGTAATGTCTGCGAAGATCCGTTCAAGCGTCTTTGGATAGCTTTTGAGGAAGGTCCGCAGGTGCTCGACCTCAATACCATGCAGCCTGTTGTTCCACCTTGTGTGAACAGCCAGGTAGAGGCACAACTCAACAAAGTATTCAAGAACCTTTGCACCCGAATATATTGTGATGCAAAGGGCAATATATGGATGCTGTCTTTCAACCAGCTTACCCGTTTCGGCTTTAACGAAAAGGGCGAGGTGAGCAGCGTCTTGTCCACATCCTATCCTTATAATGCTCCCGACCTCGGAATTTGTGATGTCTATCGCAGAGGAACGGTTGTATTATGCAACAATGGAGTGGTGAGCGAGTTTTCTGTGAAGAACAATCGGCTCGTAGCAAAGAATATCTCATCCCTGTTTCCTCCGCTCGAAGGCTGGTATGCCAGTGCCATCATCTCATATCATGGCAAGATATGGATGGGTACGAATCGCGGATTGTTTAATAGTGCAAAGCAGGAATTCCATTGTTCTGCTACCGACCATTCGCTCCAGCACGAAGTAGTGACGAGCCTTGCTGTTTCTCCAGATGACAAACTTCTGGTAGGAACGCTCTGTGGCGTAGATATCTTCTATGATAAGACCGGAGAGATAGAACATTGGAACACTGCTACGGCTGTGAATCCGCTGAGCAGCAACTTTATCAACAGTCTTTTCTCTAAGAACGGACAGATATGGGTAGGTTCCGAGACGGGTGGTGTTATCAAGCTGGCTCCACGTCAGCTGAATTTGGAATTTTACCGTCACGACCCCGCCAACCCAGGCAGCATCTCTCCCAACGCAGTCAATGCCATGTATGCGGCAGCTGACGGAACCCTGTGGGTAGGAACTGTAGAGGGAGGTCTCAATGCCTTGACTCCAGGCAGCATGAACTTTGTTCATTATACGGTGGCAAATTCCGGTTTGCCGCATAATACCGTCTCGGTTCTTGCAGCTGATAACCGCAATCAGCTCTGGATTGGTACCTGGGGAAGGGGTATCGCTGTGATGAATCTCAGTCAGCCGGGCAAAATTATTCCTCTGATGGTTGATGCAAAGCATCAGCATTTTCTCAATTTTGCCGGTGCTTTGGCTTACGATCCTATCAATGATGGTATGTGGCTTGGAACCAATGATGGTCTCTTCTTCTATGATATGAAGCGCCGCCAACTCATCGAACCTTTCAGGGGATGCCTGAATGTGCGCGGCTGCATTGGTTCTCTGATAACCCGAAAGGGCAAACTCCTGATGGGTTGTGTGCAGGGAATGGTAGAGGTCGACCTCAAGTCGCGTGCTCATGGCAAGGGCGATTTCGCTGTAACGTATCATCAGTATAAACTCGACAATCCGAAGAGTGGAGTCTTCGATAAGATATTGTCTTTCTGCCAGGCTAAGGATGGAAAGATATGGATGGGCAGTAACGGCTACGGTCTGTATTGCTATACCAGCGATAAAAACGGAAAGACTCAAGTGAAGTCGTATACCACGAATAATGGATTAGCCAACAATACCGTGAAGGGTATTGTAGAGGACAACCAGGGTATGTTGTGGATAGCTACCGATAACGGACTCTCTATCTTCAATCCGAAGACCGAGGCATTCTGCAGTTTCTCCCGTGAAGACGGTCTGATCAGTTCGCAGTTCTATTTCAATGGTGCCATCCGCAATGCCAAGGGCGAGATATTCCTGGGCACCGATGCGGGTATGATGGCTGTAAAGGGCATAAACCGTTCTGTGCATCAGACGGGTAAGTTGTGCTTTACCGAACTTCTGGTAGATAACCAGCCTGTCTTTGCCGGCAGCGATTATCTGGAAGAAGACATTTCTATTGCCAGAAAGTTGCGTATCCATGAGAGTGATAAGTCGTTCACCCTCTTTTTCTCAGCGCTCAATTATGGATGCGAGACACAGGGCGTGTACCTTTATCGCATGAAGGGATACGAGAATGAGTGGGTTCAACTCAAGGCTGGTCAGCATAGTGTGCGTTATTCCACTCTGCCAGCTGGAGACTATAAGTTTGAGGTGAAATATATCCCATCTATCAATTCCGACAAGGAGCAGGTGATCTCTGTAGAAGTTCAGATTACTCCTTATTTCTGGAAGAGCTGGTGGTTTGTTGCTCTTATTATAATAGGTATCATTGCCTTGCTCCAATATGCTTATGTGCGCCGTCTCAACAAGATGCGCGAAGAGGAAGTTGAGGCTCTGTACCGTCCTATCGAGGCAGCGATGAAGGAAAGTGATGAACCAGAAAAGCTGCAGAGTCGCATCCAGATGATTCTGCAGAACCAGAAGCGTTATCAGGACAGTCAGAAAAAGAGCATTGAGGCTGACAGGAAGATGGTAGAGGAGACTATGCGTCCATTCATGGAAGAAGTGATGGATGTGATGGAGAAGAATTACGATAATTCGGAGTTTGGTGTACAGGAACTGGCAGATGCCTTAGGTATATCCCGCAGTGTACTGAGCAAGAATCTCTCCAAGGAGACAGGCTTACCAACAGCCCAGTTTATCCGCAACTACCGTCTCGACATCTCGCGCAAGATGATGGCTGATAAAACTTCCAACCGAAATATTACGGAGATAGCCTACCGTGTAGGCTTCAACGATCCGAAGTATTTCACCCGTTGCTTCACCAAGCAGTTTGGCATCTCGCCGACTGCATATAAGGATCAGTTGGATTCTCAGGGTTCAGATATGGCATAGTTCTCTTTGGATTCTTCGGAGAAATAATGTTCCAGGATGTGATAATTTGTTAAGTAAACAAAATAAAACCGTGGGGTTGCTTGATATAAGTCAAGTAACCCTTTGTTTTGTATGTGTGGGTACACAACTGGTGGATAAGCACGTAATATCCTTAAAAATCCACTGTTTATGCGGTTTGTCCACCTATAAAACCCAATTGTCCACCCAATATAATCCGGTTAATTGTACTTTTGCCACTGAAA